>Ga0190304_1001543_pt1 | contig 10220 bp, 8 predicted proteins | sample 48700712_MG_FD_161670 | JGI IMG/M metagenome (GOLD analysis project Ga0190304, IMG submission 161670) | Hydrothermal vent sediment bacterial communities from Southern Trench, Guaymas Basin, Mexico - 4870-07-1--2_MG | ecosystem: Environmental > Aquatic > Marine > Hydrothermal vents > Sediment ... | reverse complement strand
ATCTTCCAATCCAATTCTCATAGCATCTCCTCGGTTCGGGTAACATCATCGCCAACAATTGGTTTTTGGAAATGAGTGTCAACTTTATTTTCTGTCGGATATGAGTTTTGGTGTCGTTACGGTGAGTTTCGTCAGCAGTGAAGAAGGATGTGGCCGGGTACAGTATGAGGTAAACCGTTGAGACGGCTGGATTGTTTTTTCATGTGAGGGTGCCGCAATTCCCAGTCATTCGGCCTGTCGCTGCATATTCGGGAATTTCTGGAGAAAGCGGATGGATTCGGCGGTTTCGGTGACTAAAAATCAATGGCACTTCTCTGGCATTTGGAACCGGGCAAAACCGAAGCCTGTCATATGCGGCGAAGCCGTTATGGGATAAGCTGAGGAATAAGCAGGAAGACGATTGATCCGGCGATAGAAGAGACTAATCGGCGGCAAGTGAAGCAAAATGGAATCTCACCGAAAATCAATTAAAATGTAGCAGATTACGGACCCGCTCCTTGATAGAATGCATCCTGCCATGCTGAATGGGAACCGTGGTAAGACGAGAGAGAATCTGCTTATATTGGATGTTCTTCATCACCATGCGTTTAATTTCGTCGATCTTGAAATTGTCTTTTGGCCGGGTTTTGATTGAGATTGATGAGAGTGAGGAGATCAACGAAAAGGTATCACCCTTTTTCCACAGCACGGTAACATTCTCATCTTTAAGGATAGTCACCGCAGCATCAGATGGTTTGTTGCGTCCAGAAAAGAGAATAGTGAGAGTACGCTTATTGCTCATATCTATGCACTTTTTCAGATTTGGAATAGCGAAGGTAATGTCTGTACGGGATGTGGGGAAGATCAGGAGCATGTTCCCTTCTTTCTGTTTTACAAATTCAATAAATTCATCGAGGCTGGATGCACCCACGGTAAAGCTATCGATGACCGCGTCATGTTCGTTGGTATCGTGGAGCACGGTTGGTTTCAGTTCTTCGATTACCTGTCCCAGGGTGGGGTTGCTCAGGATGGAAGAATAGGGAATCACGCCGTAGAGCTTGAGTTTTTTGGCAGCACAATACTGTTCCAGCGCCCGTTTCACTTTGTCGTATTTGGTGGGAATTACTTTGTTTGCAATTACTCCCAGCACCCGCACACCCTGTTGCTCAAAAAATACCCGATTAAGCTCCAGTCGATCGATAGCACTGCCGATGCCGCCTTTTACCAAAAGTACTACTTTGGCATTGAGCAATTGAGCCACATCAGCGTTGGATTTGTTCAATACGGATCCCACTCCGGCATGGCCGGTGCCTTCGATGACGACGTAATCCTTATCTTTTGCCACTTTCTGGTAACCCCTTATAATAGAACTGCTCAGATCAGGCTTAATCACTTTGTTGAGGTATTCTTCGGTATAGCCGCGTTTTATCACCACCGGATTCATGTCCAATGGTGCTTCGCCAAAGCCAAAATGTTCCTTCATTAAAATCACATCTTCTTCCACCTCTCCCCACTGCGTAGGAAGCCAGCGCTGGCCCACGGGTTTCATAAAACCCACCCGTTTGCCATGTTTTTTCAGTGCGTCGATAAGGGCAAAAGAGATAGTGGATTTTCCCACATCCTTGCCTGTAGCAGCTATGAATAAATTCTTGGCCATTGTCATACCTCTGGATGCATCTTATTTATCTGTGTAAAAATGGAGAGCTTCTCCGTTTTCCCGTCCATTACCGTGGCATAGTTGTTTATCATGCTGCTGTAATTGATGTTTCTTCTCATAATGTTTCCTCATTTGTTTGAAAGATGTCGGTCAGGGTCCGTTTCATGTCGGCATAATGCGTACCTTGCCAATACACTTTCCCGCAATGTCTGCACAGGGTAAAGTGCTTGTGGGTTTGGGCTACATAGGCAGGGATGCGGTCCTGCATCCTGGCTGGATCGATAGTGGTAAGCAAGCGATTGCACCGAATGCAGCGGGTAAAGAGCATCGACTCATCCAGCACCAGCAGAGGAAGTAGCTCCCGAAGCTGCTTCAGGTGGTTATCTGACCGAATAAGCTGGTGTGCTACTCCGGCAGGAAGCTTCATCTCTTTGGCACAGCGAGACAAAAAGATGCGCCGTTCTTTGGTAGCACGGGAAATAATGGTGGAGAAAGGGATGGCCTTCATCACCACGGCATCATAGCCCAGGATGCGTAGCCACCGGGCCAGGCGTCCAAGATTATCCCGCAGTAAAAAGCGTGGACGTCTCAATTTCGAGATCCCCGGAGTATCAGAAGGCGCAAAAATTGTACCAGCGCCATCAGTGTGGATGCAACATAGGTGAGTGCTGCAGCGTCCAGCACCGCCTTGGCACCTTTCATATCTTCGGGCTGCATCAAGATGCCGTCACCCAGCTGCGCCAGAGCTCTCCGGGATGCATTAAATTCTACCGGCAAGGTGACCACATGAAACACCAGCGCCCCGGCGAAAAAGTAAATGCCCAGATCCATGAGCAGGGGTGTGCGGAGAAGCATCCCGATAATAAAGAGAGGAAATGCCATGGTAGAGCCGATATTGGCGATGGGGAAAATCCCCGACCGCACCGTCAGTGGCAGGTAACTGCTGGCGTGTTGCAATGCATGACCAACTTCGTGGGCTGCGATGCCGGCAGAGGAGATGGAACGACCATAGAAAATTTCTTCGGAAAGGTGCACTTCCCGACTCTTGGGATCATAGTGGTCTGTAAGTTCGCCGGAGACCGGCTTCACCGGCACGTCATATAAACCGTTGCGCTGCAGGATAAACCGGGCAATTTCCTTGCCGCTCATGCCGCTGCCATTGGCTATTTTTTGAAACCGTTTGTAATTGCTTTGTACCTTGTTTTGGGCGTAGAGCGCCAAAATAAACACCGGGATGATCAGGACAAAAGTGGGATCATACCAAAACATTGTACCTCCTTATTCAATTAAAACGCTCCCCAAGGGAGCGCCACAAATGTACAAAATAGTGTCGAACTAAAACTTTCCAACTTCAAAAAACGTGAGAACCGCTGGAATGTTACAATTCATTGCCTCTTGCAGAGTACCAGAAAAAACCGCCTTCCCCTGGTCAAGAAAGATAATGCGGTCTGCTATGCGATGGATACTGGCAAGTTCATGCGTAACGATGACGATGGACATTTTCAACTGGTTTTTGAGTTTGAGAATGAGATTGTCCATGGCAGCGCTGGTGAGAGGATCCAGGCCGGAGGAAGGTTCGTCGCAAAAGAGTATTTCCGGATCCAGAGCTATGGCGCGGGCCAGGGCAGCACGTTTGCGCATCCCTCCGGAAAGCTCGGATGGCAGCATATTTATGGCGTGACTGAGGTTAACCAGGTTCAGTTTTACTTCGATGATACGGCGGATAATTTCCGGTGGCAGACAGGTGTGTTGTTCCAGAGGGATGGCAATGTTGTCATACACCGGCAGAGAATTGAGGAGCGCGCCATTTTGGAAGAGCATACCCATCCGTCCCAGTAGAGCTTCAAAGGCCGTTTCTTCCATGCCCATGGTTTCTACGCCAAACATCTCGATGGAGCCTGACTCCGGCTGATAGAGGCGCAAAATATTTTTCAGGAGGGTGGTTTTCCCGCAGCCGCTGCTACCTAAAATTACGGTGACCTGCTGAGGATAAAAGTCCGCATTGATATCTTGGAGGATGGTATTTTCGCCATATTTGGCCACCATGTTTCGCACCCGAATGATTGGTTTTTTTTCCATAGATTACCTAAAAATAGAAGACCAAACTGAAAATGGCATCCACCAGAATGATGGCGAAAATCGATGCTACCACGGAATTTGTGGTGGCACGGCCCACGCCTTCGGCGCCGCCTTTTACATGAAATCCAAAATAGCTGCCGATAATAACGATGGCCCAGGCAAATATCTCACTCTTTGCCAGGCTGATGACGATGTCTCGCAAAACCAGCACATTCAGCACTTCATTGAGGAATGCTGTGGGACTGAGATCCAGGTAGGTAATTCCGATGATCAGGCCACCCAATATCCCTACTAAGTTGCTGAGAGTTACCAGCAACGGCATGCAGATGGTGATGGCGTGGAATTTGGGAACCACAATGTAACGAATAGGATTTATCGCCATCATTTTCAGTGCATCGATTTCCTCGGAAACCTTCATGGATGCGATCTCTGAGGCGATAGCACTACCGCTGCGGCCAGCCAGCAGGATGGCAGTGATTATGGGGCCCATCTCCCGTACCATCGAGATGGCGATGAGATCGGCAACATAGATATTGGCGCCAAACTGACGCAGTTGTGCTGCAGACTGTAATGCCAGGATAAGGCCCAGTACCAGAGAGAGCAATCCCACGATACCTACCGCATTCACACCGATCAGCAAACTCTGCTGTTCCACTGCGCCTTTACGCTGGCCCTTGTGATTGAAAAGTCCAACCACAGACCAGAAGGCAATATCGGCAGTGAGATAGAGGGCATCCTGAAGTGAAGAAACCCACTGCAATACACCTTCGCCTATCTGTTGAAAAACGGGTACACTCTGCACATGAGGAGCTGCATCCAGCGCAAGCGATGAGAAGGTGTGATACTGCTCCCGATGATCTGAAGTGAGATGCACCAGGGCTGAGGATGTAAGCTTCGCCTGAAGAAGAACACCGTCTATAAAGGCGACGCCGGCGCTGTCCAACTCGGTGATATTCTTGCCATCAATACTGGTAATTGAGTTGAGATCGAGGTTTTTTTGCTCGGCAAAAAGCGCAGGGACGGTGACTTTTGTAACGGCGCCATCCAGAAAGAGTGTATTATTTTCCTGTTTCATGGCTACCGCAGGAAGTAGGTGACCCGCAGGAAAAGGGTGTCATCACGAATGATAGAGCTGTCACCCGTCTTGCGGAGATTCAATTTATAATCCAGCGAAATATGTTTGACAAGCTTCATATTAAAGGAATTTTCCCACTCTATGGTAACGTCGTCCTCTTTATTAAAGGGAAAGAGTACATCGGCTGTTGTGGAATAGGTGAGATTTTTCAGAACCTTAAAATTACCCACCAGCGACATCTCGGTACCTAATTTATCGGTGGATTCCAGCTCTTTATAGATGCGATAATCCACCACCGAAAGATCGGGTAATGTATCGTGAATCGTTGTTTCATAGCCATAAACGTCGTTATAAATATCCTGACGTAGTCCCAATCCACTACGGATATTAAGGGTTGCTTTGCTGCTGTCGAACAGCCGGAAATTGAGTCCGATTCCCTCTTTGAGATTAAGGGGTAAAAGAGATTTTTTCACCTGTATTTTATCTTTTCCGATTTCTGTAGATATCAATTCCCCGGAGTTGTTGTATTTTTTGTAATTGAACTCGGTGGTGCTGTAGCTGTATTCGTTGAGGAAGTGGGTAAGCAGGTCAAAGCGGGAATAAAAACCCAGGTTTTTTATGAAATAATAGACCAGAGTGTTTTTCCAGTCAAAACTATCGGAGGAAATCTGGAAATCGGTATCGGTTTTTTTGGTAGTTCCCATATCAACCACGTTTTTCAAGGTATAATGAAACCGGTTGATATTGTAGGTTAACTGGGTTTCCAGCTGGGTATTGAGGGTTATGGTATATTCCGGGTTATTCTCATCCAATTCGTTACTGCTGTTGAAATTCACATTTCCATGGATGGCACTGTTTATCTTGAGTCGCTGGTCTCCTGATGTCCGCTCAGAGTCTTCCAACACGCCACTTCCCACTAAACTCAGAGGGTTCCCATCTTCATCCACATCCACCACAATGCGCAGCTCCTGCACATCATTGGGCTCTACAAATACGGTGGTGAAATCCCGCAGGGTATTAAAGGGCTCGTTGTTTATGGTTACTTTATACAGGCCAGGACGCAGAGCCCACACCACTGGTTGCTCGCCGATTTCCTTTTCAGCAGGAAATTCGCTGCCGAAGGATTCACCGGTTTCCATGTCCCATATCTCAAAGCGTACTTTGGCATAGTTCCGCGATTCATCCATCACGTCCACTATCAGGCAGCCCCAGTCTGGCTCAACTACGGTTTTATAGCGAGGTCTGATGATGATGTTGGTTTTCATGATCATCTGGTTAAGGCTTCCTGAACCGTAAAGCACACTGTAGCGTCCGGCGGGAAGAGCTACGTCGGTACCCATTGGTTCACTGGCCACCTGCTCACCCCGTTCATTTTTGACGATGAAATAGGGCTCGTTATCACTGTGAGTAAGGGCTGGAACCAACAGAATGCCATAGCCTTTTTCGGTATTTTCTGCTTCTGCCAGAGGCTGGATGTTCACGTTATCTAATGGCGCTTTTTCTTCGGGGTTGATGGGGCAATAGCCATCTTCGTTGGCGCTAAAACGCACAACTTCCCGGGCAAATTCATCTGCCGCATCCAAGATGATCTCGTTTACCGTCTGCACAAACATATCCACGCTGTCATCGGGTAATTGCCGTTCTACATTTACCGTATGAGCCAGGATTTCTGCTCCATTTTCCTTCACAGAAAAATCGATGTTTACGTGTGCCTGCTGTTCAAATTCCGATTGATAGAGCTCGATATTATTTAGTCGGGTACCGATTTCCCATACCCGTCCCGGCTCTTTGGTGTATTGCCGATGAACTTTACTGAAGAGGTTGTAGGCTATCAGCCGTTTAGAGCAAAGGTCTGGGATAATGGTATTGAGTTTTACACCCCACAGGTCATTATCGAGGTATGTGATACGGGGGCCAAAATTGCGTACCACGATCTGTTTGCGATTGTAAGCGTTGCGGATCTGTGTATCCAGCAATACCGCAGTGATATCCAAGGGCTTGGTTTGTTTGAGGTCCGCATCCTCGGAGTGGGGATAATACTCGAGAATATAATAATTTCTGGTGAGCAGCTCGGTAGAACTGCATCCAGCCAAGAAAATAAGAGAGATAATAATCCATGGGATCAATCGTTTCATAATGCTTCCTTATTTGCGTCTTGATCGTAACAGCAGACTTGGGTCTTCGGAGATCATCCGGGAAAACTCGTTGAGATATTCGATGGTTTCTTTGAGAGAATTAATGGTATCCCAGAGATCCTGACGGCTGTTCAGCACGGTGATGTCCACGTCTTGGATGGTGGATTGTGCTTCGTTGATGGTGGTATTGAGGTCGTCTAACAGCTTGGATAAATCTGCCGCTGCCAGGTCGGCGGTGACCATTTGTGTATTGGCGAGAATGGAATCTATTTTTCCCGATGCCAGGAGGGTATCAATGCGGCTGGTGATTTTTCTGGTATTCCGAGCAACATCTGCCAGATAGTAGGTGACGGAATCGAGGTTGGTGAGACTGTTAGTGATGGACACTTTGTTTTGAGCCAGCAAAGTATCTGCATTGGTCAGGATGTCAGAGAGTTTTTTCCGGTTATCGCTGTTTGTCATCTGTATGATGTTATTGAGTGCCAGCTCAACTTTATCCGCAATGATATCGGCTTTGCCTGAAAGGTTTGCCAGAGTTGATTTTCCGGACGTAATGACGTCGCCGGGTTTCAGTAGTGGCGATTCGTTCGTGCCGCCAATGAGTTCGATCTTCATCAGGCCGGTAATGCCCACCGGGGAGAGGGTGGCCAGAACATCCTGCTTGATAGGAGTGCCGGCGTTTATACTCACCGTTACCACTACTTTTTGAACGTTATCTCGGGCAATGTCGATGTGATCAACTCGCCCGATATCGATACCATGGTAGTTTACAGCTCCGCCTATCTTCAGGCCGCCCACCGATGTGTCTGTATAATGAATGTAGTAGATGTCTTGTTTTTCCATAAGCTTGTTGCCCACTACCATCACGATAAGGCCGATAAGGAGAACGGAAAAAACCGAGATAAAGATTCCCAACCGAAATTTTTGCGCCTTTGTTACCATTATCACTCCTTGAGCTCCAAAAAGAGATTTTCAAGAACTTGGTGTCAAGCAAAAAGCCTGACGTAGAAAGATTAGAAGAAAACTTCTACAAAAAATGAAAGCTGGAAAGTAGAAATGGTATCTTCTCTCTTCTTATCATTGGTTTTGTCATAACTGCAGATAAGACCGCCGGTGATGTTCTTGGAAAATTTGTAGTTAGCACTGGGAGAGATGGAAAAACGTACCTTATCGATGTCCACAGTGGCCTTCTTATCGTCGGATGAGTTGTCTGTAGTGCTGTAGCTGTCTTCATAGCTCAGTCCCAGGTCGGCGGTGAGTTCGTTGCTGAACTTTACTTTCCGCGTGGTAAAAGGCATCTTGATACCCCGCTCTGCTGTGAAGGTATAGGAGATATTAGCCGATGCCGACCAAGTATTGTTGCTAACCGTTATTTTCCCGGATGTGTTATTGGTAATGCGCTTGTTATCCATGTAGTTTGTGCTGATGGTGGTGATGATATTGTTTGCCCAGTTACCATTCCACGAAACCAACGGAGCCAGGTTTACCCGGATTTGTTCAGATTTTGGGGTTGTGAAATCGATGTCTCCATCTTCAATTCGGGTGATGGAATAGGAGCCGGAAAGGCGGGAACTGGTGAGAACCTTCTCGGCATGAAGTAGTTTTTCCACTTCACTTAATGTGACGGAAACACTGGGGAATACGGTAGATACAGTCATCTGTTTCACATTACCGTACTTTTTATTTATATCCAGAGAGTAGTTCCAGCTGGTTGTAAGATTTTTGAGTAACAGGAGGCCAGTGGATGCAGAATATTTATTTACCACCGTTTTGAGACTGATGAATTCCTGGTCGATTTCGTGAGGTGAACCTATCTGATAGAGGAAGCTGGGGCGATCATCCAGGTCATCGTAATTGGTGGAGTAGGTATTTGAATAATTGAAGGTAATATTATCCAGGCGACTGAGGTAATTTATCACATCCAGTAACAGATGGGTTTCTTCTTCCGGCTCTTGTGGCAGGGATGCAGAGGTGTCAGCGATAGCGGTTTCATCGGGCTGAGGAATCAACTTCTCTCCGGTTTCTTCAGGTGAGGGTTCCCCGGGTTCCTCAGGCTCAACGAATTCTTCAGGCTCCATGGGCTCTTCCTGTTTTTTCCTCTCGGCGCGGCGCTTCTCCAGCTCTTCCATTTTCCTGGCCTCTGGATTGATGGTAGATCGGAGAGAGAGTAACTTCTCCTTTTCCTCTTCGGTAAGATCATCTTTGCTGCTCAGATTGGTAAAGTCATCAAGCATGTATTGTGGGGTGGTCTCTGGCTGTTCTTTTTTCACAGTGACTTTATATTTTGTTTCAAGATTTCGAACAAGACCCTGCAAAAGATCTTTGTTTTTCAAGGTTAAACGTCCCGATATATTTCGTTTCACATTACCCTTGTAATGAAGGGTGTCCACGGTTCCCGATTGCAGATGCTGCTCGTTGTATTTCACCGATGTATCAACGTTGAAGGTAAAGTATTTATCCAGGTATGAAGGATTATAGTCCAGGGAGATATCCTGTCTTCGTTCCTTTTCTTCCCCGATATTCACGTCCTTCAGGTAATTCTTCAGAGTCAGGTCTCGCTTGGTCGTCAGTTTGTAACTGGATTCCACGTCGCTGAAGATGTCGTATTTCACGTATGAATCGGTATTTATGGTGCGGGTGTCTGTGGTTTGTGCCACCGGCGTCCATGGGTTCAAACTGTCGTTATAGGCATCGTAGCGCCAGCGCCGTGGCTCGGATGCCTGGAAGTTAACGGTGTTATTGAAGGTATTGGGGAGGTAATAAAATTTATATTCGCCAAAGAGGCGTAGTCCAACGTTATCTTTTGGGATGGATAGTTTATACACATGTTTCATGGAATAGCTTAAGGTTGTGTCTCGGCTAACGGCAGAGAGGGTTTCGCGCTTTTCCAAGGAGGTGCTGAGGGTGGTGTTTTTTACCAGATATTCCAGGATTTTGTTCTTGGGCACCCTGGTCTGACTAAAGGAGATATCGGCACGCTGCGTCTTGGATGAGCTTTTTTGTCGTTTTTTCTCATCTTTTTCCAGGTCTTTCCGCAAGATATCGGAATTGGATTGATAGAGAGGTGTACCGTTATTGAGTTGATAATTGAGGTTCAACGGCATACTCAGTCCCCATTCAGAGGGGAAAAATTTGTTGAGCTTGATCTGGGTACTGGCGCTGAGGTGCCTGGTCTCCTGATTGTTGGAGAGGTCGGTATCGCGAGAACCAGAATTTTGGAAGTTGGCAGTTTTCCATTCATAGGATACATCAACGGTGGCGAAGTCTGCCAATGTACTGTGGAAAGAGACATTCG
>Ga0190304_1001540_pt1 | contig 10251 bp, 13 predicted proteins | sample 48700712_MG_FD_161670 | JGI IMG/M metagenome (GOLD analysis project Ga0190304, IMG submission 161670) | Hydrothermal vent sediment bacterial communities from Southern Trench, Guaymas Basin, Mexico - 4870-07-1--2_MG | ecosystem: Environmental > Aquatic > Marine > Hydrothermal vents > Sediment ... | reverse complement strand
GCTATTTCTTGGTTAGTTGCTCCAGCTTCATATTCTGATGAAGATAAAGTCAGTTTTATGTCTAAGGTTATATCCACATATACATATTATCACAACAATGCTGAAGAAGTACTATCTCAGTTTAACGACTCGTGTCTTTATATCCTCTTATTGGTCTGACTTTCGTGATCTATACTATAATTTAGAAATAATAAAACTGCGTTGTAATGAGGGTTTTAAAATAGAGAAAGAATTGAAAAGATATCATAAAGTCCTTTATATCTCTACACATGGCACAACTGATTTTATAGAGATAAAGGTAAATAATTATTCAAGTGCTAATAGTTATTTTTATGTACATGATTATTTGAGGTTTATAAAAGAAAATGGCATACCAGCATTGTTTATGGACACTTTCCATTGTGGTGATAAAGAGGCTTTTTGGATACCATATAGCCTTGGAGGCGGTGTATGGGCATATTATACAATGTGGGGTCCTTCTGGTATATTAAAAGAGAGAGGTCAGCTGCCACCCTGTGGTACAGGGCTTTTACAAAGAGGTTTCACTAAGGAGCCTTTCCTGGGTTACACCATACGTCATCATATTGCAGATATAGCTGTCTATGGTGATATCACAGCGCATATGATATAAGTCAATATAAAAGATCATTTTAAGGCATTGGTTTTTTATATGTGTAAATGTATTTTGTCTCAAAAAAAAACCATCGAGTTGATCTCATTTCCTCCTGAAAAGGTGGGATGAAAAACATGCCTACTAAAATAGTTGTTTGCCCTGGATGTAATACAAGGATTACATGCGAGGGTGACCCTGGGGAAAATATAGAGGTGAAATGTCCAAACTGTGGCAAAAAAGGCCTGGTCAGATTTGAAAAGACTCAGCAAGTAGGCAGTGAGTATATGATAGAGGTTAGAAATTTCACAAAAATATACGATGGAGTGAACGTGGTTGATAATATTTCGTTTAATGTGAGAAAAGGTGAGATTTTTGGTTTCCTTGGCCCCAATGGCGCTGGGAAAAGTACGACTATAAAGGCTATGCTGGGGCTTATCTATCCCTCATCTGGTGAGATAAAAGTGAATGGCTTTGACATAACCAGGGAGGGAAAACATATTCGTAAACACATTGGCTACCTACCAGAAAATATTACATTTTATGACAATCTCACAGCGCTTCAAACACTATATTTTTATTCTGATATGAGATCTATCCCTAGAGATAACTGCTGGTCTCTACTTGAGGAGTTTGAACTAAGAGAATTCGCCAATAAAAAAGTTGGCACCTTCTCTAAGGGTATGGCGCGAAGATTGGGTCTGGTACAAGCCTTTCTAGGAAAACCTAAACTAGTAATATTAGATGAGCCAACCGTTGGTTTAGATCCCTCAGGACTTATCAAGGTTAGAGAAAAAATTAAATCTCTTAAAAAATCTGGAACCACTGTTTTTCTCTCCTCACACATATTGAGTGAGGTTCAAAAGGTGTGCGATCGCGTTGGGATTATGAACAAAGGTGTCTTAGTTGCAGTTGACGCTGTTGCTAATTTAACTAAAGAAACCTCTCTAGAAGAGGTATTTATGAAATACACGAGGAGGTAAAAACCAACCTTGTATGATATTATTCTACCTATAGCTAAAAAAGAATTTCTCGACAACGTGAGAAACAAATGGGTTATCCTTTTATCACTACTGTTTATTATTTTAACCTGTGTTACATCTTATTTTGGCTCAACTGGTAAACCAGGATGGCACGCCTTACATGATACAATCAGACTGATAGCATCTCCAATAAATCTTCTTATACCAATTATAGGTTTAATGCTAGGTTATGCAACCATTGCTGGTGAAAGGGAAAAAGGATCTCTACATCTCCTCACCGTCTATTCCCCAGTTCGATCTCAGATAATAATCGGGAAGTTCATTGGTCTCGCCACAGTGCTTCTCACAGCCATGCTTATAGGGTTTTCTATGTCAGGCATAATCATAGGGTTAAACGCTGGATGGACCGGATGGCCTTCATACCTGCTCTTCGTTATAGAATCTTTTCTACTAGGATGTACTTTTCTCTCTATATCTATTCTGCTATCTTCTTTCTTTAAAACTAGGTCAAAGGCCATGGGTGCTACCATATTTATCTGGTTTCTATTCACAATAATCTGGTCTATGATCATAGCTGGTCTACTCCTCGCAACCTTCAGCATGGAAGATAGCCTTGGAGAAACACTTCCTCACTGGTTTTATATTTCTGATTTTTTCAACCCTTCAAGGATTTTCTCCTCTATTATTTTAATGATTACATCCACATCTCACAATCAACTTCCCTGGTACTATAACATTTATTCTCTCAATCTAGCCACTTTTGTTTGGATAACCGTTTGCATTGTTTTATCTACAATAATTTTCAAAAAAATGGATATATGATACCCATAAATCTTATAAATACAACTATAATTCACTACATCCTAAACACTTTGGAGATACAACATTATATGGGCAAGAAAATAAGAAAAACCAATCCGCTAACTGTTGAACTTATAAAGAAATTAAAAAAGAAATATTATGAAAACAATGCGCCTATCTGGAGAGATGTTGCTAAACGATTGGAAAAACCCTCTCGGAGATGGGCTGAGGTGAACCTTTACAAGATAGACAAGTATGTAAAGGGGACTGAGACAGCGTTAGTTCCTGGTAAGGTCTTGTCCACTGGGCAGCTTACGAAGAAAATATCTATTGCAGCCTATGCTTTTTCTGAGAGAGCGAGAGAAAAGATTAAAAAAGCAGGTGGTAAATGTCTAACCATTGAGGAACTAATGGAGATAAACCCAACTGGTAAAAACGTGAGGATAATGGGATAAAAATATGAAAGACGCTACTGTGATTGATGCAACAAATGCAATCCTTGGTAGACTTGGGACCAATGTTGCAAAGAGATTGCTTAATGGGGAAAACATTATCATTGTTAACTCTGAAAAAGCCATTATTATCGGGAAGAAAAGAAGCATAATAGAAGAGTATAGGGCAAAGAGAGAGATTGGGACTTCTAGAAAAGGTCCTTTTTTTCCACGGATGCCAGATAGAATTGTTAAGAGAACAATCCGCGGCATGCTCCCATATCAACAACACAAGGGTAGATCCGCTTTGAAAAGACTCAAATGCTACATTGGTGTCCCAGAGGAGTTTAAGAATAAAAAATTTGAAATTGTTGAAAAAGCCCTGATATCCAACCCTATAGAATATATAACAATAGAGGAATTATCAAGATATTTAGGAGCTGAGTTTTAAACATGACAAAAAAACCATCTGTTGTAAACACATCTGGTAAGAGAAAAACCGCTGTTGCAAGAGCCACAGTTAAAAAGGGGAAAGGTGTTGTTAGAATAAATAAAAAGCCTATTGAGATATACGAGCCAGATATTGCCAGATGGAAGATCATGGAGCCATTGATTTTAGCAAAAAAATATAGGGATACTGTTGATATAGATGTTAATGTATCAGGCGGTGGTTTCATGGGGCAGGCATATGCTGCTAGAACCGCAATCGCAAAAGGACTCGTTGAGTTCACAGGAGATGAAAAACTAAAGGAACTATTTCTAAGGTATGATAGAAGCCTTCTGGTTAGCGACTCCCGTAGAAAAGAACCTAAAAAACCTCTTGGAAGAGGTGCTAGGAAAAAGAGACAAAAATCATATAGGTGATGAAGATTTGATAATACCAATTAGATGTTTTACATGTGGAAAAGTCATAGGCTCATTGTATGAAGAATTTAAAAAAAGATACGATGAATACAAAAAAGCAGTGGAAGCAGGGAAAAAACCAAAGGAAACACCTAAGGAGATATTAGACAGCCTTGGTTTAGAAAGATACTGCTGCAGGCGTATGATACTCACACATGTGGATCTAATAGATGAAGCAACATATTACGAATAGATCTAATAATAATGTTACAATGTTACAAATTTTTGAGAATAGAGAGATTTGCTAAGTTTTTTATAAAAACATTTCATTTATTGGTATTAGTTTGTAAAACTGTTTGGACGCGTGGCCTAGCATGGATAGGGCGCTGGCCTTCTAAGCCAGCAGTCGCGGGTTCGAATCCCGCCGCGTCCACTAAAGGTTAGTATAAAAATTTATTAACCTATAATATATGACGAAGCAAAAGGAGATAGCCTATGAAACGTAGCTCTAGAGTATGGAAAAAGAAAGGCAAGATGCGCTGGAAATGGCGAAAAAAGAGGATGAGAAGAGAAAAAAGGAGTAGGAAGAAATAAAAAATTTAAAATACTGAACGGGATAAATGTATAAAGTAATAGATTGGGAGCATGGTGTAACCAGGCATCATTGCGGGCTCCAGTTATGGGGAATGATTAAAAGAGGGTCATCTGAATTCGTTATGATGAATAACTGGAGCGATGACCCTGCCCGTTAGAGGTGACCCGCAGATCTGGGTTCGAATCCCAGTGCTCCCATACCTGTTCTTCCCTGCTTTTCTATGTGAAATAAAGGTTTTTTGGTGTTTTGTTGGTTTTAACGTGTTTTCCCTCTTCTATAAAATTATTTGTACTCTAATTTTTATCACAAAATGAGTATTTCATATACTTTTGCTATTTTGCAAAGAATATTTAAACCAATTATATTATTCCATTTTGGGTTAAAAAGATGCGACTTAATACAAAATCAATATTTTCGATATTGGTAATAGCTATTGGACTGATCTTTTATATATTCTGGTCTATAACATATAATATATGGTTTGACATTGGAATATACTCTGTAACAATAATATTTGTTGCATCTGGGGTTTTTGGATTACTTATATCACAAACAAAAGAAAAAGAGTAAAAATGTATTTTTCTCCTGTAAAATACCTTAAAATAGGGAAAAGTTTTTATATGGAGAGAGACTAATTAGTTAATGGGATACCTGAAAAATGGATGAAAACGCAGATTATCTTAGAAAATTTGCTGGGGAATGGGTTCTCGTTTTAAAAGACGAGGTAATAATGCATGGCAAAAATTTAGAGGAGATATTAGAAGAGGCTAAAGAGTATCCAGATGAGGATCTAACTCTTCTTAGAGTTCCCCCCCAAAAAACTATTTTCCGATAATTTGATTAAAACAGAAAATTAAAATAACTTTTTGAAATAAACTTTTAAAATTAACTACTAAGGGACAAGAAGGTTATATATGGATAGAGAATACGTCTTTAAATATGAAAATTATCCTCTGATTAAAATACGCTTTCATTATAGAAACAAAAAAACACCTATAATAGAGGCTCTTTTGGATTCTGGTGGGGATTTCATTGTTATCCCCCTGCCAATTGCAAAATTTCTTGGTGCCAAATTAAGAGAGACTAAGGATGTGAGTACTGCAGGTGGGATAGCACCTGTTTCTAAAACAAGACTTGATCTAGGTATAATGAGAGATGATAAAGAAGATATTTTATATAGGAGGTTAGAAGTTTTTGTTATGGATAATGATGATCTTCCCGTCTTAATTGGTAGGAAGCCTTTTTTTGAAGATTTTGAAATAACTTTTAAAAAACATAAGAAGAAACTTGTTTTGAAAAGGATTAGAAAAGAATAATTTTCAAACATTAAGGTTGATATAGGTCTTACTAGACTTTATATTCATAACTATAACTGTCAAAGCTGCTTTTATATTCTTTGAAACTCTGAAGACTTTCCAAGCTCTAGCCAGGATGTTTTTGAGTGAATAAAACTCTAATGCTACTTTTTTAACCCATCTCTGCAGTTCTTTTTCTTTAAAGTGTTTTAGTTTGAAGTTTACCCCCACCAGGAAACCATCTCTTAGTTTTTTCCAATCCTCTGGGAAGTTTTTTAGATAGAGCCTGCCCTCGTTTTTGAGTTTTTCGAAGACTCTTGTCCCAGGGAATGGCTGCAGTATTTGTAATCTTAAAATATCAAGATCTGCTTTTTTGATGAATTCTCTTGTTCTGTCTAGGGTTTCCATGTCATCTGAGTCATTGCCAACTATTAGTTCCCCTAAAACTAGCATGTTCCGGTTTTGGGCGTTTTTGATAAGATGATTATAGGAGTCTACTCCATATTTCAAGTTTATTCCTTTGCTCATTTCTTTTAATGATTCTGGGTTTATTGATTCAAAGCCTACTAGTAATACGCTACATCCTGCTTTTGATGCTAGTTCAAGGGCGTCTATATCTGCGAGGGCATTAACTGAGACATAGCACATAAAATATTTGAAATTCAGATTTCCCTTGGATTTCTCTTCGTATATCCTTTTACATATTGTTTTAAATCGTTTTATATCCTCCTTGGAATATCCATACATGTTTCCATCAGTGAAAAAAACTATATCATATCCTTTGGGGAGTTGCTTTAGTTCTTCAATTACATCTTCAACGTCTCTTTTTCTGTAGGTTCCTCTATAAAACTTGTTTATGGCACAGAAGCTACAGTTAAACGGGCATCCTCTGCTTGTTGATACTGGTATAAATGAGTATTTTTTCTTGAATAAATCTCTGCGTGGGAGTTTAAGATTTTTTAGAGGTTCTAACTTTCCAATGTATACTTTTTTTAGATTATTGTTTTCAAAATCTTTTATTATTTGACCTATAATGTGTTCTCCATCTCCAATGCAAACAGCGTCACAGTATTGTTGTGCCTCTTCTGGGCACATTGATGCATGGACTCCCCCCAGGATGACTTTTTTGTTTCTTTTTCTGAATTCTTCTGCTATTTCGTATGCGCGGTTTGCAGTGAGTGTAGTAGTTGTTATACCTACAAGATCTACATCCATGTCAAAATCGATTTTCTCTACCTGTTCATCAATAATTTCTACATCCCAATGATCTGGTACATATGCAGCGAGATATCCTAGTCCTAGGGGGTATATTGTTTTATAGTTTCTATCGAGTTTTTTGTTTTCAAACCTGGGTTGGATGAAAACTATTTTTGGTTTCCTTTTGTTGTTGGTTGTTTTCATTATATCAATTAAATTATGTTGTCTTGGGAGATATTTAAATTTTATTATAAATATAAATTTATAAATTAAACAATAATATTATAAACATCTATCTTAATTTATAAAAAAATGTGATAGCTATTTTTTGATTTTCAACATTTTATATAGAAGATTGTAATCAACCTTTGTATTATGCCTTGGATCTAGAGGGATTTTTTTCATAAAAACAACTGCGTCTATATGAAAGTTTTTTAATCTGCAAATTGACATAATTTTATTCCTGAGATAAACCCTGCTTTTTCTATCTTTTAGTATTTTTTTATTAGCAGGCTCCACCACCAGTAGAGACTGGATCTCATTCTTATTATGATGTGAAAACTTAACTAGAGCTGATTTTGAAATCTCAGGTAGGGTATCGATCATACATTCGATCATCAATGGGTAAAACATCTTGTTTTTGAGAGAGTATATATTGTTTTTCCTGCCTGCCAACCATATTCTTCCATCCTCATCGAGATATCCTATATCTCCCATTCTATGCCAGATTTTCTTCTCATTATCAATTATTTTGTTGTATAGGAAAATCTCTCCATTGTCTCCATAATATTGTATTGCGACATGGGGTCCAGAGACTATTATCTCACCTATTGAACCCTGTTGTATTTCTAGATTTTTCCATCCATCTTTACCCAGTTTGACTGGTCCATCGACTGGTTTTATAATCTTAACAGAGAGACTGGGATGTGGTTTTCCCACGCAAATACCTCTTCCGTTCCTGGTGAGATCCCCTGTGCACTCGCGTATTTCCTGCATATCTATCCATGAAAGCGGGAAGACCTCTGTGGATCCATAAACTATAAACGCTTTGGCATTTGGAAAAACATCTGGGAAGGAATATATTAGTTTAAGGGAAACAGGTCCTCCTCCTATAAAAATAAGGCGAATGTTGTCTAATTTTATATTTTTTTCTTTACAATATTCGATGATTCTGAACCAGTAGAAGGGTGATCCAGATGCTGTTGTGACATTGCAATCTTGTATTTGTCTGACTAGCAAAGCAGGGTCTACCTTGTTTGCTCGACCATATGAGACAAGAGGGACAATGGTAGTTGCACCTTTTACAAGATTATATAATACATTGAGAGGCCAAGTAGGCATGTCTATATCATTTTCTTTTATCCTCCAAAAATCTGACATGGCCTCAAGCTGAGTACAAACATATGCATATGTTCTTTTCACACCCTTAGGAACACCTGTGTTGCCTGTTGTGAATCTCACAATCATAGGTGAATCAGGTTGATACTGCTCTATCTCAGTGATTTTTCTAGTATCTCTTGTTAGTTTTTTGATATATTCTAAGCCAGCTAGACCTCTCTTCCTTATCATCAGTTTTATAGGGACTTCTCTAAATGTTTTTGAATAAAGTCTCAAAAAATTTGCTTTTATATTTCCGATGAAAGCTTTTGGTTTGCTTATCTTACAACTGTTCTCTATTTGTTTTAAACCAAGCCATTGATCTATAAAAACAATTGCCACGCCTAGTTTAATTAAAGCAGTGATCACGATATATAGCATCAAAGAAGTTGGCAGCATTACAACTGCTCTATCCCCTTTTTTCATGCCCCTAGACTTGAGATAACCTGCTAGATAACTAGACTGCTCATCCAATTCTCTGAAACTTATTGAGCCATATTCTATACTTTTTCCTCTAACCTTTACCGGGAATACAATGGCATCTTTTTCAGGATGTTCATCTAGATAATCAGCGATTCTCCCAATTACATCTATCTCTTTCTCTCTCACTTTTTAATCAAGCTCCTTTTTCAACTTGCCATAGTCCAATCCTAGGCTTCTGCATAATATCATCATAGACTCTTTTGGCTCAACAATTTTTGCAAGTTCTTTTCTCATAATCTCTAATGCTTTTTCTCTAGATATTTTACCCTGTCTAACCATGACAGCTAGCTCAGGTACCATTATTGTATACCCTTGTTTCTTATAACGTAGATATTCAACTGCATCATGAATATAGCAATCACCATGTGTCAAAAGCCCATCATTCTCCGCTCTTTTCCAGTCAAGGTTTTCCTCTAAAAAGCTTTTTATTTTTTCCTCATCATACTTGTGATAAATGAAGTAACCCATAAAATCTGGTATCATATCCGCATATAATAATCTGGAAACATCGGGGAAAAACTTTGTTCTTATCTCATCTATAAGAGTATCATTTTTTTCATTTCCTATAGATAACAGTTTTTCTAATCTTTTAGCGAACTCTAAAAGTGTTTTAAGCTGTTTTTCCCTGTTTGTTTCAGATAAACTATTTTCTACAAATGGGACAAATGGATCTCTGCTATCGGGGGCGAATTCTCTTAGCATCTGCTGAGGTGATCTTCCATGTATCACTAGTGGTATGTTTTTTTCAAAAGCAAATTTAAAAGATGTTCCATACATCCCAAGTGAGCAACCTTTACATGGTATGCCCATGATGTTCATCATTTTTCTATAGACCCTTCTCTGGAAATCCCAGTTTGGTTTATAGAAAAAATGATCTACATCCACATTTTCTATCACATTTTTTATATTGTTTTTTGCATATTCTGTCATAAAACCGTTGTCAAACGTATAAGCCAGGACATTGAGCTTATAGTGATTCTTGAGCATATAAAGTATATATGAGCTATCCTTACCACCGCTTATTCCAACAAGACAATCATACTCATATTTTCCTTTCACTTGTTGTATCTTTTTCATAAATATCTTTTTAAGAGTATCATGGTCTGTCAATCTAGCCTTGTATTTATTGTACGTGCTACAGAAATTGCATATACCTTTTCTATCAAATTTTATACCTGGAAAATTTTCAGAAAGGATACATGCTTTACATGTTTTCATATACTTTTTTCAACCCTTTCATGTTTTTTGTAAATTTTTTAATTATTCTTGACAAGTTTATACAATGCAGTTTGAGCCACTCTTTTGTTGAGGGTAGAGTATAAAATTTTCCTATTTTCTTAGGTTGAACTGGTTTAAAGTCAGGGTTTTTCATTTTTAGTATGGCTTTTAATCCCATATCCACACTATCTAAAAAAATTCTGTCTACAATCTCATTTATTGATTCATCATCTTTTATTTTATAGAATCTTTGAAGTATTATCTCGCCACTGTCTATCTTTTCTCTTAGACACTGTACTGTAACTCCTATTTTCTCCTCATTATTGTATACCTCCCATACACATGGGACCCCACCTCTATATTTGGTTAAATCACCATGGTGAAACCCGATTACACCATCTTTTGGTATATCAAGTAT
>Ga0190304_1001539_pt1 | contig 10253 bp, 11 predicted proteins | sample 48700712_MG_FD_161670 | JGI IMG/M metagenome (GOLD analysis project Ga0190304, IMG submission 161670) | Hydrothermal vent sediment bacterial communities from Southern Trench, Guaymas Basin, Mexico - 4870-07-1--2_MG | ecosystem: Environmental > Aquatic > Marine > Hydrothermal vents > Sediment ... | reverse complement strand
TTCCTATTATTGTTACTTGTAAAGCTTTTTAATTATTGAGTATATTGAGAATACGCGGTATAGCCAGGGTAAAATACCAAAATTTAGATAAATATTGCCTTGATTTTTGCTGCAGAACAGAACGTACTTGACTCCAATCAGATTCAGATCAGGAATTGATATATAAAATCCATTCGATAAGGGATAATACATTTGTGTGTTCCTATGCGCCCTGAAAAATAATTGTAAAAACATCATATATACATAAAACTGTTTTCGTATTATTATAAGCCCATGGTTACACAAGAAATGATAAAAAAGATTCCCAAGGTTGAACTTCATGATCACCTTGATGGAAGTGTACTCCCCCAGACAATTATCGAGCTGGCAGAGGAATACAATGTAGAATTGCCGGAAAATAATGCAGAAGATCTGGCCAAATGGTTCCAGAGAGGGTCCAATAGAAAGAGTTTGTCTTTGTATCTCGAAGGGTTCGCAGTGACTTTATCTGTTATGCAGACAGAAGCTGCTTTGGAAAGAATTGCATATGAACACATTCAGACACACAGTAAAGAGCATGTTGTATATTCCGAGATTAGATTTGCTCCTATTTTAAATCAGCAGAAAGGACTCAATCTTGAAGCTGTTGTTACAGCTGTTCTTAAGGGTCTGGAACGTGGTAAAAAGGATACGGGTGTAGAGTTTGGTTTAATACTTTGTGCTATGAGAGATCAGGATGTTAAAATATCTCTGGAAATTGCAGAATTGGCGGTTGCCTTTAGAGACAGAGGTGTTGTCGGGTTTGATATTGCAGGGGATGAAAATGGACATCCGCCTAAAAAGCATATTGATGCTTTCCAGTATATAAGAAATAGAAATTTTAATATTACTATTCATGCCGGAGAAGCTTTTGGTATTGAATCTATCTGGCAGGCTCTCCAAATTTGCGGGGCGCATAGAATAGGACATGCAACAAGACTAATAGAGGATATTACTGTTCAGGGAAACCGAATAGAAAAAATGGGATCTCTAGCAAATTTTATACGTGATAAGAGAGTCCCTATGGAAGTTTGTTTATCTTCCAATGTTCAGACAGGTGCAACACCAAGCTTTGATGAACATCCTTTTCAGGTGTTCTACAGAAATGGATTTAGAGTTTTTCTATGTACAGATAACAGGCTTATGAGCAATACAAGTCTGACAAAAGAAATGTCCCTGGCTGTAAAGCATTATAATCTTAATCTGCGTGATTTGGAAAAACTAACTTTAAATGCTATGAAATCTGCTTTTATTCATTATGATGATCGTATTCGCATTATTTATGATATTATTAAACCAGAATTTGCTCAACTACGAAAAGAAACAAACCCTAACGGGTAGTAGCCCCGCCGTGGTTACTGAGTAGCGACGTAGTTGCGTATCGAAGTATCGCACTTTGTATTTAATAGTAGGAATATGGTAATAGCTTTATTAGCTTAATTATAATTGTTACCTTAGACCTGTAACCCCCTGCATTCAGAATGGTGTAGGGGGGATTTTTTATTAGGACTTTGCAATCTATTTCCCTTGGTTTATTTGCATATCGAATGCGAAAGTAGTTTCTAAGCGCTTCTTTTATACCTGTTTTAATAGATTCGACCCTGCCTTCATAACCTGAAAATATCGATTCTACTCCCGTTCCTGATGAATCCGGATATATGTTGCTTGCCCATAATTTCATTCTTACAATTTGAGCTTCATTTGGAATATAACGAACCTGCATATTAAATTTCCCATTTTTAACCCAGGTATCAATAATTTTTAGTTTTTCATCACCCCAGGCAATTGATGCAAGCGGAGTAACCTCCAGATTTTCAGCAACTTTTCTTGACAGATCAAGAGGGGTATAGTTAATTTCATAGCCATAAACCATACCGGAGATAATCCAAAGAGCATCTTCCAGGGTGCGATGATAAATTTCATTATCAGTAAGATAAGATGGATTTTCATTATTAACTGTTGGGAGTGTTTCAGTTACTTCGGTCCAGAGATCCAGATCAATATAATCAGTATTTCCATTCTGCCCAAATAATCCGGAACTTAAGAACAACAATAATATCAAAAATGAATATCCTGATTTATTCATAAGAGTGCAGATTAATTCCGCCAAATTCCTCCGGGACCACGATGTTTAAAAGAATCTATTGGATTTATACCTAGACGGATTAGAAAATACAAATATGCAAATCCAAAACCTGCAAGATGTGTAAGATGGGCAATTCCCGATCTTATACTTGTAATTTGACTGAAAAGTTCAATAACTGTATATCCAATGACCAATAAAGGTGCTCTTACAGGGAAAATTCCCATTATATATATTTGTGCATTTGGGAAATATACCGCAAATGCAAAAAGGACTGCATAAATTGCTCCTGATGCACCTAGAAGTATTACATTATAGGAACCTGTAAGATAGTAAATTACAAAGGAGAAAATACCTGCCAAAACTCCGGTTAGAAGATAGAATAATAAAAATTCATAACTTCCCATTCTTCTTTCAACTTGCAACCCAAAGAAAAATAAACCAAGCATATTGAATAATATGTGAGAAAACCCGGCATGTGTAAACATATAGGTTACGAACTGCCATAAATAAAATTTTTGAATTATAAGCCCCGGTATCATTGCTGTGTAAAAAACAGATCTGGGGTATATATATCCTATCATATAAAAAATTATATTTATTCCTATTATATAAAATGTTACTGACGAAAAAGTATAAGGGAAAGGCCTGTTGATAATTGAATTCTTCATCCATAGAAAATAGTTTGTTTTAGGCCAAGGGTCAATAATAAAATAACCTAAAATAGTGTCTGAGAGATTATTTGATAAAATTTTTCATCATATATATAATTAAATCAGTAGCTTCAGATTTTGCAAAATGCTCTTTGATAATTTTTTCACTGCTTTCCATTAGCATTAAGGCTCTTTCTTTAGCTTCTTTTATGGCTCCGGAATTATCTAAAATGCTTACAGCTTCATTAATTTCTTTTTCTGAGTCTTTTAAGCCCTTTTCCCCTGCCAATTCGAACAATTTATTAAGTCTGCAAAGGCCATTCGAATTTTTCTTAAGATAATATATTACCGGCAAGCTTTTTTTGCCTTCTACTATATCATCACCTCTGCCTTTTCCGGGATTTCCTGTTGTAAGATTTAAAACATCATCCATTATCTGGAAACCCACACCCATGCTTTCACAAACTGTTCCCAGTAATTCCTTTTCTTTTTTGCTGCCTCCTCCTGCAATAACTCCTGTTTGAGCCGCCATTCTGGCCAGGGAACCGGTTTTAAACTTACACATCTGTTCGTATTCCTGCGGGTCAGGAATAATAGATGAATTATGCCATAATATATCAAATCCCTGGCCAAAATGAAGACGGCGCATGTTTTCTGAATAGGATTGATACAGCATAAGCTTTTTATCCTGGGAGAAATCTGAATTATCAATTAAGGTAGTAGGCATATAGTACAGCATATTTCCAGCATTAATTGCAAAGTCATCGCCATAAATCAGATGTACTGCTTTTCCTCCCCGTCTCCAGTCTGATTTATCTTCAATATCATCTATTATCAAACTTCCATTATGAGGGAACTCAACCAATGGGCTTAGAGGAAGTGCATCTTTTTCTTCTCCTCCTGTTATTTCACAGGTGAGCAGCATTAAAACCGGTCGCCAGCGTTTTCCTCCTCTATTCAGAAGTTCTTTTGCCGGTTTGCAGAAAGCTGTATATTCTTCCATTTTACCTAAAGGTGCTTTCATCCCTGAAATATTTTGTACCCATTCATAGTTTATCTGTTTAGGAAAATAGTTTTTAAGTTGATTTTCAACTTTGAGCAGTCTATTATTGTATTGTTCTTCCATAGTTAAGAGATATCCATAAGAGTAAGGAAAGTCAATATGCGAGATAAACCGGATTATTATTCTATACAGGCTCAAAGAGAAGGCTATCCTGCAAGATCAATCTATAAATTAAAAGAAATTGATGAAAAATTTCGTATAATTAAGAAGGGTAGTAACATAATTGACATAGGCGCCTCTCCCGGGAGCTGGACTCTTTATGCCTGTAGAAAATTAAAAGGGGCTGGTAATTTGATTGCTGTTGATCTTAAAAATCTTGTTTCCGGTATAAATTGTCAAAATTTGAAATTTTTTAAAGCTGATGCTTTTTCAGTAAGTTTTCAGGAAACTGCTGTAAAAACAGGTCCCTACGATGCAGTTATTAGTGATGCTGCTCCATCGACAACTGGTAATAGAACCGTGGATACAGGCCGGTCATATAATCTTGCAGAGGATGTATTAAACTTTGCTCTGCTCAATCTTAAATCCGGTGGTAATCTTGTTATAAAGATTTTTCAGGGAGGTGATGAACATCAGCTTCTTGATATTATGAAGAGATCATTTAAGATTGCAAAAATATTCAAACCAAAAGCCAGCAGAAAGGAATCCTTTGAGGTCTTTCTTGTGGGAACAGGTCGATTGGATTCGTAGCGGTTCAATTTATTGAACATGGTAATAGGGGTAACAGAAATATTGGGTAATATATGGATGGATTTAATCACATCTTTACACCGAAAAGGGGATATAATGAGGCATCGAATTAATAAATTGGTACAGGCACTGATTATACCTGTACAAACGCGATCAATTATACCAGTACAGACGCGATCAATTATACCAGTACAGACGCCCTATAGGGCGTCTCTACTGGTAACTATCCTATTACTGCTAATCTCCTCCTGTAAAACCATGCCTGATATAATAGAAACAGATTCTACGAATAAAATTGATACTCAATCACAGGCTGTTTCCCTTTCCGAAACACAAAAATTACTTGTAGAAGAGGCAAACCGTCTCATTGGAGTAGAAAAGCTATTTGTTAAAAACAGAACTTTCAGTATGGATTGTTCCGGAACCGTTATGGCTATTTACTGGTATGCAGGTATAGATCTGGCTGAGGCCTTTCCATCATATTCCGGAAGCGGCACAGAACGTATTTATAAATATTTACGTGATAAAAATCTTTTATACAGAACCGAAGTTCCTAAACCGGGAGATATAATTTTTTGGGATAACACCTATGACAAAAATAGAAATGGGAAACCTGATGACTATCTTACCCATATGGGGATGGTTATCAGTGTTGATAATGCGGGAAATATAAAATATATCCACGAGAACTATCGCAAAGGAATAATACTTGCAAAAATGAATTTGTATAAACCGGATGTTTATACAGAAATTATTGATGGTGAGAAAATAATTTTGAATGATCCCATGAGAATGAAGGGGTCTGTCAAATATCCAAAGTGGCTTTCAAGCCAGTTATATAATAATTTTGCAATGGGATATTTGCTTAAGTAGCTTTCTTATTCTCCATACATTTCGGTAATAAGAGTTCGTAATTGAATACTGTTTTCAGGACTCAATATATCAATTTTACTTTTAATCCTTTTTTTGCTGATTGTTCTAATTTGATCCACTGCAATCTCTGCTTCCCTATTATCAATTGTACACTGAAGTCGGCTGCGCCATCCGGGGTGCAGCTTTGTTGTTGCTGGACATATTACAACAGTATCAAGATATTTATTCATTTCTGTTTTACTAATAACAACAACCGGTCTAATTTTTTTGGTTTCACTTCCGGTAGATGGGTTTAAATCTGCATAATAAATTTCATATCGTTTTATGATCATTAAATCTCAATCCCATTATCTGTTACAATATCCCACTCGCTCCAATTTTCATCAGATTTACTCATTTCCCTGAAAGTTTCTTCCCAGGAGAGCTTGTTTTTTGGCCTATCTGCTTTTATTAGAATGCCATTCTCCATTTCTTCCAGATTAAGCCGGGGTTGAAGATGATATTTACGAATTAAATTTTTTGGGATTCTTAGACCTTTTGAGTTTCCAATATTAATTAACTTTGCCTGCATAATTACACCTCTATGTAATTATAATAATTACATTTTTATGTGCTGTCAAGAAAATAATATTAGATCATTCAACTTCCGGTTCATCGATTCCAACCAGCCCAGGTCTCCCGAATACTGTTAGTATTTCAATTTTCTGAAATTAACTCACCTTTCATAATTAAGTAATCGGTCTTTAAAGTTGCAGGTTTCTTACATTTCGGTATTTCACATTTGCAAGAATTTCCTTTACTTTTTTTACCTGAATATCATTTTCCAGGGAGAGATCTTCCTCTCTCTCAATTTTTATCAGGATTCTGTCCAGGTCATCGTATGTCAGACCCATAGCATACTCATCAGTAATACCTGGAGCGATATCCGGAGAAGGTTTTTTATTGATAATAAGCTCAGGGATACCAAGCTTTTTTGCCATTTCATAAACCTCAGTTTTATAAAGATGTTGAATGGGCTCCATATCGTTAGAATCATCTCCCCATTTTGTATAAAAGCCTGTAAGGTATTCCGTTTTATTAGTTGTCCCGACAACAGCCCATCCCCTCTTTTCTGCCTCAAAATAGAGAGTACACATTCTAATTCTGTGTTTTGTTCTGTAATATGCAAGGCTCTCAAGAAACTTAACACTTCCCTCTGTGCTCAGGTCACTCAGATAACCTCTCTCGGCATCTTTCTCCCATACACCTCGGGAATATCTGTTCTGAAGTGCTCGGGGAGCCCAGAACGCCGGAGGTTTTAGCTTGTAGATCCCCAGTCTCCTCAGCATTGGAGTAATCTTAATAATCTTATAATCAATATTAAGGTAGTTACATACAAATTTGGAATCTTTTACTGTTTGAGGCGATGAATCCCTTTCAGGAAGAAGCAATCCAAACACTTTGTCCCGACCAAGAGCTTCCACTAAAAGTTTCCCCGCAACAGCTGAATCGATACCTCCGCTTATCCCTATTACTGCTCCTCCAAATTTAAAAGAATCAATATTTTCTTTTATAAATTCTTTAATCTTTTTTATCACTTTAATCCTCCTGTGCAACTATTCAGAAACTTAAACTATCCAGTTTCTGATTCCAGTTGTGCCATCCCCCGTGAAAGTTTATTTTTTCAAGTAGGGGCAGTCACGGAGGGTTTGCAAAGCAAATCCTTCGTGACTGAGGTTGAACAGTCGGGAAAGGAAGCTTGCTTCCGACCCAGGCCTGAACTCCACCCTGCATTTTAGGCTACAAAGCCTTTGAAAGTACTCTGTTAAGTCTTTTAACAAAATCTGATGGTTTTTTTAGATCCGCCCCCTCCATTAACATTGCCTGTTCCAGAAGGAGAAAACTAACGTCATTAATAAAATCCTGATCTGTTATAGATTCAAGTTTTTTTACTATTTCATGTGCAGGATTAATTTCGAGAATGGGAACAACTTCCTGGGTATCTTTCTGCCCCATAGCTTTAAGCATCTGCTGCATCTGGACAGTTGGGTCATTTTCATCTGCAACAATACAGGATGGAGAATCACTTAATCTTTTTGAAGCAACTACATTTTTTACTCTATCGCCAAGAGCATCTTTGATTTTCTTTAGAATTGGTTCAATCTTTTTCTCTGCTTCTTCATCTTTATCTGTTTTAAAATCATCTGCAGTACCGCTTTTATTAACAGATTTAAGATCAATATCTTTATACTTGCCTATTGAAGGTATTACAATTTCATCTATTTCATCACTCATTATTAAAACTTCAATACCTTTTTTAACATATCCCTCTATAAGTGGAGAGTTTCTCAGGGTATCTTCATTTTCACCTGTAATAAAGTAAATGCTTTTCTGATCATCCTTCATTCTTTCTTTGTAGGATGCAAGACTTGTCCAGCCTTCAACTTCGGTAGATTTAAATCTAATAAGTTCAAGGAGAGTATCTCTGTTTGCAAAGTCGGAGTACAGTCCTTCTTTTAGGGGTCTGTTGTACTGTTCGATAAACTCAATATACTTTTCCTGGTTTCCTTCTGAAAGTTTCTTTAGTTCACTTAAAACTTTTTTTACTGAAGCTCCTTTTATATTTGTAAGTACCTTATTCTGTTGTAGAATTTCTCTACTGACATTTAACGGGAGATCTTCAGAATCAATGATACCCCTTAGAAATCTTAGATATGTAGGCATAAGTTCTTTTTCATCATCTGTAATAAAAATTCTGCTTACATATAGTTTTACGCCAGCTTTATAATCGGCCTGATACATGTCAAAGGGTGCTTTTTTAGGAATATAAAAAAGTGTTGTGTATTCCAGGGTTCCTTCTGCTTTTGTATGTATATAGAATAATGGATCATCATTATCATGACCAATAGTCTTATAAAATTCATTATAGTCTTCATCTTTAAGTTCAGATTTGGACTTTTTCCACAATGCGGAAGCGGCATTAACCTGATCTATTTTTATCTCTTTTTTCTCTTTACGATCATCACCTTCACCTTCCCAGGTGCTGTCTTCATACTCGAGGAAAATAGGAAATGCAATATGATCTGAGTATTTTTTAATTAAATTTTCAAGGCTCCATCTGGAAGCATATTCATTACCTTCTTCATTAAGATAGAGAGTAATAGTTGTACCGAAAAATTCTTTTTCGGCTTCCTTAATGGTGTATGCAGTTTCGCCATCACTTGTCCACAGCCATGCTTTTTCTTCTCCGGCTTTTCTGGTAAGGACTTCAACCTTGTCCGCAACCATAAAACATGAATAGAACCCCACCCCAAACTGACCGATAAGATTGGCATCTTTCTTCTCATCGCCGGAAAGGGTATTTAAAAAATTCTTTGTTCCTGATCTTGCAATTGTTCCCAGTTGAGAGTCAAGATCTTCTTCGTTCATGCCAATTCCAGTGTCCGTAATTATCAGCTTTTTCTTATCCCCTGTATCAAATTTTATATCAATTCTGGGATCAAATTTTAATTTTTTATAATTATCATCTGTGAGTGTAAGATATTTGAGTTTATCCAGAGCATCGGAAGCATTGGATACAAGTTCTCTTAAAAATATCTCTTTATGTGAATACATTGAATGTATTATCAGGTGAAGCAGTTGAGATACTTCGGTTTTAAATTTCTTCTTAGACATGTTCTCTCCTATATAAAATATAAATGCAGGTTTATTTTGAGAAATATACAAAAAAAATCTTCAACCGGCAAATAGGTTTTTTAAAATAGATGTTACTTTTTTACAATCATATAGAAATTTTTTAAAATATTAGTGATTTTCATGGTTTTTAAGGTGAAGCCTTGCCAGACTTAAGAAAATATCATACTCATCCCTGCTTCTCATATACATTTTTCTGGATTCCGGGTTAGACGACCCCCCCATGCATAATCGTGTATCCACTTGGTTAAATGGTTTATTCTATAATCGTCCTTATTGCTTAATTCCACCCCTCATTACTCCACTGATAACCCATCTTTGTGCAATAATAAAAACTATTATCATTGGCGCTAACGCCATTAAGTAGGATGCAAATGCTAAATTATATTCAGTTGTAAATTGTGATCGAAAAACAAACTGCACCAAGGGAAGAGTCAGCATAGTGCGTTTTGTTAAGAGAATAAGAGGCAGCATAAAGTCATTCCATATCCACAGGGAAGAAAGTATAACAAGTGTCGCGTTCATGGGGGCAAGAAGAGGGAAAATTACTTTCCAAAATAGAACCCATATACTCGCACCGTCCATAATAGCAGCTTCTTCCATATCACGTGGAATGGATTTAATATATCCAACATATACGAAAATATTGAAGGCTAATCCGTAAACAATGTAAATGAATATTATTCCAGCAGGATTATCCATACCCATGGCGTGGGTCTGTTTGACTATTGGGAGCATAATAATGGGGAAAGGAATAAACATCGCGCTAACAAAGTAGAAATATAGTCCTTTAAAAAACTTCCTATGAATATTCCTGGCGATAGCATAAGCTACCATTGAGTTGGTAAGAATTGTTATCGACACAGCCGATACTGATATTATCAGACTGTTTTTAAGAGCATTGAAGAAATTTGTCATTTTGATTGCTGTAATAAAATTCTCGAAATGTAAACCAACGGGAAAAGCAAGCCTGGACTCTGCCAATTCCAATGGTGTTTTTAATGCTGTTGTTATTAGGACATACAAAGGGAATAGTATAAACAGAGATCCTGCACCAATTAAAAATGTAATAACCCAGTTTGTTTTTTTTCTTCCTATCATAATTGGACCTCTCTTTTTTGAAGGAATCGAATTTGCAGTACCGAAACAGTAACAAGGAAGATAAGGAAAATAACAGAATTTGCAGATTGATACGCAAATT
>Ga0190304_1001538_pt1 | contig 10255 bp, 9 predicted proteins | sample 48700712_MG_FD_161670 | JGI IMG/M metagenome (GOLD analysis project Ga0190304, IMG submission 161670) | Hydrothermal vent sediment bacterial communities from Southern Trench, Guaymas Basin, Mexico - 4870-07-1--2_MG | ecosystem: Environmental > Aquatic > Marine > Hydrothermal vents > Sediment ... | reverse complement strand
GGGATGTGGAGGTGCTCCTGGAGCCGCTAAAGGAGGGATTTGAGGATCTTTACAGCAGGTTGAGGGAGATCAGGGAGAAGGACGAGAAGGGGCTCCTTTTCACCCTCCTTCCAGGGGATGGAAGCGAGGGAGGAAAGGGGCTCTTCGTCCCCAAAGGGGAGGGGGTCAGCCTCCTGCCCTCCAGGGTCCACTCTCTCCTTGAAGGCTTCCTCTCCTCCCACCCCGAGCTCTGGCAGAGGCGGGATCCTTTTCCCCTCTCCGTTGAGGGCTTCCAGTTCTTCGTCGAGCCCATCTTCGTCGAGCCCACCCTTTTCATCTTCGGGGCAGGGCACATAGCCCAGCAGATCGCCCCCCTGGCGAAGATGGCCGATTTCCGGGTGGTGGTCCTTGACGATAGGGCCGATTTCGCCACCCCGGAGAGGTTCCCCGAGGCCGATCAGGTTCTGGTTCAGGACTTTGAGGGGCTGGCCTCCAAGGTGAAGGTGGGGGAGGAGGACTATTTGGTGATCGTCACTCGGGGACACCTTCACGATTACACCGTGCTGCGCCAGTTCCTCCGCTCAGGGGCGAAGTACATAGGGATGATCGGGAGCAGGAAGAAGAGGGACGCCATCTACAGGAGGTTAAGGCAGGAGGGGTTCTCGGAGGAGGAGATTTCCCGGGTTCATGCCCCCATCGGCCTGGATATAGGGGCGGAGACCCCCCAGGAGATCGCCATAAGCATAGTGGCGGAGCTGATAGCGGTGAGGAGGAAGGGGGAGGCCCCCTTCCGGTCATGAAAGGCCCCCTTCCATGCCCCATATCTTCGACCCTCTCCTTGGCCTGAGCCTTATCATCGCCTTCGGATATCTGGGCGGAAAGATCGCCCATCGTCTCCGGCTCCCTTCCATCATCGGAAACATCCTCGCCGGGGCGATGCTCGGCCCCCACGGGTTGGGGGTCCTGCCCCTCTCCCTTATAGTGAAGGACCTGAGGCTCGTCAGCTCCATCGCCTTCGGATTCATCGCCGTCTCGGTGGCCCTCCACCTGAGGGTCAGGGACCTCAGGGCCACCTCCGGTGCCCCCCTGATCATCGCCCTCTGGGAGACCCTCCTCGCGTTCCTGCTGGTGGCAGGGGCGATATACCTCGGGACGGGCTCCGAGAGGCTCTCGCTCCTTGCCGGGGCCATCGCCTCTACCACCGCCCCGGCGGCGAGCCTGGCCGTGGTGAGGGAGTCGAGGGCCAGGGGACCTTTCGTCTCCGCGCTCCTTCCCACCATCGCCCTCGATAACATAATTGCCATCCTCCTCTTCACCTCGGTGATGGCCTTCCTGAGGGTCAAGGGGAGTGGCACCTTTCTCTCCCAGATAGCCGTGCCCATCGTCGTGGGAGTGCTGGTGGGATCGGCCTTCTGCTTCCTCCCCGCTTCCCTCAAACGGGACAGCAGAAAGGTCCTGGGGAGCTCCTTTCTCGGGCTCATGGCTGCCTCCGGGATCGCCGAACACCTCAACACCTCCCCCTTCCTCGCCACCATCACCCTCGGGTTCGTCATCGCCAACTGTGAGGGGGTACACCAGGAGGTATCCAAAGCGTTGCGGGAGCTTGAGCCCCTCATCTACCTGATATTCTTCACCATGGCGGGGGTCCACCTCCGCTTTGACGTCATCGTCTCGGCCGGAGGGCTGATCTTCGTCTTTGTCCTCGGCCGCTTCGTGGGGAAGTTCTTGGGCGGCTTCCTTGGCTCCCTCACCTCTCCCCTCTCTTCCTCCTGGAGAGGGCTCCTGGGCCTGGGACTGCTGCCCCAGGCAGGCCTTGCCCTGGGCTTCCTGGTGATGGTGCAGGAGGCCCCTGGCCTCGGGGACGTCTCAGACCTTCTCTCCGCCATGGTCCTTTCCGCCGTGATCATAAACGAGTTCGTCGGGCCCCTGGCCATAAGGTTTGCCCTGAGGTGGGCGAAGGAGGAGGGGAAGGCCCTTCCCCCTGTCCTGGGGTTCCTCGAAGAGGAGGACATCTACCTCGACCTGGACGCCCAGGACAAGTGGGAGGCGATCTCCAGACTCGTCAAGTTCCTCTGCAACCGTCGCTGCGCCGACCTGGACCTGGAAGGGCGGTTCCTCGAGGAGGTGGTGAAGAGGGAGCTCTCCATGACCACGGGGATCGGCCATGGCCTCGCCATCCCCCATGGGGTGATCGAGTATCAGGGCGGTGTCATTGGGGTGCTCGGGATCTCCCAGCGGGGGATCGAGTTCGGCTCCCTTGACGGGAGGCCCGCCCACGTGATCCTGCTCACCCTGGTGCCCGAAGAACGCCTCCAGGAGCACCTGAACGCCCTGAGGGAGTTCTCCCGCATCTTCAGCAAGCCCTTTGTCATGCCGGCCCTCATGGAGGCGAGGACCAGGGAGGAGGTGATGGAGGTTCTGAGGGAGGCCTCCCTCTAACTCACTTCAATCCGAGGACATCGGCCATATCGTAAAGGCCGGGTTTCTTTCCCACCACCCAGAGGGCAGCCCGCACCGCCCCCCGGGCGAAGATCTCCCGGGAGGAGGCCCTGTGGGTGATCTCGATCCTTTCGCCCTCGGTGGCGAAGATCACCGTATGCTCTCCCACCACATCGCCGGCCCTCACGGCCAGTATCCCTATCTCCCCCTTCTTCCTTTCCCCCACCATCCCCTCCCTTCCGTAAACGGCCACCTCCTGCAGGCTCCTGCCCCGTGCCCTCGCCACCCGCTCCGCTATCCTCAGGGCCGTACCGCTGGGGGCGTCCTTCTTCCTGCGATGATGTACCTCAACGACCTCCACGTCATAATCCTCCCCCAGCACCCCTGCCACCTCCTCCACCAGGCGAAAGAGGAGGTTTACCCCCGCGCTCATGTTGGGGGAGAGGACGCAGGGGAATCCCTCTGCGAGCTCCCTGATCCTCTTCATCTGCTCCGCTGAGAAACCCGTCGTCCCTACCACCATGGGCTTTCGGCGGGAGGAGGCGAGCTCGATGTGCTTGAGGGCCGCCTCGGCCACCGTAAAGTCTATGAGGACGTCGGTATCCTCCATAACGGAGGAGAGGTCATCGGATATCTCCACCCCCATCCTACCTACCCCGGCAATCTCGCCCACATCCTTTCCGACCGCAGGATGGCCCGGGGCCTCCACTCCCCCCACACATTCGATCCCTTCGGTCTCCTGGATGGCCCCTACGACCATCCTTCCCATCCTCCCCCCCGCTCCGATCACCACTGCCCTTACCATATCGCCTCCTCGTCAAGTTTTCCTTTGTAAATGACCCTCACCTCCCCCTCCAGCTCGAGGTCGGTGAAGCCCTCCCCCTCCTTCCTGTAATGGACGGTCAGGGGCTCCTTGCTTCGGGGGATCACCGTGGTGGGAGAGGTGGTATATCCGTGAAGGTGGGCGATTAAGGCCGCGGCCACGGCCCCTGTGCCGCAGGCGAGGGTCTCCCCTTCCACCCCCCTCTCATAGGTTCGTATCCTCACCTCCTCCCCGGAGGGGAAGATGAAATCCACGTTTGTCCCCGCAGGCTGAAATTCGGGGCTCCAGCGGATCTTCCTGCCGAGTCCCTCCACATCCACTCCCTCCAGGTCCTCAGCGATGATCACGAAGTGGGGGACCCCGGTATTGATGAAATCGCCCGTTACGACCTCGCCCCCTATCTCCACCTTGACCCCCTGCTCTATCCTCGAGGGCGGCGGCAGGGAGATCCTCACCTGTCTCCCGTTCACCCGGGCGGAGACGAGGCCAACGGCGGTCTCGAAGACCAGCTCCTCCGGGGCCATCCCGAGGAGATAGGCCAAGCGGGCAGCGCACCTTCCACCATTTCCGCACATCTCCGCCTCGCTCCCGTCGGAGTTGAAGAAGTGCCAGCGGAAGTCGGCCCTGTCGGATTCCTCGATCAGTATCAGACCATCGGCCCCCACCGAGTAGCACCGCCGACAGATTCGGGGGATCAGCGGACGGAGTTTGTCGACGTCTATCTTCCCATCCCGGTTGTCTATGATGATGAAATCGTTCCCCCCTCCCGTGAGCTTGTAAAACTCTATGGACCTCATCGGGAGTCCTCGAGGAAGGGCGGGACCCTCTCCCCCCTCACCAGATCCTCGTAGCTCTCCCGTTCCCTGATGACGAAGAACTCTCCTCCTCTGACCATCACCTCCGCCGCCCTCCTCCTGGCGTTGTAGTTGGAGGACATGGAGAAACCATAGGCCCCTGCTCCCATGATCGCCAGAAGGTCCCCCGGGGAAGGCTCGGGCATCTCCCTCTCCCTGGCGAAGAAGTCCCCCGTCTCACAGATGGGGCCCACCAGATCGGCCACCATCCTCTTTCCCCCTTTTTCCTTCACCGGGAGGACCTCATGATAAGAACCGTAGAGGGCAGGACGGATGAGGTCGTTCATCCCCGCATCCACCACCACGAAGTCCTTCTTCCCCACCCGCTTGAGATAGAGGACCCTGGTTATCAGCACCCCGGCGTTTCCCACCAGGACCCTGCCGGGCTCAAAGATGAAGCGGCACTCGAGCCCCTTCGCCTCCTCCTTGATGGCCTCCGCATACTCCTCCGGGTGAGGGGGGAGCTCGTCCTTGTAGGTGATCCCCAGACCGCCGCCGAGGTCTATGTACTGGAGGTCGAGGTACTCGTCCTGAAGCCGCAGGTACAGCTCTTTTATCTTCCTTAAGGCCTCGACGAAGGGCTCGACCTCGGTGAGCTGAGAGCCGATATGGCAGCTTATCCCCCTCACCTCCAGGTGAGGCGACCCCTTTGCCTGCCGGTAGATCTCCAGGGCCTCCTCCACGTCTATCCCGAACTTGGAGGTCTTGAGCCCTGTAGCCACATAGGGATGGGTCTTGGGGTCTATATCCGGGTTGACCCGCAGGGCGATGGGAGCCCTCTTTCCCTCCTCCTCGGCTATCCGCTCTACGGTGCGGAGCTCTCCCAGGGACTCGACGTTAAAGAGGAGGATCCCCTCCCTCAGCCCGTAGCGGATCTCCTCCTCCGTCTTCCCCACCCCTGAGAAGACGATCCTCTTTGGGTCCGCCCCGGCCCGGAGGGCCCGGTATATCTCACCCCCTGAGACCACGTCCACACCGCTTCCCAGTCGGATGAATGTCCTGAGGACGGCCAGGTTGCCGTTGGCCTTGGCCGAGTAGCAGACGAGGTGGGGGAGTCCTGTCAGGGCCTCATCGAAGACCCTGAAGTGGCGCTCCAGGGTCCGGTGACTGTAAAGGTAGAAGGGGGTTCCCACCTCCTCGGCTATCTCTGAGATGGGCACCTCCTCACAGAAGAGCTCTCTCCCTTGGTACTGGAAGAAGTGCATCCTATCCCCTCAGGGTGGCCCGGTGACGCAGGGGTTTGAGGATAAGCTCCAGGGCATAAAGCACATCGGTGACCACCAGGTCGGCGTTCTCTATCGTCTCTTTGGCCGCCCCTTCCTTCCCTATCACCGCTATCCCCAGGACCGCCTCCTTCACCATCAGGTGGTCGTTGTATCCGTTTCCCACGGCGATGGTCTTCTCAGGGCCCAGCTCCCTCACGAAGGCGGCCTTCTGGGGGGCCTCCTCACCCTCCTTTAGCCTCACCAGCTGGGCCCTCATCCTCCCCATCCTCTCAGCCGCATCCCCTCTGGTGTCGGCGGTAAGTACATATACGTTAAGCTTTTTCCCCAGGAGGTTTATCCTGTCCTTCACCTTGGCGTTTATCCGTCCGTCAGTGGCGATGGTGCCGTTCATGTCAAGGACCAGGTTTTCTATCTCCCATGTACCCCTCCCGGGGATCTCCATGCGGATCATGGCTTAGAGGTTGTACTTGTAGTTCCCTCTGCAATCTATGGAGACGAGCTTACGGTAGTGGATGGAGTACAGGTGCTTCAGCCGTTCAGGGGTCCCGTGGATGGCCACGATCTCCCCGATAAAGAGCGTGTGGTCTCCTGTTTCCACCTTATTGATCACCTTGCACTCGAAGGCGACGGTGGAGCCCTCGATGATGGGAGGGGTCACCTTCTTCGAGGGCACCGCCTTAAACCCCCCTTCTTTGAACTTGTCTATTTTGCGGCCGGATTTTGTCCCGCAGAGCCATGCCCCCTCCTTCTGTTCCTCTGAAGGGAAGCAGAGGACGAACTCCCCGCAGGCCTCAAGGCACTCGTGAGAGTATCTCTCCCGTCCCACGGAGATGGCCAGCATCTTGGGCTCCCAGGAGCAGAACGTCCACCAGGCGAGGCCGATGGCATTAGGCCTTCCGTCCTTATCCACCGTCACCGCCAGCACATAGGGATACGGCGACCCCCACTCCAGGGCCTCATCCCAGCTTATCTCCTTCATGGCCCCCTCCAGAAGGTTTTCGTTATATATACATTTTTATCCCTTTCATTTCAATGGAGATTTGGCCTCGTTGACAAATATCGGGCAGGAAAATTATCATCGGGAGGAAATGGCGAGGAAGATCCTCATCAATGCCTCTGAGCCTGAAGAGGTGAGGGTGGCGGTGGTGAAGGAGGGGGTCCTGGTCGATTTCTTCGTGGAGCTCCCGTTCCACAGGTCCATCCTGGGCAACATTTACAAGGGCAGGGTGACCCATGTGGAGGGTGGCCTTCAGGCCGCCTTCGTGGACTTCGGGGAGAAGAGGGAGGGGTTCTTGCCCTTCCGCGAGATCCATTTCCTCTCAAAGGACGGGGCTTCGTCCTCCAGCATCTCTCGCCACCAGGAGGTCGTCGTCCAGGTGACCCGGGAGGAGATGGGGAAGAAGGGGGCAGCCCTTACCACCTACCTTTCCCTGCCGGGCAGATATCTGGTCCTCTTGCCCTTCAAGGAGATAAAGGGGGTGTCCACCAAGATAGAGGAGGCGAAGAGGAGGAAGCGTCTCAAGGAGATGGTCTCCCAGTTCCCCATCCCTGAAGGGATGGGGTTCATCGTGAGGACTGCGGCGGCGAATAGGACAAAGAGGGAGCTGTTAAGGGATTTCCATTACCTGCTCCGCCTCTGGAGGGCGATAAGGAAGAGGGCAGAGGAACTTCAGGCCCCAAGCCTCCTGTATCAGGAGAGCGATGTGGTGGTCAAGTCCCTGAGGGATTACTTCTCCGCGGACGTGCGAGAGGTGATCGTGGATGAGGAGGGGACCTACAGGAGGGTGATGAACTTCTTCAACGAGGTGATGCCCAAGTACAGGCGAAGGGTCAAGCTCTATCAGGACCCTCTGCCCCTCTTCTCCCGGTATCAGGTGGAGGATCAGATAGATCGCCTCTTCTTGAGGGAAGTCCCCCTCCCCTCGGGGGGAAAGATCTGTATCGATGTGACAGAGGCCCTGGTGGCCATAGACGTGAATTCAGGGAGGGTCCAGCAGGCCCGGGACATAGAGGAGACGGCCCTGATCACCAACCTCGAGGCGGCCGAGGAGATAGCCCGTCAGGTGAGGCTGAGGGATCTGGGAGGGCTCATCGTCGTTGACTTCATAGATATGAGGTCACCGGAGAACCGCCGGGAGGTGGAGCGGAGGCTGCGGCAGGCCTTCAAGGAGGATCGGGCAAAGGTGGACTTCTCCAGGATCTCCCGTTTTGGCCTCCTGGAGCTCTCTCGCCAGAGGTTGAGGTCCCCTCTGGCCGAAGGGATATACGTTCCCTGCCAGAGGTGCGGGGGGCTGGGGAGGATAAAGTCCCCTGTCTCCACTGCCCTCTCCGTCCTCCGGAAGGTAAAGGAGAGGCTGGCGACCGATGGGGAGCTGGCCGAGGTGAAGGTCTTCGCACCGCCTGATGTGGCCCAATACCTGAGGGAAGAGAGGAGAGAGGAGCTGAGGGGGATGGAGAAGGGACGCCGTCTCAAGGTCCTCATCGAGGAGGACCCCGGCCTGCGGGCTGACGAATTCAGGGTGGAATGCCGCAAAAAGGAGGCCCTCCTCCCCTGGTACAAGAGGATCTTCGGTTGATCCTCTCTCGTGAGGCTTACCTTTCAAGGGAAATCTGTGTTAAAATTTTGAAAACTTAAAAGGAGGTCCGATATGCCAGAGGAGAAAATAGGGAGCGTGTTCGATTACTTTGCCAAGATAGGTGTCGCTGCGGTAAGGATAGAGGAGGGGACGTTAAGGGTAGGGGATACCATCCACATCAAGGGCCATACCACCGACTTCACCCAGCAGGTCACCTCGATGCAGATAGAGAAGCAGCCTGTGGAGGAGGCCAAGCCCGGCGATGAGGTGGGGATAAAGGTGGAGGATCGGGTGAGGAGGGGCGATAAGGTCTACAAGGTGATCGAATGAGATGAGGAAGGCCGTAGCCCATCTTCCGCTCCATTACGGCACTGCTCCCCGGTGGCTCTTCGAGAGGATGAAGGCCCTGGGGAGGGAGGTGGTCCGGATCATGGCCTGGGAGTTCGGGCCGGAGGAGGTCCTGCACCGTCTTTCGGATCCCTTCTGGTTCCAGGCTTTGGGCTGCCTCATGGGCTTTGACTGGCATTCCAGCGGCCTCACCACCACCGTATGCGGGGCCCTGAAGGAGGGGCTCAGGGGCTTGGAGGAGGAGGTGGGGATACTGGTGGCCGGTGGGAAGGGAAAGCGGTCCCTTGAGACCCCCTGGGAGCTGGAACGGTATGGGGAGCGCTTCTCCGTGGATGCCGATCGCCTGATCTATGCGAGCCGGATGGCGGCCAAGGTGGACAGCTGCGCCCTTCAGGACGGCTACCAGCTCTACCACCATACCTTCTTCTTCACCTTCAAGGGGACCTGGTGCGTCATCCAGCAGGGGATGAACCCCGCCACCCGCTATGCCCGCCGCTACCACTGGATATCGGAAGGGGTGGAGGACTTCTGCTGTGAGCCCCATAAGGCGATCTGCTGCGATGCCAGAGGGGTGACCCTCAACCTGGTGGCCAGGGAGAGCGCTCAAGTGAGGGAGGCGATGGCAGAGATAGCCTCCGAGCACCCCGAACGGGTGCTTCGAGAACTCAGGCCCGTCAAGGAGCTAACACTGCCTCAGCGCCACCCCATAAGCAGGGAGGAGATCTCCGAGGAGATGCTCCATAAGGTGCTGCTCAAGACCTACGAGCGGCAGCCAAAGGACCTGGAAGGGATCCTCGCCATCCGGGGGATAGGGCCCAAGGGGGTAAGGGCCTTGAGCCTTGCCGCCGAGGTCATCTACGGGAAGGGTCCCAGCTTTCGTGATCCAGCACGCTTCAGCTTCGCCCACGGTGGGAAGGACCGCCATCCCTATCCCGTGGACCGGGAACTCTATGACCGGACCATCGAGGCCCTCAAGGAGTGCCTCTGGGCGGCCAAAGTGGGGAGGACGGAGAAGCTCGAGGCGATCCAGAGGCTTTCCACCTTCTACGAACGTCGCTGATGGAGCTCTTCGCCAAAAGGGAAAAGGGCACGGTTTCCTCCGCTGCACCTCTTGCCGAGAGGATGAGGCCGAGGGGACTTGAGGAATTCGTCGGCCAGGAGCACCTCGTGGGTGAGGGAAAGGTCTTGAGGAGGGCCATCGAGGCTGGGGAGCTCTTCTCCTTCATCCTCTGGGGCCCTCCTGGGGTGGGGAAGACCGCCTTGGCTCACATCGTGGCTTCCAGCACCGGGGCCCATTTCATCTCCTTCAGCGCCGTCCTCTCGGGGGTGAAGGAGATAAAGGAGGTGATAAGGGAGGCCGGGGCCCAGCTCGCTTTGAGGGGCCGCAGGACGGTCCTCTTCGTGGACGAGATCCATCGCTTCAACAAGGCCCAGCAGGACGCCTTCCTCCCCCATGTGGAGCGGGGTACCATCGTCCTCATAGGGGCCACCACCCAGAACCCCTCCTTTGAGGTGATATCCCCCCTCCTTTCCCGTGTTCGGGTCTTCGTGCTCCATCCCCTCGGGGTGGAGGAGCTGATGGTGATCCTGAGGAGGGCCCTGAAGGACGAGGAAAGGGGTTTGGGGGGTTTCAGGGTGAAGATCTCGGAGGAGGACCTCCGGTTTCTGGCCCAGCTCTCGGACGGGGACGCCAGGGCAGCCCTCAATGCCCTGGAGCTCGCCGTCATGACCACCCCGCCCGATGCGAAGGATGAGAGGGTGATCAGCAGGGAGACAATCGCCGAGGCGGCCCAGAAGCGCATCCTCTACGACAAGGATGGCGAGGAGCACTATAACCTGATCTCGGCCTTCCACAAGAGCATGAGGGGAAGCGACCCCGATGCAGCCCTCTACTGGCTCGCCAGGATGCTGGAGGGGGGAGAGGACCCCCTCTGGATCGCCCGCAGGATGGTCCAGTTCGCCTCAGAGGACGTGGGCCTGGCCGATCCCCAGGCCCTGGTGGTGGCGGTG
>Ga0190304_1001537_pt1 | contig 10255 bp, 19 predicted proteins | sample 48700712_MG_FD_161670 | JGI IMG/M metagenome (GOLD analysis project Ga0190304, IMG submission 161670) | Hydrothermal vent sediment bacterial communities from Southern Trench, Guaymas Basin, Mexico - 4870-07-1--2_MG | ecosystem: Environmental > Aquatic > Marine > Hydrothermal vents > Sediment ... | reverse complement strand
ACACGGAAGAGCTGCTGCGGCAGAATGCAGATGAGTTCGGGCTCGCGGAGACTGGCGGCGTTGTACAGGGTGACAACGCTGACTATTTCAGCACTGATCTTGCATGGGTTGTGGATGCGAACCTTTCGGTGCAACAGCTTGTTGGCGGTACAACCACGCAGGCGATAGCGGGAGTGTACAACCTGCCTGAGTCACGGCTCGCAATCTTTGAGAATGCGCTCGCTGCGGGACAGTTGTGCAATTGGAAAGCTCGTGGATATGGCTACATGCACTCAGCCGTATTCCACTATGACAGGAAGAAGGACATGGCGAATCTCCTGGACCCGATGGAGATGGCGACTGTGCGGCTGAAGTACACGGCAGGTGCAACGAATGGGAAGGTCAGGACCGTATTGCAACAGGTGATCACCGGGTAGGTGATGCAGCAAAAACGATGCACCTTTTTTTTCTTTCTCATTCTCATCCAGGGCACTTAGAACGCTTCATGAACGAAATAGCGAAGCGGGGATATACAGATGTATCAACGCCTCAAAAAATTCGATACAGGGCGATATTTCGCGAAGTTCGGATGTGGGATGTACTCATACCGGAGGGTTGCAAAGATGATTTTCTGGCTGATATGTCATGTTTCTATCCTGGTGAGGAATATCTGGAGAAGCATACAAAGCACTTATCGCGGTTTGTGAAGCTCATACGGCGTATTTCGCGCTTCTTTGGTGCGAAACCGATAGAACTCCCGGAACCGAAACAAAAGCGGTATCCAAATCGCTACATAGACGGTGTGCAGACATGGGTGTGGATGATACCACTTTTCAATCTTGATGAGCTACGCGACAAGGAGGGTCGTGAACTATGGTAGTCTTCAAGCTTGAGACAGCAAATACGGAATACAGAATCGTACCGAAACGCGACAAAGACCGTAAAGTGCTTATTTCTCTTCCGGATACCGGGAACGATGCCATCTACTTACGGCTGGGGGATGCGGGTCCTGCGGATATATATTGGAAATCATCCTATGCAGGGATGATTTTTTGGCTGCCGGTACCGGCGAATACGGCTGTATATGCGTGGGCGACAGCCGATAACTACTTTATAGGTGTTCTTGACCAGCGGTAATGGATGGCAATACACAAACTTACAACAGCATGGAAAAAAGTACTGGAGAGACAAGCACGACCGGTCACTCTACTGTTCACTTTCTCTTCTGGGGCGTGGGGTTATCTGTATATTCGACTTGGTAAGGGTGCACCAGGGATAGATGATGTTGATATAGTGCGACCATCCTCTATACGGGGTGAAGTGATTTCAATACCAGTCCCTCCAAACACGCCGGTATATGCGAAGATTAGTACAGGAACAGTGCATATCTCATGCACAATAATCAAAGAAATGGAAGAAGAATGAGCTATGACGTTCTTTTCCTATACTGTGAAGGTACCGAAGAATACACCGAAATCGGCACCGGTAGAGCAGGAGCTACCACTCACGCCCGGAATAGTGCATCGTGTGCGGATACGGTTCCCGCCAGGATCGAAAGGAAAGCTGCATCTCAAAATTATGCATGGTGCTCATCAGTTCGCACCGACGAATCGCGATGGAGACTTCATAGGGAATGACGAATGGATCGAATGGAAAGAGTGGTATGAGCTGGTAGAGCATGATACGCTGATGAGGGCGGTTGCGTGGAATGAAAGCACAAAACACCCACATAGTGTGATTGTGCAGCTCGCGGTGTTGCCGGCAGAGATACTCAATCCGATGCTGACGGGCGCGAAGCGGCAGCGGTTCTGGCAACGATTGTTAGGGCAATGGCAATGAAGAAAGGGGAAAGCGAAGGATGGAGGATATTGTCATGGTGATGGTGATAGCGGTGTTCGGGATCACAGTTGTGACGAGTATGGCACTGTGGCGTGGTATAGATGGTTTCACGGTGACTGCTGCGGTACTGTCTATCACAACGATAGCACAGTATGTACTGCGAGCGAGGAAATATTCATATATGCGAACGGTGAAGAGAGTGATAGAGAAGAGGAGAAGGAGGTGATATGAGGAATGCTATCTGTACCGGACTGGAATATACCTGTGCTCGGATTCAAATCAGGTGATCCTGCTGCGGAAGCTGATACGGAGGACTGGACGCTCGGAATAGTCGCAGAGGAGGGTTCAAAGCTCGGTGGTGGTGAGATTGTGGATATATCGCGTGACTCTGAATACTATGTAGCTGATACTTTCGATAGTTTTACGCATGGTCGCTACGAAAACGAGGTGAGTGGCGGTAGCGGGGATGCAAGTAGTGAACAATACGTTCGGTTAGACCTCCAGGAAAAGTTGAGCTCGCTAACATGTCCGGGCATAGTTCTTTCTCTACAACTACGCGGTGTAGCAAGTCCTGCGGATACTGCGTATACAGACTCGTACTCATGGCTTGAAGCTCGAATTCGAGCTCCGGGCGCTTCATCAGGGGGGGCAGATTTTGGTATGTACTGCCGGAAATACCGAATAGGAAGTATTTGGCATGATATTTGCCTGCATGGCGGACCATTTATCAAAGATGTTTCAGCATTCAAGACACAGGAAATGGAGATACGATTGAACGTAGTACGCAGAAATACAAACTCTGGGTTTGACACTGAGGGATGGTTGTGGGCAAAAGCTATGCTTTTTGAAATAGTGGGATGAGATATAGGAGGTGAGAAAAAGAATGGGAAGAGTACGGATAATCAATATCCGTGAACGTACGAGATGGATAACACCAGAGCGGAGTGAATCAACGCTTGAGGTCACGTTTGAGACAGAGGCGGGCATACGCGGGACTGTCACGGGGCTGAAGCCTGACGCAAGCGAGGAGGAAATCTGGGAGGCGGTGAAAGAGAAGGCGAAGAAGATAGAAAGGTTGATGGGTGCGACTATCTCGACAGAATGAGTATTGAACTACCATTCCATGTGTGTCATCGTCGGTATGCGCACATGAAAGTGGAAACTGGAGCCTGGGGCTCGGTACAGAGAAGATTATGCCGAGCACAATGGAAAGAAAAAGAGGAAAGGTTCGATCTTGAAGTTACTGCCCGCCTGAAGATCACATATTTTAAGACGCTCGGAGTTGTAGGCTACCGGTTTAAAGTGAGAACTGGTACTCCAGGTGGAGGCGTCAGGTCTATTACTATACGAACAATCTGGATGCATCGGACCATCATACGATGGATGAGGCTTGTGAACTGGGTGGCTGTGTATTTATACGTACCTCCAGCACGACGTGTCAGGTGGCGTCCTCCTGAACCTCATTGGGCGGTGTGGTATGATCATATCTACATCCGACCGGAAGCTGGAGAAGCATACGGACTGGAGATCAACGGGACATTCCCAAGGCTTTGTACCGATATTAAAGTTGGAGTCCGAGAATTTCCTCGTGTGATGTGAAGAAACGATATGACGACAATATACGACATAGTACATGCAGTTTCGGAATTTTTTAGTAGTGTTGCGAGTGAGTTTGAAGGTGCAGGCAATGAGATCGCTTCGATACCGGCGGTAGGGGGTATTCTCTCAGCGCCGTTTCTTGCTGTTGCATCGTTTTTCACCAGCGTGGCGAATGGGATCGAAAGCCTCGCGGTGTGGCTGTTCAAGCTCCCGACTTTCGATGAACTCGTGAACTTGCTGAAAAGTATATTTGTTCCAATCGTGATGCTATCTGAAGACATCATGAAATACATCATCAACCTCGTTGAATCAAAATTTGAGATACTACGCGACCCTGCGAGTTTCATTTTCAATATTCTCGGAGATGTGTGGAATACACTGAAAGATATTGCGGAGAATTTCAGCGATCGAGTTCTGGGAGTGCTCGGAAGTGTATGGTACACGGTCCAGGATATGGTACATAACTTCCGAGACTGGGTTTTAAATGTGCTCGGTCCAATGTGGGATGTACTCATTGATCTCGCTGAGAATTTCAGAGATCGAGTGATAGCTGCACTCGGTGATACGTGGGAATGGCTCCAGGAGTTCATTGCGGACCCTCTATCGAAACTCTCGTTAGACATCCTGAATGTTATCGAGGCTGCATTTGAGTACCTCACAGAGAAATGGTTTGAGTTCCTCGATGCTGCATGGAACCAATTTGAGACGAGTATCAAATACTTTACGAACAAAGTGCTTATTTTGATAGGTACGTATCTGGATGAGTTTGATGACGCATTGATGTGGATCGCAGGGTGGGTAATCAAGCGTATAGGAGACCTTGCGGAGGATTTGGCTGATATAATTTGGGAAACGGTGGAGAAGGTGGTGAAGAGACTATGAATGAAAAGGAGGAAGAAGGAAAAGGGATATTGCAGAAGGGGCGTATCGCTGTGATTTTGATCCTGGTGATGACAGGGATACTGACATGGGCGGGGAATATTTCAGGAGAGCAGTACCTGGAGATAGTGAAGCTGATCGGACTGGTGTGGCTCGGTGCGGAAGCGGGCAACGCTATACCAGGAAGGTGAAGAAGCTGGACAGATACAAAAATCTGCCCATGGAAAAATGAAAGGATGAGGAGGAAGAAAAGATGGGTGAACTGTGGGATGGCATAGTCGGGTTCTTTGAGAACATCAAACAGCATATCTGGAACTTTCAGATGAGCTTCTGGATTGGCTGGATGCAGCGAGTGAAGTGCGTGGAGGCGCTGGAGAACGTATATGCGGTGATGCCTGACAACATCAAAAACGACAAGGCGATCAAACAGTACTATGAGTTCAGGAAAAACGAGCTACACGAGGCGGGTTTCGATACGGTCGGGGACGTTGCAGGCGGTTTGTTCTCATCACTTGCGAATGATTTGTTCAAGGGGTTCAAGAGACTGATACCAGAGATGAGTGGGGACATTGAGAAGACAACAAAAGAAGCGATAGTGAAAGGTTCGCCTGCTATCACGGACGCATTCAAGGACAAGCTCGGACTGCTCGTGGATGGTATTCTTGATGCGATTGATCCTGGAGGGAAGAAGATACCGGAGGATGTGCGGAAACAGATCAAAGAGACGATGGAGCCTGTGATGGGGCTCGGTTTGACATTCCTCGTCGGGACTGCGCTCGCTGAATTGATCCACCCGACGAAAGAGATGGGCTGGGGCAGGATCAGTCACTTTTTGTACGATACGGTTGGAATGAAGGAGCTGATGGATGCGTACATAGACCCTATACGGCTGAATCTGATCAAGATGCCGGTCAAATATTCGATCAATGAGCTGACAACGCCGTTTATACCGAGCTTCAGAGACGCGGAGGATTGGTATGGACGCGGGCACATAGATGAAGACGAGATGAAGGATTTGATGCGAAAGCACGGTATAGATACGAAGTGGCTATGGAGATATGCGAGAATGGGCACAAAACCGTCGTCATATTTCATGCTGAATGCGATTGGACGGGAGGGGTTCTGGGATGCGGACGATTTCAGGTTCTGGCTGTCAGATGCGGGCTATGGTGCGTTTAAGATTACGGAAGAGAAGATGAGCCCGTACGAGAAAAAGTACGGGCTGAAACCGCCATCAACGTCGCAGATTGATTTCCTGCTGAATGCGTACAAACACATGAACATCAGGACGACGGTGGGCGATGTGCGAGCGATACGGAGGTCGTTACTCACGGATGGCTGGATTTCACGTGAGGATTTTGAGAAAGACCTTGCGAAGTATAAGATAACGAAGGAGGATGCGAAAGATGCACTGGATGCAATAGAGGAGTTACAGCGGAGGAAAGATGCAAAAGAGCTGCAGAAAGCATGGGAGAAGAAGTATCTCTATGGCAGGATAGATAAAGACGAGCTGGAGAAGAAACTGAAGGAGCTGGGGTTGCGTGAGGGGTATGTGAAGGCGCGGCTGGAGTATCTGCTCGCACGACGCGAGGGTAAGCTCTCAGTGGAGGGAGAAGAGAAGACGTTGTCGGATGCACGGATATTACAGGCGTTCAAACAGGGACTGAAAGACCGCGGGTGGGCGATTAAACAGATAGACGACAAGGGCTATACGACCGAGGATGCGACGCTGATAGTGGATGAGGAAGAACGTGAGCTCGGAGCTGAGATAGCGCGTGAATGGCAGCGTGCATACGAGACACAGGCGCGAAAGGGCGTGATTTCGATAGATGAACTGAAAAATAAACTGAAGGAGCTCGGTGATAAGTACGGTACGCCATGGTCGCTTGAGGAGTGGCGGGAAGCGCGTGCGAAATATGTGGAGTTGATGGTGAAGAAGGAGGAAGAAGCGGGCTGAATGAGCGATGATATGAGCTGACTACGCATTTGCATTTTTTTCTTTGTCACCGCCTAAGCAACGCGCCCTATGTTATCAGTGCACCCTGCCATCTTTTTTTCACAACGATGATGATATTGAATCGCCCATCAAGCGCTTGATCTAACTGTTTAAGCTCCTCATAGACTTCATACATGCTATCTATATAGCTTGGAGAAACTTTTCCGTGGTTCTTCCGGGAGAACAACAATGAGGTCGAAATAGCCAGTCAGGATTTCTTCAAGCTGTCTTCTGCGGCGTTCAGCATTGAGTAGTTTCGTGCGCATGTCCGGAAATGCTTTCGGGTTTGAAAAGTAGAGCTCTCTGAGTCGTAATAGATGGCTCAATACCTCCTCGTACTCAACATTCAGGCACAACAAGCCATTCCAAGCGCGTTGCGATTTTGAGTTCACAATAAGGTACATTGTGAACTTTCGTTTTTTCATTCTATTCACTCCTTTAGCTCCTTCTTTATTTCTGCCAGTACTTCCACTGCTGTCACATAGCTTTCCATGTATGCTCTCCATACACCTTTCCAGAATTGTCGGTCCTTTTCATTGTCGGAGTCCCTATAATAATGCTTGGCTTCTTCCATTTTTCTGTTTATCTCTGCTAATATCATTTCTACTGGTCTTGAGTATTCATATACTTCTCCACACATCCTATTCATTCACCTTCCTATCCTTTTTACCCTCTTCCTCAATCATACCCTTATTCATGCAAACTACCCCATGGTATTTTGATACGCTTCTGGACCGTCATGCGCGTATGGCAGAACCGGCAACGGAAATGAATATTCTGGATCAGTAGTTCAGGCAGTGTGCGAGAAACGAAGTGATGACATTTTGGGCAGGAAATGCATACGACGTACCAGTAGTTCGATTCGTTTGTAGCTACCATCGCCACCTCTGTTTTTCTCTGAGCGCTTTCACGAGAAACGCGAAAGTAATGAAGAAGACGATACCGAAGAGTAGCGAAGTATAGAAGAGATAGATGTCCATGTCAAAGTGATAGATATGGTGGGAGGGGGTGAAAAACATTTGGTTCATTGACTCGTGCACCTCCTTCTTGCAAAAAGGATGACGTGTGTATTACCTTCACGGGAATAGCCGCGAAATTCTCCCCGGTGAAGCAGCTCAGTCATCTTCCTCATTGCCTCACGTTTATTTGCTGTCCTGAACTCAATGATACCACTGTCTTTGATTTTTCCATCCAAATCCAGTATTTCCACTTTTCTCATTTTTTCCTTTCACCAGTTCGCATATATGTCTTTTCAGAATCTTTTCAGTTTCGATCGCTTGAAGTTTTTTTGATAGTATCGAAAAGATTTTTTTCGATGATGACTGAGAGGCAGAAGAAATATCTCAGGTACCTCACCGCGCATGTGTGCGCGAGCGAGGAGCGATGGAAAGAGATATGTCAACGGTACGGTATTCACTCAATAGACGAGCTATTCAGTCTTGATAAGGAAAAGGCATCTGAATTGATACGTGAGCTACTTTCGCTTTGAATTTTCACCGTTGTACTCACACTGTTCAAGCATACGATAGAGATCGCGCGGTTTGATACCGAGCGATCTTGCGCGCGGTTCAAGAAATGTGAGTTTGAGTTCTGTACTGATAGAACCGAGGCGATTCTGGAGTTCTCGTTTCCATTGGTTGTATTTTTTTGCTATGTCTTCAAGCTCACGCTGTTCAAGGATAGAACGCTTCTCTTTGAGTCTATTGACCTTTGCACGCAGTTTCCTATTCTCTTCTTTCACATCTTGCAATAGCCTGGTTAATACTTTGTTCTCCTCTTCCAGTCTGATTGTTTCGAGTTCAAGATCACCTTTCTGATTGCGTATGAGGTTGCGTATGTATTCAGAGCGATGCCCAGGTCCTGCGACAGAATCAACGAACTCAATGTCGTCATATGTGAGTACAATAGTCACCGTCTTCCAATCTTTTTGCGACCTCATTTTCCACTCCACTTTTTTCTTCATATGTGTAATAATAATAATAATAATAAGTTGTTCATTAATTAACTAACTACTAACTACTAACTTCAGAGAGAACTTAAAATCACAATCGGGGCGCTGGAGTGGAACTATATAGACTATATAGAAAAATCGGAATAAGCGTTCTGAGGGGTTTTCTCAATCTCTTTGGAGAACGGTTCTTTTTTTCACTTCCCAAAGCTTTATATATGCCTGTCATGAGGTAGGGGTAGGGGCTATATACCGACGGTAAGGTCCGCCCATCTCAGGGCGCGCACCCTTACCGCCGATATGGTATATATTGGTTTCGCAACTGCGAAACCATGGTATGATATATGTTCACCAATATAAAAAAGGTTACGGTATATTCTTTGAAGTGGAAAAATCAAAAGATAACGAAGCGTACACGGCTGTATATTCCTGTTAAGCGTCCATTCGCGGGCTCTATGAAACGAACTGAGGGTTCTGGTGTGACGTACAGGCATAGTGCATGTCCTTCTGTCCATAACATACCGAAAGCGACGTTTTGACGGTATTTAAACATTGCAACGTATCTGATGTAGCACCAAAGATCGCGTGCACGGTCATCACAGTCCCACCATGGCAGAGGGCTACGGACATCCGATTTCGCATACCCTGTGTATAGCTCTTTGAAAAACTCATCAGTGACATAGTCGAGATGGCGGTCAGGAATGAATATGTTTCGGCAGCCTGTTGCACAATAGACGATATAGAAAAGCGATGGCACGACATACGGCGTTCTTCGCTTGAAGAAACGTCTCCGCAGTTCTTCAATGAGGCTCATTTGAAGAGCAAGGGATATACATGCTGCGTTTGCCACACACAGAGCCGCGATATGTCAGTGAAGTTGTTTTGTACTGGTGCCCCAGGATACCCTGAGTGCCATTCAGCGAGCATTGATATGTTCTGTACACGCGCACGTGAACGCACGACATGCCTGAAAAGGTCAGAATCGGACTGCGATACGAAACCTATACCAGATTCTCCGGCGGTTTTGCCAGAGACGGCATGCAAAAGTTCCGTAGGACTGACAATCGCTTCAGAATCGAGATTGAGATCGGTTCCGGATGCGAAAAAGCCTGAAACAGCGTAGTCTGATGTGGTGTTCACTCTGTTACACGCAAACAGGTTCTGTGAGAAACTATGAGAAGAAATGATATGATGTTGAGAAGCTGAAGCCTCAAACGTGCTATTGAGTGAGAAACTGTGAGAATCAGCAACAGATGAGGAAGATACGTGGAGGTTTTTTGCGTAGTCAGCATTGATGGATTCACTACCGAGCACAACGCTACCCGGTACAATGCTTTGCAGTGTTGTATCGCTTTGCAGTGTTGTATCTGTTGCATCAATCTCATACGCGAAATTGCATTCTGCAACGGCTGATTGCACCATGCAAGCGAAGAGAAATGCACTCACCACCATAATCAAGATTTTCTCTTTCATATTTCGATTTGACTCATGCTATTGGCGTGACTGCCATGATGCGTGGCGGTGCAAAGCCTGGAGCTTCTTTGACAACCTGAAACCTGAAGTTTTTGAAACGGTCATGTTCAAGATACGGTTCAAATTCTTTCTGTGCTTTTGTGCTGATTACAGAGAACACAGTATCGGCTGGCTCTCCGTTCAGCTCTATAACGTGAAAGACGAGAGCTTTGACGGTTTTTGTGAAACCGAGGTCAGGATCGGTGATTTTCCGTGGTTGCCAGCCAAAGGCATCAAAACGCATGATGACTGGTTTGTGAGGCTCTAATCGCACATAGTTCTCTTCTACTGCCATTTTTCACCTCCTATGTTTTTTGAGTGTTTTGCGGATATAAAAATTTTTCCATGGGCAGATTTTTGCATGGTCCCCGAGATCTCGGGGGCTACTCTCCTTTTGTACAATTTTGGGCTGCCCAGGTTACACGATCAAACACCAGCTCGGCGAGATTTTCAATCCAGGAATGTACAAAAAGGAAACATTTTGGTTTTTCTCGTGAGAAATT
>Ga0190304_1001536_pt1 | contig 10256 bp, 8 predicted proteins | sample 48700712_MG_FD_161670 | JGI IMG/M metagenome (GOLD analysis project Ga0190304, IMG submission 161670) | Hydrothermal vent sediment bacterial communities from Southern Trench, Guaymas Basin, Mexico - 4870-07-1--2_MG | ecosystem: Environmental > Aquatic > Marine > Hydrothermal vents > Sediment ... | reverse complement strand
GATACGTATGGTCTTATCAGCAGCTCCAAACAGGATGAGTACTTCGTACGTGGTGACATGTTCTATATCGTGGATGAGGTTCGAGACGAGGACAAATCATTCACTAAGGATAATCCTGTGATGAACACCGGGGATATGGTGAAGGTTATCCTGCTGACCGGACCATCCGATATCGTTAGCAGTTCGACGTGGCTCTCGGGCGCAGAGAGTACTGATGCCGAGTTAGCGGACAATGATCCGCTCGTTGGCGAGGCTGACCTTAATCTCGAGCCGAGAACTTCTATCTCCATCAGCATCATCCCTGAGGGTGGTGCAGGCACCACGATCGACTTTGTAACGCCGTCATCATTCGGCACCAATGCAAACGTGAATCTGTATCCGTGATTTGATATGGTTGGCATAAGATTGATCAGGAACTGCCGTGCCCAGGTGGGTATCGGCACCCTGATCATATTTATTGCGATGGTGCTGGTGGCTGCGGTTGCCGCCGCTGTACTGATCCAGACATCAGGAGTCCTGCAGCAGAAAGCGCAGAAGACAGGTAAGGAATCTGTTACCGAGGTTTCCTCGAACATCGATATCGAATCTGTTGAAGGCTGGCGCAGCGGCACGAATGCTTCTGCCACTGATGATGATACATTCTCTGACACCGTTGACCGGCTCGATCTGCGGTGCTCGCTGAAGGTCGGTAGCGAGTCTGTCGATCTGAATCAGGTCGTGATCACCATCACCGATGGTACAACAACGAATGATCTTCGATACATCGGGGGGACGCTTGACACCAATGCCACCAATACGACAGACGGTAATTTTTCGAGCACTGCATCCGACCGTCTCACCACCAACCGGCTGGTTGTGGACAGTCTCGCAACGATACAGGTGCCGTATCCGGACGCGACGATCGGTAGTGACGCCACTTATGTGAACAAGACCACAGCAGGCACGGTTCATCTCGGATACAACGCGAGTAAAGCGAGCACAGGGGATTACGCAGGCAAGTACTTTATGCGTGCCGATATGTTCTTTATCGCGGAGGAGATACGGGACGAGGACAGCTCGTTCAGTCTGGACAACCCGTTGATAAACACGGGAGATCTCGTGAAGATCATCCTTCTGACTGCGCCGGGTGACACATGCACCGACACAACAACACTTGCCGATCTCAAGGATGTCGATCCAAGGGTTGGTGAGGCAGACATGACTATTGAGACCAGAACAACGGTAGCCATCAATCTCGTGCCAGAGGGTGGTGCAAACACCCTGATCGAGTTCGTAACGCCATCGTCCTTTGGGACAAAGCAGAATATTGGATTGTATCCATGATACGATCCATCCTTTTTTTATGATTCGAAATATTATATTGATTATAGTGATATTGCTTGCATCAGGTACTGCTGCGGCGGATATCACATACAGGGACCATATCGACATACATGCGGATACGATCAGCGTGCAGATCACCGAGATATACACAGGCGAGGAAAATAACATCATTCAGAAAAGGATCGCTGATGACCGTTCTGCTTTCATGCAGCGATCAGAGGATAACCTTACTGCATGGAGTACATCATACCTCCTCATCGACGATGATCCATCGCTGCTGGAAACGCAGGGAGTCGATGTGAATGTTACAAACAGGTCTGACTGTTCTGTGATCAACAGCACACTGGAATATAAGATCATCACATCGCTTGACCAGAGCAAGCACAGCATCTGGATCCAGGGGCATCCTGCCATCGATGAGCGAACGATCATTCTTCCGGAGAATATGGACATGGAATCGATCGCAGGCATCAAGAACTCTAATATCACGAAGAACAGCCGTATCACGATCACAGGCGCCAGCACCACCCGCAAGTTCATGAACAATACCCGCCCCACCTTCGAGTATGCGACCGTCGTTGTGATTGATAAGAAGCCGGTATATGCGAAGCACTGGTTCCTGCCGCTGCTTGGTGTGATCGAGATCGCTCTGCTCGGATTGTGGTGGATGCACAGAAACCACTAATATTCGTTAAGAGCCTATCCGGGAATATTCTGCTTTTTTTTGTAATCTCCTCTCCACGACTGCGGATATAGGCAGTATAACCATACTCCACTACCAGCTCTCTGCTTTTTGTACCGCTTTTGCCACGGTCAGTGGGGTTCGAACCTGTTGCCCCTCCCTCCTCCTGAAGGGGCTTTTGTCATGGCTCAATCCATCGATTGCCATTCCCAATCTATCTCTTTTGATTCGACATTCAAAAACGTGGATGTTCTGATTGCACCGACGATGCCGACACCAGCCGTTGGGATAGGAGAACTCGTGGACCCGCTATCGCAGTATCTCGCGATTTTTCAAGTGGATCGCTCATTCAAACGATCTCATCTGCACTGTTTCTTTCCTTACCGCTTCTCTTAACCGTTCCCTTTCTCAAATACGCGTCTACCAGTATCCTGAACATCGTTCCATGATTTGGGTACTTCAGGTGTAGAAGTTCATGTATGATCGCCTCTGACCGCATTTCATCAGACTCCTCTAAAAGAGAACGGTCAAATGTTAGCCTTCCTTTGCTTGAGCAGCTCCCAATTTTTCTCTTCATTCTCCGCAGGTGTATCTCTTTTGGCTCGACACCCACCTCTTCTGCCCATGCTCGCACATCTTCCTTGAACTGTTCGGGTGTAATCATCCACCACCACTCGTGAGCGCCCTCATTATATGTTGAACTATGTCACTGGTTCTTGATATGTCGTTTGATGACTGTAGTAAGTTCTTGTAAAGTTCCTGCTTGATCCTTCTATCATGATTCTCGCTCGTCTTCCAGTGGGGATACTTTCCCAGTACCTCGCTCATCTGATTTGCTATATCTTCGGACTCATCGAGACCCTCTCTTTTTAAGATCCAGTATATGGAGAACGTCTCAACAGACATCTTTCTCTCAGCCTGTTCCTTTCTGGAGGCGTTGATCTCCTCAATGATATCTTTTAACTCTTCTAAAGTCTCTTGCGTATTTTTCTGCCTTTCTTTATACATCTGGGCTATCAGTTCCGCCTTCTCTCCAATGGAGATAAGATATGGCAGGCGATGAGCATTCTCCTTGATGAACTTTTCAATGCTTCGCAGGAGATTGAAGATCTTCTCTGTATCAGAGGCATTGCTCTCCTCAATCGTTCTCAGGGTCTCGCAATCGATCTCGTAAATATCCAGTGTGGATTTTATTTCACCGCTTTTTGTATGCTCCTGAACCAGTTTGGCTGTTTTTCTTGAGAACTCCTTGTTAACCATGATTCTCGGGTCATAAGCCTCTCTTATAATCCTGTACATCCTTGCAAGTGTCTCAACCTCTGTAAGGTAAGGTCTCAGAAACGCATCCGGTGAGAGGATCTCATATATCTCTGATACTTCTTTGAAGAAACGATAATACTCATGTCTTGGCTCTTCGTCCCTGAAGTGCTCAAGCACGGCTTCAACTGCCTTATCCTGACTTTTCCCTTCGATGATCTTTAGATACGTCTTTCTTGCATCTTCCATCAACTCGAAAAAGAGATCTTTCAAGACCTTTATATCACGGACAACGCCCGCTATATCCTGCGAGTCAAAGGCAAGGGCTTTCTCGAGGTTATCGAATATGCCAACAAAATCAAGGACAAAACCTGATGATTTCTTCCTGCCCTCTCCGTCCTCATAAGGTCTATTCACCCTTGCAATAGCCTGCAAGAGTACATGATCCCGCATGGGTTTATCCAGATACATACAATAGAGAATAGGAGCATCAAAACCAGTAAGAAGTTTTTCTGTTACGATAAGTATCTTTGGAAGTTTCTCAGGGTCTCTGAAGTCTTTTCTTATCTGTTTCTCCTCGGAGTCTGATAGATGATACTTTTTAAGCTCTGGTGGATCGTTGTAACCTGGACTGTAGACAACTCTCGAATAATTCTCAGGGAGATATTTATCCAGTTCTTCTTTGTAAAGAGCGCAAGCCTCTCTGTCCACACCCACGAGGAAGGCTTTGTACCCCATCGGCTCAATATAATCCTTATAGTGATCTGCAACATATCTGGCAACTTTTTCTACCCTTTCTCTGTTCTTGAGCATATTTTTCAGGTTGACCGCCTTTTCAAGAACCTTCTCAAGCTTCTCCGGATCGTTTATCCCCTGTGTTTCTCTAAGATTCAGAAACTCTTTCTCAAGCGTCTCCTTATCAACCCACAGTTCATTTGGTGCGAGTGTGTAGTGAAGAGGCACTGTTGTACCATCTTCTATCGATTCCGCTATGCCATATTTATCCAGATACCCGTGTGGTGGATCATCCTTTCCGAAAACAATGAAAGTTCCCTTCCCATAAGCCGTCTTATCAATGGGCGTGCCTGTAAATCCGATATACGTTGCGTTGGGAAGCGCACCTGTTAAGTAGTTTCCCAGATCCCCGCCTGTGGTTCTGTGAGCCTCATCCACCAGCACAAAGATGTTTTTTCGTGTGTTGATCCTCTCCGGTATCCCATCAAACTTATGGATCATCGAGATGATCAACCCTCTTCTATCCTCTGCTAATAGTTTTTTGAGGTGTTTTTTACTGTGTACAACCTCGATTCGCTCGATTCCGGCAGATTCGATATTTCCAAAGAGCTGGCTCTCGAGTTCGTTTCTGTCAACAAGCATAATGACTGTTGGATTCTCAAAAATCGGGTTCTCGATGATCTTCTGTGCTGCTACGATCATCGTATATGTCTTGCCCGACCCCTGTGTATGCCAGATAAGCCCCCTCCTCTTTTCTTCTGATTCTGCCCGCTCGATCACCCTGTCAACAGCCCTCATCTGGTGCGGTCTGAGTATAACTTTCTTGAGTTCATCATTCTGACTTGTAAAGAGTATAAAATCGGTAAGAAGCTTAACGATTCTCTTTCTGTCAAAGAATACCTTGACAAGTGTCTCAAAATCACCTTTAGCCTCTTCTTTCCAGTTGAAGAGCAGTTTCCTCGATGTGTTCCATGTGCCGCTATAATAATACCGGATGATGTGGGTCAGTGCATAAACCTGTAAAACCGCGAGAAGTTCCGGGCATTCTCTATGGTATCTCTCTATCTGATCCAGAGCCTCATCGATTCCTTCAACCTTGTGCGCGGCTTTCGTCTCTACAAAAAGGACTGGTACGCCGTTTATCAGAAAAACGATGTCTGGTCTGATGGTACTGCTGCCATTTGTAAACGTGAACTCATCAGTCACATGAAATGTGTTTCTTTCGATATTCTCAGTATCGATGAACGTTACGTTCCGCTCTCTCTTCTCATTCGGAATAAATACCGTTTTAAGACCTTTGAGGTACTCCCATGCGGTCTGGTTGCCTTTGATGTTTGGAGAGATTCCCTCAATTCTTTTGATCAACTCTTCTGCCAGAAGATGGTCCATAAATCCATGATTGAGATTCTGCATCTGATTTATGAATAATTCTCTGAATATGAAACCTGTTTTCCCACCCCGAAGCCTCAACGCCTCAGCAGGACTGATATATTTCCAGCCAAGATTGAGAAACGCCTTCTTGCCATCAGATGCTGCATATTCGGCAGAAGGTTCTCTGACATAACCTATCAGTGGTTTCTGGACGGAATATCTCTCGCCCCCCAAATTTTCATTCACACCACACCACCCCCTTTTCTATGCGAGGGCTGATATGCGGACTCATGCTTCTGTTCGTGATCAGGTCTACCTTTTTTCCGAATAGATCTTCGAAAAAGAAGAGTAGATCCATAAAGTTATCGAAGGTCGGTTTTTCAAATTCCACGAGTAGATCGACATCGCTTGTTTCTGTTTGCTCTCCTCTCACGTGTGACCCGAATACGCCTATCTTCTTTACGCCGTACTTTTTCTTTATCTCTTTTTTGTGTTCTGTTATGGTCTCGATTACGTTCATGATCGTATCCCCCAGATGGTCAACCTTAATCAGATCTCTTTTCTCAATTCGTTTAACAGACTGTTAAACACTTCATAGTTCTCTTTTACTGTTTCATACACGTCCATGGCGGTCTCCTGATCATACGTATGCGATGTCAGGTTTATCGCTTCGAGAAGTTCCAGCCATCTCTCTTCGTCTTTGATCCAGCCCATCCTGTAAGCCATCTGGCATCGCCTTTCGCTCTCGATCCGAAAAGGAAGATCCGTGCATCAGGGAGGTGTCTTGCGATTATATTTGTGGCATCTGTGAGTATCTCATCCGCGGATAGGGGCTTTGGGTGTGCTCTCTGTTTTATGATATCGCCTCCAGGTGATTTACTCTTATCTTGCCGGTCATGAGGTTGTGGAGAAGAGACTTGAAGAGTTCATCGAGGGCTTTCTTTTTGTTCTCTTCTGCCTCGATCTTTTGGTCTACGGTGGAGAGGATGGAGGCGATCTTTTGCTGAGTGGGGAGTGGAGGGAGGGGGATTAAGAATTGACTTAATGCGCGCCAAGATGTTCTGGGGTGATTCACCCCCGTCATTGTTTTAGCAGCATATTCTCTAAATTCATCCGTATGTAGAAAATATGATAAAAATGTGTTACTCGCGTTATTATTTGTCTTTACCACGATAATATCTGTTGAACATATCCCTTCAAAGTCTACCAAAACACACTTATCCAGATAAGGTCTCAATTTTCCATATAAAATATCTCCCAAATAAAATTTACTTTTGGCGCTTCGCACGTCATCACTGTACCCAAACCTCTTCAAACTACATTCCCCCGGATTTATATGTTCAAGTCCCACGTATTTAGATTTGCTATTTCTTGGATCTACTGTTTCCTTTCTTGTCTCTGCCACATCCCCCAGCCTCACCACATCCCACCCCTCCGGCACCAGCCCGATCTCAGTCTCCGTAAGCGGCACGCTCTCCGCCGCCCCCGCAGGCACCGGACCATAAGTGAACAGGTGGCGCATCAGGGATTTCTTGAGCGACTTCGCCGCCGCAATGACCGCCCCGGTCTTCTCCTTCGCATCCTGTACCGCGGAGAGCACGGCGGCGATGCGGTGCTGTTCGGGGAGTGGGGGGAGGGGGATTTTTTGATTTTTTATATCTGAATCAGTGACCGCAGGATAACTTGCTCCTCTTTGGATTTTTTCAAGTTCATCCATAAATGCATTTGTTTGTATCGCATAGAACAGGTATGCCGGGCTCAAAATGTTTTCCATAGCTCTTAAAACACAAAAGGCTGTTGAGCATATTTCTCCATCGAATTCTTCATCAATTAATGTTAATCTCTTTAAAGTGGGTCTCACTGTTGCAAAAATTACATCATTCTTTTTAACTAATTTTTTTGCTCTGCTTGGAGCATCGTTACCTCGACATAATTTACACTCTGCTATTTTCAGGGCATCTCTGCTGATGCTCGATACATCAACGTATTTGAATCTCAATTCGGGAGTTTTTCTTGGGTCTTTTTGTTTTGTTTTCTCAGTCACATCCCCCAATCCCACTACACTCCACTCCTCTGGCAGGGTGCCCACTTCGGTCGTCTTGAAGCCATCGGGGACATCATCCATCACATGGCCTCCTTTTCAGTTGATGGAAGATATGAGGATTCGTTTCTCTCTAATTCTCGAATAAGGTTGTTTTTAATATTATTTTCTGATTCTTCTAATTTTCCTACGTTATCGATATTTAAAGACTCATTGAATACTTTACCAAATGTATCTAATAACATTTTTAATAGATTCGATTTCTTAAATCTACCTATATTATTTTTATATACTCCATATAAATCTAAAATATATTCTAAACTAATAAAACCTACGTTATACCCCACATCTTGAAAAACTTCATTCTTAGATGATGGATTCAAACCCCCATTCCCATGGCTATTAATCAAGTTTCTACTAATGATAAATAGGCCGTCATTTGTTTCAGGAAGATTTTCTTTACCAGTAAAGTGGTCTAAATAATCTTTGAGTTTTCTAAACTCGCTAATCCCTATTTCTTTGTGCATTTTGCAATCGATAATGTAATTTTGGTCATTTATGTTCAAGTATCCGTCTGGTTTATTCCTTCCGCCATAAATAAGATAATTAGCAAATAAATATTTCAAAATGATATTTGTATGTTCTTCCATAATGTCTCCAATTTTCTTTGGATCCATATCTTGGTAATCGGAGATGTTCTCAACATAATTCTTGATAGTGAGATATGAATTGTATGATTCTTTTTCTAGCATGAACTGATATTGAAATAATATATAATTTTTCAAATTAACATAGATATGTCTTACCGCATCTTCATATTCCTCTCTCAGAATGGTATCAATAAGGTAATAGAAATTAAGATCATTCAAAACGATATGATATATCTTATCTTTGTGCGTAACCCTGCTCTTCAGTGGTATTCTTATTAGATAATATCTTGTAAATTTATTTTCACTGTCATCTGAATATAATTTTACCCGAAGAATGATGTTGTTTTTTTCCTTCTTAGCCCCAATCAATTCGAACTTCTTTTTATCTTGAACTATTCTTTTCTCTATTAATTGGCTTGATATCAATCTCTTTACAAATTTAATGAATTCATCTATTTCAAATCGAACATCTGCTATAGTATCGTTGACAATACTTTTCTCTATTAGTTCCTTCATAACAGAATCGTTTTCGTTTATTTCTTTGATTGTATCAAAATATCCTTTTCGGTATTCATCTTTTTCACTAATAAATCTTTTAAAAAAGTAAGATACTGGCATATTATACGGTTTATTTATTTCGATCTGCAATCCATTCAATTTATTAACGATTTCTTTTTCGATTTCAGAAATATCTAAATCCTTTTTTCGGGAGGTTATAACAAGATTCATTTTGAAAAAACGTTCAACCTTGTCGCTGTTCAATTGCTTTTCTTTATTTATGATGATCTTGAAAGGAATTTCTTCTAATTTATCATTGATTTTCTTTAGATAAACAAAATGCATTTCAGATATTTTCAAGAAATCTTCAGTATTATAAAAAATAAATTCTAAATTGACAAATGTATTTAATTCTGCAAACTCTTTTTTAGAACTCACATGGAGATTGAAATATGGATCATTTATTTTAATACCCTTAATGTAGATGTCCGAGTTAGATAAAGAGTGAAAAAATTGGTGTGGCATGAGTTTAAACTCATTAAATACAGTTACCGTTTCTGGCTGAAGAATATCTCCACATTCATTTTCAACATTGCGTATAAAGTTTGTTCTCTCTCTTTTTCCTCCGCCAAAAAACACCTTTCCATCTTTATGTTCTATTTTCACTAATGTATTTGGATAAAATGTGAATTCTCCAGGTGTTAAAGGTTCAATATTACCAGATTCCTTTTTTGAGCTGGGAGAAAAAACGTAGGTCATATCATCATCTTCAATAAACAGACTGTCTTCTTCTTTCTGCAAGAGTTCTACAAGTGATTGCATGTCGTTGACTGATCTGCCATCCCTATCAACTGTTGAAAACTCATACTCGAATCTCAATTTTAATAAATCCCTGATAAAATCATCAAAACTTCCAGACAAGACATTCAACAACTCTTCTTTATTTATATCCCGTTCGTATATTTCAGATAGCGCATTAATAACCATTTCCCAAAATTCTCGTTCTTGCGGATTCCCTATATTCTGAAATTCACTTTGAATTCTGTCAAAACTCGTATTATTATTGGTAAAATACGTTTTGGCAGATTTAAAATATCCTTTTCCAGATTTTTCATAGAACAGAAGAGGTATAATCTTTTTTTCTATCACTTGTCGATCAGAAAATTCGAGTTGTTTTATCATTATTAACACCTTATTACAATATTGTGTAATATCTCTTTCGCTTTTTTGTCCGTGTTAGGTCTCTTCTCCTACGCTTCTTTAAGAAAAACAACAACCTCTCGCTTCTCTGGCAAAAACCTCGGTTCCACCCTATCAAATCCCCCATGCCTCAATTCACTCGTCATCACCAACAATCCTCCAGTAACCGCCTTTATCAGGACCGATTCGTTCCAGTACTCCCATACTCTTTAAATTAGTAATATGATACTTTATACCATCTTCAGATATGCCAATAATAGATGCCAATTCTCTTCTCGTTATGTGTGGGTTCTCTTCTATCAGCCCTAAAATTTTCTGGGTAGTTTTCTGGGTAGTTTTCTGGGTAGTTTTCTGGGTAGTAGTTTTTCCCCTACCTTCAAAACTCTCCCTCTCAAGTTCAGGTCTCTTGAAAATGATGGTAAACCAGTTCTCACCTGCTTCCATGACCGGCTTTTCCAGCATGTACTCTTCCATAGCATGATTCATTCGTAAGATTCCT
>Ga0190304_1001535_pt1 | contig 10257 bp, 10 predicted proteins | sample 48700712_MG_FD_161670 | JGI IMG/M metagenome (GOLD analysis project Ga0190304, IMG submission 161670) | Hydrothermal vent sediment bacterial communities from Southern Trench, Guaymas Basin, Mexico - 4870-07-1--2_MG | ecosystem: Environmental > Aquatic > Marine > Hydrothermal vents > Sediment ... | reverse complement strand
TATCACCTCTATGTGATAAGGACCACGAAGAGGGATGCCCTGAAGGATTACCTCGGGGCAAGGGGTATCGGCACGGGACTTCATTATCCGATCCCCCTCCACCGCCAGCCCTTCCTCGCTTCCCTGAAAATCGAGGAGGGGAGATTTCCCGTCTCCGAGAAGCTCGCCAGGGAAGTGCTGAGCCTTCCCATCTACCCGGAGATGAGAGAGGAGGTGGTCAGGGAGGTCGCAGAGGCGATTAAAGGATTTAAGGAATGGAGCTAAGCGTGATCATCGTCAACTGGAACACTAAGGAGCTGCTTCTTGAAGCGGTGAGGTCCATCTACGATAACGCCCCTCACTTCCCCTTTGAGGTAATCGTGGTGGATAATGGTTCTCGGGACGGAAGTCCCCAGGCCCTACGGGGGGCATTCCCCCACGTCCGCCTGATAGAGAACCAGGAAAATCTGGGTTTTGCCAGGGCGGTGAACCAGGCCATGGAGGTGGCAAAGGGAAGGTATCTTCTGCTCTTTAACAGCGACGCCCGTGCTCTGCCTGAGACGATCGAGCCCCTCTGGCGTTTCATGGAAGAAAGGCCTGATGCAGCCATTGCTGGCCCCCAGCTCCTTGACCCCGACGGCACCAAGCAGAACTCGATAGCTCCCTTTCCCTCTCTTGCCACCGAACTCCTGAACAAGAGACTTCTCCGTTTCCTTTTGCCCACTCGCTTTCCCGGAAAGGAGAGGGAATATTCTCACCCTATCCCTGTAGACTCTCTGGTGGGGGCCTGCATGATGGTGAGGAGGAAAGCGGTCGAGGAGGTGGGGGGACTTGACGAAGGCTATTTCCTCTTCCTGGAGGAGACAGACTGGTGCTGGAGGATGTGGGAGAGAGGGTGGAAGGTCTACTTTGTCCCGCAGGCCAAGGCCGTTCACCTTCAGGGGGGGAGTGTGGCGGCTGTCAGGGCTGAAGCGAAGATAGAGTATTACCGTTCCCGCTACCGCTTCTTCCGCCTGCGCAAAAAAAGGTCCTATTGGGTGCTACTCTTTACCATCCCCGGGAAGCTCATCTTTGAGATCAGCGGCTCTCTTCCCCTCGTTTTTCTCAGAAGAAAAAGGGAGCGCCTCAGGGTTTTGCTGAGGCTCCTTTTGTGGCATATAAAGCTCTGCCCCGAAGAGGAAGGATTACGGAGGGGATGTGGCGCAAGGTACTGAATGGCATAGATCTTGACGGGTTCTTTGAACGTATAGGGCGCACTAAGGTCCTGGTCATCGGGGACGTGATGCTCGATGAGTTCATCTGGGGGAAGGTGGAGAGGATATCCCCTGAGGCCCCGGTGCCGGTGGTGGCGGTGACCCACGAGACCCGCCTCTTAGGAGGGGCGGCCAATGTGGTGAACAACATCCGTTCCTTGGGAGGGGAGGTGGCCCTCTGCGGGGTGGTGGGCCCCGACCCGATGGGGGAGAGGATAAGGGAGATGCTCGAGGGGATCGGGGCCGATGGCCGAGGAGTGAAGGTGGATCGTGGTAGACCCACCACGGTGAAGACCCGGGTCATCGCCCACAGCCAGCAGGTGGTCCGCTTCGACAGGGAGAGCACAGAACCCATATCCCCTTCGGTACAGAAGGAGATCATGGGGTTTCTCGAGGAGGAGTGGGGGTGGGCCCAGGGGGTGATCGTCTCCGATTATGGCAAGGGGGTGGTGACCCGGGAGCTGATGGACTTTCTGCTCGGGAAGGTGGCCGAGGACAGAAAGCCCCTCGTTGTGGACCCCAAGATGGACAACTTCCGCCTCTACCGGGGGGTGACCGCCATCACCCCCAACACCGCCGAGGCCGAGGCGGCCTCCCGGAGGAAGATCCAGGATGAGGCGACCTTGCGGACCGTGGGCAGATTGCTCCTGCGGCGCTTCCGGGCCGAGGCGGTGCTCATCACCAGGGGCGAGGAAGGAATGGCCCTCTTCCAGAGGGGAGGGAGGATGGACCTGATTCCCACCGTGGCCAAGGAGGTCTATGACGTTACCGGGGCCGGCGACACGGTGGCGGCGGTCTTCACGCTGGGGGTGGCCTCAGGGCTCAATTACTTAGAGGCGGCCGTTGTCGCCAACTGCGCTGCAGGGATAGTCGTGGGAAAGGTGGGGACGGCCTCTGTCAGTCCCGGGGAACTGAGGGAGGCCCTCCTCGAGGGGAGGGACGAAGGGCCCCGATGAGGTAGTTCAGCTCCCTGCAGCCGAGCAGCCGGGCCGTCAAGAGATAGATCAGGGCCCCTCCCCCTACCATGGCCCCCATAAGGGGGATCTTTATCAGATATCCTCCGCCCTCCCTCCATGGATACCATCCTCTGAGCCAGAGCACCCAGAGGAGCAGGGGAAAAAGGGCCAGGGAGATCTTCACCGCAGCCCCAAGGATTTCCCTTCCCCTCAAGCCCCTCTCCTTCCTGTAAAAGAATATCCCGAGCAGCGACACGTTGAGGGTGGCCGAGAGGGCGTTGGCCAGGGCGAGCCCTGCATGCCGCAAAGGACCCATCAGCGTCACCCCTGCCGCAGCGTTAAGGAGCAGGGCGGCCACAGCGGCCTTCACCGGGGTCCGGGCGTCTCCTGTGGCGTAAAAGGCACGGGAGAGCACGGTTATCCCTCCATAGGCCCAGAGTCCCAGGGCATAACAGAGGAGGGCCTGGGCCGTAAGGAGGGTCTCCCGCTCCCCGAAGGCCCCTCGCTGAAAGAGGAGGTTGAGGATGGGAACCCTGAGGACGATCATTCCCACCATAGCCGGCAAGGTGATGAAGAGGAGAAGCCTTAAGGCGAGGCCGACCTCCCGGTGAAACTCATCCCTCCGCCCCTCAGCCACGAGCCGGGAGAAGCTTGGGAGGACCGCTACCCCCAGGGCGATGACGAAGACCCCTAAGGGGAGCTCGAAGACCCTGTCGGCGTAATAGAGGTAGGAGATGCTCCCCTTGGGAAGGAAGGAGGCGAGGAAGCGGTTCACCACCTGATTTACCTGGAAGACGGCGATCCCCATCATCATGGGGGCCATGAGGGCGAAGATCCTCTTTAAGGCCGGGTGATGGAGGTCGAACCTGGGCCTGAAGGTTATCCCATGGGCCCGGAGGAAGGGAAGCTGAAGCAGCAGCTGGCTTATCCCTCCGAGGAACACGCCTATGGCAAGGCTCAGCACAGGGGGATTCACGTAAGGGGAGAGGAGGAGGGCGCAGGCGATGATGGAGACGTTGAGCAGGCAGGGGGCCAGGGCAGGAGCGGCGAAGTGGCCGTGGGAATTGAGGATCCCCATGGAAAGGGCGACGAGACAGATGAAGAAGAGGTAGGGGAAGCAGATCCTGGTGAGCCTGGCCGCCAGGGCGATCACCTCAGGGTCCTTCCAGCCGAAGGCCTGGAGTCGGACTATCCAGGGGGCAAAGATCACCCCGGCCACCGTAAGGAAGGCCAGCGCCGAGGCAGTGAGGGTCGCCACGGTGTTCACCACTTGGGGCGCCTCATCGGGGCGGTGGGTGAGGTACTCGGTGTACACGGGGATGAAGGATACCGTGAGGGAGCCCTCCCCGAAGAGGCGCCTCAGGAGATTGGGAATGGTGAAGGCCACGAAGAAGGCGTCGGTGTGCACCGAGGCCCCGAAGGCCCAGGAGATGACGATGTCCCTTATCAAGCCGAGGATGCGGCTCAGGAAGGTGGCCCCTGAGACCACGCCCGTGGCCCGGATTATCCTCCGCGATTCCTCCATCTGCCGAAAGAAGCTCTACCACACTCGCCCCACGGGTGCAAGGAGCCGAAGTTGTAAAAGCAATGCTCCGATGTTATCATGCCTTCTGGATCCGAAACTTTACGGGAGGTTGAGGATGGGTGAGGGCGCCCTCCTGGAGGTGAAGGACCTTCACGTGGAGGTGGGGGGAAGGGAGGTCCTTTCGGGGGTCAACATGAGGATAGACCCGGGGGAGACTCACGTCCTCTTCGGCCCCAACGGTTCGGGGAAGACCACCCTGATGTCCGCCATCATGGGGTTTGAAGGGTTTCGCGTGACGAAGGGAAGGATCCTCTTTCAGGGGGAGGAGATCACCGGGCTCTCCGTAAACGAGAGGGCGAAGCGGGGTTTGGGGATAGCCTTCCAGAGGCCCCCGGCGGTAAAGGGGGTGAAGCTGAGGCAGCTTGCCGAACTATGCACCAAGAGGGACGGCGAACTCATCGAGGAGTATGCGAGGAAACTGAACCTCTCCGAGCACCTCGATCGGGAGATCAACGTCGGGTTCTCCGGAGGGGAGATAAAGCGGGCAGAGCTCCTGCAGCTGATCCTCCAGGATCCGGTGATGGTCTTCCTCGACGAGCCCGAGTCCGGCGTGGACCTGGAGAACGTGGTCCTTGTGGGCAGGGCGATAAATCACCTGCTGGGCAGAAGGAGGGAACCGGAGGAGGGCAAATCCTTAAAGGAGCTTCACCGCGAGAGGAAATCGGGGCTTATCATCACCCACACGGGCCATATCCTGGAGTACGTGGACGCCGATGTGGGCCATGTACTGGTGGAAGGGAGGATCGTCTGCCGGGCCAATCCCCGGGAGATCCTTCACACCATCAGGGAATACGGGTACGAGGAGTGTTACCGCTGTGTGGGAGGGAGGAGATGATGGAAGGGGGGCGCTTCAAGGAGGAGGCCGAGGCACATAACCCCATAGACGATCTCCTCGAACTACCCGCGGAGGACAGGGGGACGATTCTGAAGGCGGGGATAGATCCGGAGGAGAGGGAGAGGACGGGGAGCTTTCTGCAGATGGACCACTCGGTGGTCCACTGTAGGACAGAGGCCGAGGGGGTGGAGGTCCTCCCCATCACCGAGGCATTAAAGAGGTATGATGGGCTCAAGGATTACTGGTGGAAGGCCATCTCCCCTGAGAAGGACGAGTACACCCAGAGGGCGTCCCTTCACCAGGAAGGGGGTTATTTCGTCCGGGCCCTTCCGGGCGCCAAGGTCACCTATCCCCTGCAGGCCTGTCTTTACATCACCGTGGATCAGCTCGCCCAGGACGTCCACAACGTGGTGATCGCTGAGGAGGGATCGGACCTGCAGATAATTACCGGCTGTGCCACCTCCCCTCATGTGCGCTCAGGCCTCCATGTGGGGGTTTCCGAGTTTTACGTGAAGAGGGGGGCAAGGCTCACCTTCACCATGATCCACAACTGGCCTGAGGAGATGTCCGTGAGGCCGCGGACGGTCATCTGGGTGGAGGAAGGGGCGACCTTCATCTCCAATTACATATGTCTTATGCCCGCCAGGGACCTTCAGACCTACCCCACGGCCCTGCTCCGGGGGGAAGGGGCGGTGGTGACCTTCAACTCGGTCCTTCTGGCCAGGCCCGGTTCCCTGATGGATGTGGGTTCCCGGGCGATCCTCCGGGAGAGGGGTTCAAGGGCCGAGATCGTCTCCCGGAACGTCTCCCTCGGGGGAGAGATCATCGCCCGGGGACACCTGGTGGGGGAGGCCCCTGATGTGAGGGGCCACTTAGAGTGCCGGGGACTTCTCCTCTCTTCAGACGGCCTGATAAGGGCGATCCCGGAACTGGAGGGAAAGGTGGCGGGGGTGGAGATGTCCCACGAGGCAGCGGTGGGGAAGATCGCCCGCGAGGAGATAGAGTACCTGATGTCCAGGGGCCTCTCGGTCGAGGAGGCCACCTCCCTCATCGTCAAGGGGTTCCTCTCCCTGGAGATAGAGGGATTGCCCCCAGTCCTCAGGGAGGAGCTTGACCGGATCGTCGCTGAGACGGAGAAGGAAGCCTTCTGACCCGACCCCTTTCCCGGGTTCCTCTTTCATAAGTGTTAGAAGATCTTGATCTTTTGTGGGAAAGTGCGTTAAAGTTGAAAGGAAAGGCGATGTCTTATTTTTTGAACATGTGGAAGGAGGCCTTCCTCCTCTATTTGGCGGCCGTGGTCTGCTTTTTGCTTTTGCTGCTTGCGGCCTGTGGGCCAAAACCCCTCCTCAAAGGAGGAGGGGTCTATTCCGACCCGGAAGGGTTCTTCTCCTTCAGGTTGCCCGGAGGGTGGGAACTGGTGCGCACCAAGGAGGTGAAGGTGGCCCTAATCAGGCCCCACGAGGCCACAGGGATCGCCCTCAACGCCACCCCGAGGAAGAGGGATCTGCCCCTCCCCATATTGGTCCGCCATTTGCTGATAGGTTTTGAGAAAAAGGAGCTCCTGGAGGAGGTTCCCTTCCCATTCCAGGAAAGGGAAGGGATGAAGGTCATTGCGGTGGGGGAGATGGAAGGGGAGAGGGTGAAGATGGTGGCGCTGGTGCTCAAGGGGAAGGGCGTCGTCTATGACATCCTCTTCTGGACTCCTCACGAGCTCTTCTCCAAGAGGGAGGGGGAATTTGAGGCCTTCCTGAAGCACCTGAAGATAACGGGACCTTGAGAGATGGAGGCAGTGGCCAACATCTTGGAGTATGCAGGGGGTATAACCCTCCTCTTCTTCCAGACCATACGCCATACCTTCAAGAGGCCCTTTCCCCTTGCCCTGACGGTCCAGCAGATCGAGGCCATTGGGGTGCGCTCCCTCACGGTGGTGAACGTGATCGCCCTCTTCACCGGGATGGTCCTGGCGCTGCAGACGGCCGAGGTGATGACCCGCTTCGGGGCCAAGGGGTACATAGGGGTGGTGGTCGCCCTTTCCATGCTGAGGGAGATAGGGCCGGTATTTACCGCCATAATGGTCGGGGGAAGGGTCGGGTCCGGGATAGCCGCGGAGCTCGGCTCCATGCAGGTCACCGAGCAGATAGACGCCATGAGGGTGATGGGGGCCCATCCGGTGAGGAAACTGGTGGTCCCCCGGGTCATTGCCACCACCTTGGTCCTGCCGATGCTCACGGTGATCGCCGACATCCTGGGCATATTCGGAGGCCTGCTCATAAGCATCGTGGAGCTGAAGGTGAACGCCTATTACTACTTTCACACCATCCTTGAGAACATCACCTTCTCCGACATCTTCAGCGGCCTGGGGAAGACCTTCTTCTTCGGCTTTCTCATAGCGATCATTGGGTGCTACCAGGGGTTGACCACCACAGGGGGGACCCAGGGGGTGGGCTCCTCAACCACGAGGACGGTGGTCCTGATCTCCATCGCCGTGCTCATAGCCGATTTCTTGTTGACCAAGCTCTTTATGCTGCTTTGAGGGATGAGAGAGATCATAAGGATAGAGGATGTCCATAAGTCCTTTAACGGGCTTGAGGTCCTGAAGGGGGTGGACCTGAGCATAAGGGAAGGGGAGGTCATAACCATCCTCGGAGGAAGTGGCGTGGGCAAAAGCGTCCTGCTAAAGCTCATAACCGGGCTGGAGAAGCCGGATAGGGGCAGGATCCTGGTGTACGGGAAGGACATCGTCGGCATGGACGAGGACGGATTGACTCCCATTCGGAGGAAGATGGGGATGCTCTTTCAGGGGGCAGCCCTCTTCGATTCCCTCACCGCCGGGGAGAACGTGGCCTATCCCATAAGGGAACACTTCAAACTGCCCGAGGAGGAGATCCAGAGGAGGGTGAGGGAGAAGTTGAGGCTCGTGGGGCTTGAGGGGGTGGAGGAGAAGATGCCGGCGGAGCTGAGCGGAGGGATGAAGAAGCGGGTCGCCCTGGCCCGGGCCATTGCCATAGATCCGGAGATCATCCTCTACGATGAGCCCACCACCGGCCTTGATCCGGCCAATGCCAGGAGGATCGTTCAGCTCATCGCCGAGCTCCAGAAGGCCCTGAGGACCACCTCAATAGTCGTCACCCACGATCTGCAAAGCGCCTTTGCCATAAGCGATCGCCTCGCCCTCCTCCATAAAGGGAGGATCGTGGCCGTGGAGGATAAAGGGACCTTTAGCTCCAGCCCCCATGAGGCGGTAAGGGCCTTTATCGCGGGGGAGCTGATGGAGGAGGTGTGATATGGCCGGAGTGAAAAGGGGTACCCAGTTGAAGGTGGGTATCTTCCTCGTGGCGGTGCTCGTCCTTTTCGGCATAGGCCTTTTCACCGTCGGGAGTCACAAAAAATACTTTCAGCGCCAGTACACCCTCTGGGTGAGGTTTTCCGATGTGGGGGGGCTTATCATCGGCGCCCCTGTGAGGCTGGCGGGGGTCACGGTGGGACGGGTGAGCGCCATCCGCTTTCCTCCCCACATTGATGAGAAGAGGGTGATCGTGGAGTTGAAGATAAACGCCGGGGTTAAGGAGCGGATCAGGGAGGATTCCTCGGCCATGGTGCGCACCATGGGTCTTTTGGGGGACAAGTACGTGGAGATCACCATGGGTTCTTCCGGGGCCCGGGTCCTTCAGGACGGGGAGGAACTGAAGGGGGTTGAGGCCATCGATCTCTATCAATACGTGGCCAAGACGGAGAAGGCCATAGATTCCATCAACACCATCCTGGAGGACGTGAAGGCGATAAGCCAGCAGATAAGGAAGGGTAAAGGGCTTATCCACTCGCTCCTCTACAGCCCGGAGGGCGCGCAGATGGTAAGCAACCTCAATGAGAGCGCATCCGCCCTCCGGGAGCTGATAGATAACCTCAATGAGGCCTCTTCGTCCATTAACGAGCTGATAGCGGGCTTTGAAGACCTGTTGAGGGACCTCAAATCCGCGTCCAGCTCCCTGAGGCGGCTGGTGGATGAGAGGGGTACCAGATTTATGGATGAGCTGACAGGAGAGCTCGCCAGGGCCTCCTCATCCCTGGACGAGTTGATCGCGGAGCTGACCGATACCTCCCGCTCCATAAAAAGGATCGTTCGGAAGATCGAGCGAGGTGAGGGCAGCCTTGGGGCCCTGATCCATGACCCCACCGTCTATGAAGACCTCAAGACCATCTTGGGTGGGGTAAAGAGGAGTAAGGCGATTCAGCGGCTCATACGCTATTCCATAAAAAAGCAGAAGGAGGGAGAGGCTGCAGGAGAAGGGAAGGAATGAGTTCCGCTCGGGGTTTGTCCCCATCGTGGGGAGGCCCAATGTGGGGAAGTCCACCCTGCTGAACCGGCTTCTCGGCCAGAAGGTGGCCATCATCTCCCCGAAGCCCCAGACCACCTGGTGGAGGATACTGGGGATAAAGACCCTGCCCCATGCGCAGATCATCTTTGTGGATACCCCGGGCATTCACAGGGCGAGGGAGAACTTCAATATCCACATGGTCAGGGCGGCGAGGGATTCGGTCCGGGATGCCGACGTCCTGATCCACATCACGGACGTCACCTCCCCTGATTCTCCAGAGGAGGAAGGGATAAGGGAGGATCTCTGGAGGCAGAACGCCCCGGTGCTTCTTGCCCTCAACAAGGTCGACCTCCTCCCAGGGAAGGAGGAGTTGGAGAGAGTGATGGAGGACCTCTCCCGCTTTCCCTATGAGAGGATCATCCCTATCTCCGCCCTCCTGGGCGATGGGGTGCAGGAGCTCGAGGAGGAGGTGATCCGGCGCCTTCCTCCAGGGCCTGCCTATTATCCCGAGGACACGGTTACTGACCAGACGGAGAGGCTCATCGCTGCGGAGATAATCCGCGAGAAGATCTTCCACCTCACCCGCCAGGAGATCCCTTACTCCTGTGCGGTCATCACCGAGGAGTTCAAAGAGGACGAGGAGAAGGGGCTCATATACATCAGGGCCTGTATCAACGTGGAGAGGGAGTCGCAAAAGGGGATTGTAATCGGAAAAGGGGGAAGGATGCTCAAGGAGATAGGCACACTGGCCCGTCAGGAGCTGGAAGAGATCTTCGGCAAGAAGGTCTTCTTAGAGCTCTGGGTGCGGGTGCAGGAGGGGTGGAGGAAGAAGGACCCCATCTTGAGGGACTTTGGGTTCATAAGATGACGGGAAGCCTCGGTTCCTGGCTGAAGGAGGAGAGGGAAAGACAGGGTAAATCCATCAAGGAGGTCTCTGACGCCACCAAGATAAGGTCTCAGTTCATTGAGGCGATGGAAGAGGACCGTTTTGACCTCCTGCCTCCGGGGGTTATCGCCAAGGGATTTCTCGTGACCTATGCCCGCTTTCTCGGCCTCGATCCGGAGGAGGCCGTTGCCATGTATTGTCAGGTCACCAGAAGGGAGAAGCCCCCGGAAAGCCCCCCCCTTAAAGGGAAGAGGCTTCTGCCGTTGCTGCTCCTCCTGGTTATAGCCTTCGTCTTTGCCCTCGGGCATCTGGTGAAGAAGGCCGTTAAAGAGCAGGCCTTGGGAGGCAAGGCACTCCCCGTGAGGGATGAGCCCCTTTCTCAGCCCCAGAAAGCGGCCCCGCGCCCCCATACCCTGCTGATAGAGGCGAGGCAGTTGACCTGGATAG
>Ga0190304_1001534_pt1 | contig 10263 bp, 9 predicted proteins | sample 48700712_MG_FD_161670 | JGI IMG/M metagenome (GOLD analysis project Ga0190304, IMG submission 161670) | Hydrothermal vent sediment bacterial communities from Southern Trench, Guaymas Basin, Mexico - 4870-07-1--2_MG | ecosystem: Environmental > Aquatic > Marine > Hydrothermal vents > Sediment ... | reverse complement strand
GTGTTGCTCAGGAGGGACAGGAAACCGAGAAGCCTCAGGCTCGTTCTCGGAGACCATTCCATAGTGGAGCTTCAATGAAGACATTGCTTATCACCGGCGGAGCCGGATTCATAGGTAGCAACCTGGTACGGTATCTCCTCGAGGCCGACGATGCTCCCGAAAGGATCATCATTCTGGATCTCCTCACTTACGCCGGGCATCTCGAGAACCTGAGGGGCGTGCTCAGCCCCGAGAGGATATACGTGCCCAAGGAGTCGCTGAGGTTGCACGAGGTTCCCTTCAAAGTCAGAAGGGAAAGGCTCTATTCCGGGGAGATCTCTCTCCCTTTCGCGGCGTATAATAAGATCGAATCTTTCGGATTCAGGTGGATCGATGATCTGGGCGAACTGGATGAACTTTTTGGAGAGGATGGACTTCACTTTGTCCTCGGAGATATAAACGACGGAAAGCTGCTCGCCCATCTTTTTCCCCACGTGGATTCGGTGATTCACCTGGCCGCTGAGACCCACGTTGACAGATCAATTATGGATCCCTCTGCCTTTATCAGGACCGATATCCACGGAACTTTCTCTCTCCTGGAAGCCGCGAGGAGACACTGGAAGGATTTTAAAAAGAAGAGGTTCCTGCACGTTTCTACCGATGAGGTATACGGCGAGATAAAAAGCGGCCATGCATCGGAGGACCATCCCCTGATGCCGCGAAATCCCTATTCTTCCTCCAAAGCTGCGGCCGATATGCTCGCCAGGGCATATCATACCACTTACGGCCTTCCCGTTCTGGTTGCCAGGCCCTCCAATAATTACGGCCCCTATCAGCACCCCGAGAAGTTCATACCCCTCATGATAACCAACGCGCTCGAGGGGAGGGCACTGCCGGTCTACGGGAATGGCCATCAGCGCAGGGACTGGCTTTTCGTGAAGGATACGGCCCGCGCCCTTCATCTCCTTCTGAGAAAGGGAAAACCTGGAGAGGCTTACAATATCTCGGGAAACTGCGAGATGGAGAATATCGAGGTGGTAAACAGGATCCTCGACTTTCTCGGCAAGCCCAGGGACCTTATCAGGTTTGTGAAGGACAGGCCTGGACACGACAGGCGCTATGCCATGGATTCCTCAAAGATCAGGGATGAGCTCGGATTTGTCCCGGAGTGGGACTTCGACCGGGGTCTTGTGGCCACAGTGGAATTTTACAGGAATAACCCCGGGTGGTGGGAGAAGATCAAGAAGGAGGATGAGGAGACGAGGAGGTTTCTGGAGTCCTGGTATTCCTCACTGGAGTTTTGATACAGCGTTGTAAATGGGGGTGAGGACGGCGATGAAGACGCCGGCCGCCCCGATCCCGAAGATTATCAGCATCATCGGCTCGAGGAGGGTGATCGCCTGTTTGGTGGCCCTCTCTACGTCCTTCTCGTAATAGTTGGCGATTTTCGATAGTTCTTCTTCCAGCTTACCAGTTTCCTCTCCGATGGCTATCATGCTCAGGACAAAGGGAGTAAAAGGGAGGCCTGCTATGGCTTCGGTTATGGATGCTCCGCCCTTCAGGTTCTCCATGGCCAGCAGGATGCCTTCCTTTATAACGCTGTTCCCGATCGTCTGGCTCAACATCTGGAAGGCTCCTACTATTTCCACTCCGGAACGGAGAAGGAGGGCCAGATTTGCCGAGAAACGGGCCAGAATCGCTTTCAACACTATGTTTCCGAGAACCGGCATCTTTAACTTTATGAGGTCCAGGTAGTACCTGCCCTTTTCGTGTTTCCTTGCGATGAGGACGGTGAGGACGAGGAGGACGATGCCTATGAGCGGCAGGTACCAGTAGTGTTTCGCCGCATTGGTGAAGGCCATGAGGAACCGCGTGGGCCCTGAAATCTTCTGGTTCAGATGTGTCACGAGCTCCAGGACCTTTGGCAGGATTATAAAAATATAAAAGATGGCGACGCCTCCCAGGGCGAAGGTGACGAAGAGGGGATAGGTCATTGCCTGCTTGAGCTCAGCGGAAAGGGCTTCCTGTTTTTCGAGAAATACTATGAGGTCGCGCAGGATCTCCGTCAATTTTCCGCTTTCCTCCCCGGTTTTTACTGCACCGAGGTAATAGTTGGGAAATATCTTGGGGTAATGGGAAAGGGCCTGCGATAATGATTCTCCGAGTTCGATCCTCTGTTTGATGTCGAAAATTACCTTCTTGAAATAGGGATTTTTCATCTGGGCGCCTATTTCCTCCAGCCCCCTGACTATGGGTACCCCTGAGTCGGCAACAGTGAAGAACTGGATGGTGAATGTCAGGAGGTCCCTTCTCTTCACCTTTTTTCTCCCGAAGAGGGAGAAACCCTTTTTCGTCTTCCGTTTGACGTCGATGGGTATTAGCCCGATTTCGCCCAGCCTTTTCTGGACTTCCTCGGCAGAGTAAGCTACTATCTCACCCTTTATCTCTTTCCCGGCCTGATCCACAGCGAGGTAGGTATACTCGGGCATTATCCCACCACCCTGAGGATTTCATCGAGGGTCGTGATGCCGGCCTTCGCCTTTTCTATCCCGTCTTCCTTCATCTTCTTCAGTCCCGCCGCCCGCTCGATGTCGTAGGCAGAAGCTTTCTCGGCGATCATCTTTGCGATCTCGGGAGTTATCTCGAGGATCTCGTAGATCCCTATTCTGCCCTTATACCCGCTGTTTTTACAGTATTCACAGCCCTTTCCCCTGAAAAAGGGCCCTTCGTCCTCTCTGAGGCCGAGGAGTTGCAGGGTTTCCCCGTCGGGTTTGTATTCCTCCTTGCACCTGGGACATATCCTTCGGACCAGCCTCTGGGCTATCACTGCGAGGAGTGAGCTGGCCACGATAAAAGGCTCTATTCCCATATCGATCAGCCTGGGGATAGCGGCCGCAGCCGTGTTGGCGTGGACTGTGGAGAAAACCAGGTGCCCGGTCATAGCTGCCCTGAACCCCATCTCGGCCGTCTCCCGGTCCCTCATCTCTCCGATCAATATCACGTCGGGGTCGTGTCTCAGGATGGCTCTCAGCGCCTTTGCGAAGGTGAACCCGGCCTTCTCGTTTACCTGAGACTGTTTTATCAGGGGAATGCGGTACTCGCTGGGGTCCTCGACGGTCATTATGTTTTTCTCCAGAGCGTTGAGGACGCTCAGGATTGAGTAGAGGGTGGTGGTCTTTCCGCTTCCCGTGGGACCGGTGACAACTACCATGCCGTAGGGCTTGTTGATGATCCTCCTCAAGACTTTCAGATGATCCTTGCTGAATCCGAGCTGATCCAGGGAGAGTAAGCTCGCTTTGTTGAGAAGCCTCATAACGATGCTTTCGCCGTAGATCGTGGGATAGGTTGATACCCTGATGGCTATCTCTTTCAGGCCAAAGGGAATAGTGAAAGCCCCGTCCTGGGGGACCCTCTGCTCCGATATGTCGAGCCCCGCGATGATCTTGACCCTCGTGACGACGGCCCCGTAGATCTTTCGGGGGAGGGTATAGTAAGAACGAAGTATTCCATCGATCCTGTATCTCACCCTGACCACCCTCTCGTCGGGCTCGATGTGGATGTCGGTGGCCCTCTCTATGGCCGCCTTTATGACGATCATGTCTACGAGCTGGGCAATGGGGGGAGTGCCCTCGGCCGTTTCCTCGGTCAAAGCGAGCTTGACGCTCTCCTCGATCACCTGATCGGGGGATTTGGCGACCCCGTAGTAGACCTCTATCGCCTTGAAGATGCTCTCTTCGTCGGAGAGCCGTGGCTCTACCTTATACCCCGTGATCGACTCTATCAGATCGATGGCATATATGTCGTTGGGGTTGGCCATGGCCACCACAAGCGTGCCCTCCCTGGCCTCGATGGGGATCAACTTGTGCTCACGGGCCGTTTCTTCCGGCACGAGTTTTATTACGTTGGGGTCGACGAAGGCCTTTTTGAGGTCTATGTAAGGTACTCCCCACTGCCTGCTGAGTACCTTCAGGATATCCTCCCGGGTCACGAACCCCATTCTCAGCAGTATCTCTCCGAGCTTTTCCCCGGTCCGTTTCTGTTCCTTGAGGGCGATCTCGAGCTGTTCCTCGGTGATGAAACCGGCTTCTATCAGCATCTGCCCGAGAGGTTTCATGCCCATCACTTTCCCCCCTGTTCGAGATAAGCGAGCCTTCTCAGGACAAGCTTCCTCTTTTCCCTGTCCCTGCTTTTTTCTAAGAAAGCCCTGTAGTAAGCGATGGCATCTTTTTTATTTCCCAGGAGATCCATCTCTCTGCCCAGTTTATAGAGCACCTCGGGTGAGTCGGGAGCCAGAGCAGCTGCCCTTTTGTAGTTGGAGAGGGCGGCTTCCCCGTTCCCCGTGGCATCGGCGATGTCTCCGAGGAGCAGGTACGCCCTGAAGTTGTCGGGGTTCAGGGCCAGTGATCTTCTGGCGTATTCGATAGCATCTTTCAGGTCGCCCGCGCCGTAGCTGGCCAGCGCCAGATTGAACAGGACTTTGGGGTTCTCATCCCCGTTTTTGATGCCTGATAGAACATCTATTGCCTCCCTGTAGAGTCTACCCTCGATGAGGAGGGCGCTGAGGTTCAGACGGGCCTGCGCGTGATCGGGGTTAAGGTGTATCGCCTTTCTGTAAGCATCGATGGCGAGGGCAATTTCTCCCGCTCTCTCCTTTGCCAGCGCGAACCTGAAGTAGCGTTCGGCCTCGGCATGTCTCTTCGGGGCGGGCTCTTTCGGCTCAGGAAGTGGCGATGTTTTCCTCGCGGTGTTTATTTTCGCCGTTTTTACTTTTTTTATTTTCCTCTTGCCTCCCGATTCCGGTGGTTTGGCCGGTTTTTTCTCGTTTTCCTTTCCCGCATCTCCTGCGGGTTTGCCGAGGAGAGCCGATGCCGGAGGTTTCGTGACCTCACCGGTTTTTTCCTCCATCGCGACGGGGGGCGGCACAGGCTCAACGGCAGGGCTTCCTTTGAAAAGCAGAGCTTTCAGGACGAGGAGGGCGACTATGAGAAATGCCCCTGAGGCTGCCATGAAGTAATACTTTTTCCTGGACCCCTTCCTTTCCCTCTTGATGGGATTCCAGAGGGGATCGGGTTTCTTTTTTGATTCTTCGGCTTTTTTCAGTGCTTCGTTTATCAGGCTCATTTAGAACCTCAGTATTCTTCTTATCCAGCTTTTCCTTTCCCTCGATCTATCGGTTCCCTCCAGCGTGTCGATCGCCCTGGCCACGTGTCTCTTTTCGACCCTGTGCTGTCCGTCTATGTAAGCTGCTATGAGGGCCAGTTCAGCTGCGGCGTTTATGAGCCTCGGGATCCCGCCGGAATACCTGTAGAGCTGATTCAGGGCGGCGCCGTCAAAATAGGGCCTCTCCCTGGGAGCTGCAAGTGTTATCCGGTGGTCTATGTAAACCCCTATTTCGTCCTTCTCGAGGGGTTCGAGCCTGTGCCTGACCAGTATTCGCTGTTTTAACTGGCGCAGGTTACGGTTTTTCAGCTTTTTCTCGAGCTCGGGCTGTCCCAGAAGGACTATCGTCATGAGCTTGTCCTTATGGGTCTCAAGGTTTGAGAGAAGCCTCAGAAACTCCAGTACCCTGTCATCCAGATCCTGAGCCTCATCGATAATGACGGCGACCCTCTTCCCCTGGCCATAAGTTTCCAGCAGTTTCCGGTTGAAAAGTTCCAAGAGCCCAACCCTCGTCAGGCTCCTGTAGCTCTTCGAGAAAATGTGTCCGAGGTCAGTCAATATGAGCCACAGGAGCTCCTTTTCAGAAACCCTGGGGTTAAGTATCAGGGCGGTCTCGAGCTTTTCATCGGCGTTCTCGACGAAATACCTCGAGAGGAGGGTCTTCCCCGTTCCCACTTCTCCGGTGATCAGGACGAAGCCCATGCCCTCGTGAATGCCGTAGAGGAGGTGATTGAGAGCTTCCCTGTGCGAATTTGAGAGGAAGAAGAACTCCGTATCGGGCGTGATGAAGAAGGGCCTCTTCTCGAAGCCGAAATACTCCATGTAGCTCCTGACGATGCTGGTGGAATTTCCGAATTCTCCTCCTTCGCCGAACCTCTTCATGTTAACCTGCCTTTTTTATGTGAGGCGTCAGGAATATCACGAGCTCGGCCCTTTCGTTTTTGACCTTTACCTTCTGGAAAAGATTGCCCAGGAGCGGGAGGCTTGACAGCACCGGGATTGAACTGACCTCTTTTTTCTTGCGGTTCGTGATCAATCCGCCGATAACCACAGTGTTTCCATCTTCAACTCTCACCACAGTTGAGGTTTCCCTTATATTGACGTTAGGTGCTGTGAGCTCCTGACCCTGCCACGTGTAAGTTTCCCAGGCGGTCACGTCCGATACTATGGGAGCTACGTGCAGGATTATGGTTCCATCGGAGGAAATGTAGGGGATGACGCCCATCAGAAGACCAACGAGTACCTCCTTTTTCTCGGGATAAACCATGGGCGTTCCCACCTGACTCCCTCCTCCCTGGGCCGTCAGCTCCCAGTAAGCCTGTACTTTTCCCACGCTGAACACCGCCGTCTGGCCGTTGATCACGCTTATACGGGGCTGAGAGAGGACCCTCACATTTCCTTCCTTTTGAAGGAGGCCCAGAATGGCGTTTACTTCTCCCGCCGTCAGATTGAGTTCGAATACTGGCTGGGCCAGGCCCAGTTTTTGAGACAGGTTCCAGGTCGTCTTCGAGCCGTTGCTCGTTATGAGCGACCAGTCAATCCCGTAGGATTCCTCGCCGGACAGTGCCACCTCGATGACCTTTGCCTCTATCAGAACCTGTCTGCCCAGGGATTCGCGGACCGAATCGATAAACTGCCGGATTCTCTCGAGGTTTTTTCTCCTGTCGGTGACCATTATCGTCCCGCTGAAGGAATTGATCACATAGGTGCCCTCGCTGGAGATGAGCTTGCTCAGGCCGGTTTCTATTGATTTCCAGATGTCCTGAGCCTCTTTAGGGGTTTTCGCCTGAACCTCGACATCTCCGAGAAGGCCGCCTTCTTCCTGTGCGGAGCCGAGGACATCGCCGCCCACCTTCACGGTCACTATGTTGGGCTGGGCGATGTAACCCAGCTCGAACACGACGGTGTCGAAGACCTTTATCCTCAGGTTTGTACCGTCGATCCTATAGATCAGGTCGAGGGGCTCGAGGATGTAGTCGAGGGCCTCTCTGAGGGTGACGTTGTTGAAATCGACGGTTACCGGTGCGCTTTTGTTTACATCGGGATCGAAAATCAGGTTGAGGCCCGCCTCCTCTGCGATGGGAGTGAGAACCTGAAAGAGGGGTACGTCCTTGGCGTGGAAGGTAAACAGCTTACCGTCGAGGGCACTCTCCTCTCTCTCCGGAGCCAATCCTATCTGAGGGGGTGGAGGCGCTTCTGGCAGCGGCTCCTTTATCAGATGCCCCTTATTCATTTCGACCTCTGTGCAGCTTGACAGAAACAGTGCCAGGATAAAGAAGCTTTTCAAGTTTCGCATGTCAGCTTTCCCTCCGTCTGATTTTGAATTTTTTGCCCCTGTAGGACAGTGAGACCCATTCCTCCGTCACCTTTTCGAGTCTCAGACCTTTCACCGCCTGACCTTCGGAGAGCCAGAAGCTCTCCGATCCCACCTGAATCAGGGCTTTCCTGGTGTTCTCTCCGATCGCCACAGCCAGCAATCTGGGACTGTCGGCTTTCTCCTTCCCCCCGGATTCCATTCGGTCAATTACAGGAGGCCCTTCCGCCGTTCCTCCCAGTTCCCTGATGGCTTTCCTGAGTTTGCTTTCCTCGAGAGTCGCCTTGAGGAGCTCGACCTCCTTCTTTTTGAGCGCCACGAGGTTTTCGAGTTTCCAGGCGTCCATTTCCATGTCTTTGAAGGGATCCCTCAGTTTTTTGATCTGCGTGTAGAGGGGAGTTTTAGAAGTCGTCGGCGCCGTGGTTCTCATCAGCGAGGGGATCCTTTCACCCTCCACGGGCCCCACTTTGCTGCCCTTCGATTTGAATCCCAGGAAGTAGATAACGACCAGCAGGAGGAGAATGCCGATTATGACTTTCAGTTTTTTGCTATTTAGAATAGACATCGTCAATCCTCTGGAGTCACGTAAAATTTCAGCTGCAGCTTGAAGATTCCCCCAACGGCGAGGTTGGAGGGTGCAGCTCCGCCCATATAGAGTCCCTCCACGAAGAATGGTCCTTTCGTCAGATATTCCATGAAGTTCACGAGGTCGATGTAAGTAGGGTAATCGCGTATGCCGATCTGCAGGCTCACCTCACGTATCCCGAGGAGATCAGGAAAGTCCTTGCTCTGATCGAAACTGATGGCAAAGACCTTTCCCCGGAGGCGGGTGAGCTTCAGCGTGCTCTCCAGGAGGTCTGTGGCCACTGCCTTTGCCACGAATTTGTTGTCGGTGGAGACGGTCTGAATTGCCGAAAGCTCATCTTTCTTTTCGGTCAGGACCCTTTCGAAAATCCATAGTGAACGCCTCTTCGCCTCGAGTTTCATTATTTCCTTCTCCGTCTCCTTGATCTTGTTCTCAATACCTGCCAGCGTCTTGTTCCCGACGTACAGGATCAAAGCCGCTGCGACTATGAATATCGAAAGCGTCGATTTAAAACCCATAGCTCAGCTTTCCCTTCACGGGCACTCTGAACTGAAGCTTGAAGCCCATGCCTTCCTCGTCTATGTCCTCTTCACAACTTATGTTCTCGAAATAAGGGGAGAGGTCGAATCTCCTCTTCATCTCGTCGAGAAGCTCTATTCCTTCTATTTCATTTTCGCAGACGATCTTGCCCTCGGCCTCCCCCTGGAATATCTCTCCCTTTCTTTCTATGGAAAGGGATGTAAAGACGATTCGTCCCGGCACCAGAGCCGACATCTCGAAAAGCACTTCTGGCCAGGGAGGCTGTGCTTTTTCTACCTGAAAGGCTATGAATTCTTTTGAGAGCTTTTTGAGGGCCATTTCCTTTTTTGTAACGCTTTTTTCAAGTTCTTTTTTGAAATAGCTGAGGTTCTGGTAATGGGCGGTGAGCCTGGCGTGCCTGAAGGTTATCATGGCGATGAGCAGGAGAATAAAGGCGGAACCCGTCAGGAAGGTTTTCTTGACTTTCTCCTTTTCGATCGCTTTCGGCGGCAGCAGGTTATATTCACAGGTCTTGCGGTCGATTTCCATGAGACCGAGGAGCCCTTTAAGGGGTATGTCCTCGTTGTCCTGGTGGATCAGGACTTCCAGCTGAAGTTCCTGTCTCAGGGCTTCCCTCAGTTTCTCCGCTCCCTTTCCGCTGAGCACCAGGATGTCGATGTTTTCTCCGCGGAATTCCTGCTTGTGATAGAAGAGCGTCTGGAGCAGGGCTTTAACGAGCATCTCGGTATCCGTGCCCTGTTCGATCTCCTCCAGGTTTTTCTTTCCGAGATGGCGAAATATCCTGATTTCCGGGCCCTTTACCACCGTGATGTAATAGCTCTCGTTGAGCTCCACGAAGGCGATCACCTTGTCCTGGCCGTACCTGGAACGCAGGAAGTGGGAAAGGGGGACCGGATAAGTTGTTATGACGCTCGGTCTTGCGCCATTTCTTTCGAGCAGGGCATAGATCTCCTCAACCAGCCCGAACTCAGTTCCTATTACCTGAAAGACCTTTTTCGTGACGCCCTCGACGAGGGCCGTACCTATTTCTCCGCACCTGAAGATAACTTCTGTTTTTATAAGCTGGACGAGCTGGCGCCTTATCAGTTCTTTGATGAGCTTTTCTTTCGCCGGCGGCATCAGGAATTTCCGGTTAACCATCTTTTCCGCAATCAGGGCTATCCTGACGTCCTTTTTCCCCTTCAGCTTGCTCAGGAAAAAGGGCAGATCTGCGAGCGGGAGCTGTCCCGATTGAGTCACCCTCCCGTTCTCATCGCCGATAGCGAAAGTTACTTTTTTGTTCACGTGTTCCACTATCAGTGCGACTTTCATGGCTTTCATGGGCAGATGTCGTCTCCTCCACAACCGTCGTCGTGGCGGTTGGGACCGGCGGAGTAGAACCTGTGTGTCGAGGAATTCCACAAATATGGAGTGCCCCAGGGATCGGCCAGGTGCTCCGCACTGTTCACGAGGCCAGCCTTTGTTATGGCGTTCAGCCCCTGAGAATTCATGAGGGACCAATCCTCCAGTCCGTCACAATCTCCCGGTGGGTCCATCGTCCCACAGGGACTGGCAGAAGGGTCCTCGTCCACCCTTCCGTCCACGTCGTCGTCGTTTGCGGCCAGTATTTGCGCGGCCTGATTGAGTATGGCGATGTCCTCATCGATCTTTCGCCTCCAGGAGGTTTCTGACTGAAGCTCCGATT
>Ga0190304_1001533_pt1 | contig 10267 bp, 9 predicted proteins | sample 48700712_MG_FD_161670 | JGI IMG/M metagenome (GOLD analysis project Ga0190304, IMG submission 161670) | Hydrothermal vent sediment bacterial communities from Southern Trench, Guaymas Basin, Mexico - 4870-07-1--2_MG | ecosystem: Environmental > Aquatic > Marine > Hydrothermal vents > Sediment ... | reverse complement strand
AATGGCCTTCTAAAGAGCACTATGACAACCAGTACAACAAGAATGCTACCATATGTTGATATCTTGCCAAGCTCCTGATTTGTGAGACCATCCAAAACGTAGCTCAGATACGAATCCCCAACAGGTCTTATCTCAACTCCCGGTGGGATATCTGCATTTTTTGCCTGCTCTTCAAAGTAGTGCATAATAGCTCCAAATTCATCAGGCCTAACCCCACCAAAGTTGCCCTTTAGCTGGATTAGAGTCATCGAGTAGTCCTCATTCATAGGGACCTCTCCTTCTTTTATGGCTTCTTTTATTTTTTCCTTGTCTTGGGGAATGTAACCGTATTTTTTGACAACTACATCTGCCATACTGTTGGTTTCAAAGACATTGTTATAATGAGAATCAGCTAGTATTCCCTGCTCAAAGCGATAAATAGCCCTAACCACTTCCGGGTCTCTTACGTCATCTGCCTTCACTATTAAATCTACCTCATCCTGACCACCAAATTCATATCTGACGTCTTTCATTGCTTCAATCTCGGGTATCCCTTCGGGAATCATCTTCTCAAGCCTAACTTCCGTTGTTACCTGAGTCAAACCGTACAATGACACAAGGGTCATCAGGGACACAATAAGCAGGGTTGTTTTTGGATGCCCCTTGATGAGCCTTCCAAGAGTGTTAAAGGATTTAGCAATAAAACCTGAATGTGCTCTTATCTCAGGCATTTCGTGTTTTCCATTAATTTTCTTAATAATATCCTCGTAGAGCATTATAAGGGAAGGGGTTATTACAACCGCATTTATCGCCGCTAAGCTGAGGCCCATTATTAAAACTCCACCTAACCTTTGAAGAGAAGGCAGAATAGAAAGGCTTAACGCTGTGAACCCGGCTATTGTTGTTAGAGCCGCCCCCAGTAAGGCTTTTCCAGTTTCCGCTATCGCTTCTTCTGCCGCTTCTTCAATGGGTCTTCCGTTCTTTCTCTCCTCAAAATAGCGGTTAGTTATATGAACGCCATAATCAATTCCCATTCCAACTACCATAGCTCCAACCACTGTCGTTACCATGTCCATTGGAATCCCAAGGAGGCCCATAAAACCAAGGGTCATCGTTACGCCAAATACTAGAGGTATCAGAGGAAGCATTGCCCTAACAACAGATTTATAGAAATACACCAAAAGTGCCGCAACAAACAGAAAAGCAATCGCCATTGTCCTGTTTAGATCGCTTTGAAGCATTGTCAGAATTCTATAAGCAATTCCAATTGTTCCGGTTTGAATGACCTCAACGTTCTTGGGAAAGTTTACTTCATTTGCGTCTCTCTCAATATCTTGGTAGATTCTCTCAACAGTCTGAGCTCCGGAACCAGCTGTTAACGTGGCTACGACAAGGGTTGTTCTATAATCGGAGCTTATAAACCCTTGAATTGCCTCTGGAGGGAGAGTATTTAAAACAAACCTAACTTCCTCTTCGTTTTCAGGCAATCTACCGAGGATTTGAATAAAAATATCTGCAATGCTTGTTGTGCCTGTTACGTACTCGTGCTCCCTCAAACGTTCCTCAAGCTCGTATATTGTCTTTATTACCTTGGGGTCTCGAATATCGTAAACCCCTCCCTCCTCAATAGAGGCTACTTTAACAATTATTAAAGCAGAGTCCCCGCTTTGAAATTCATTTTGAAGTGTCAAATAGTCCTTAACAGCGGGTAAATCTTGAGGAAGCTGTTTGGTCAAATCGCTTTCAAACTTCAGCTGCTGGATACCATAAATCGATACAATAAGTAAGAACATTGCCACTAATGAAAATGCTATCCGATATTCTACTATTATCCTCGCGAGCCTTTTGAGCATTCTCTCACCTCTGAACTTTTGGAATTTTCCGAAAGATTTAGATGATTGGCATTTAAAAACTTTGTCAGGTGTGGAGGCCCTCTTCAAAATCAGCAAACCAACAAATTTAAATATGCAAATTTTTTTACATAGGTATGAAGGTGGCTCTCATGAAAACATCAGAGGCGACCTTGAATGAAGCGGAAATAATAGATTATCTCCATAAAGTGATGGATAACAGGTTTGCAAACTTCATCCTCAAGGAAATGATGGAGGTCAAAAAGCTTGAGAAATCGCTCGGCGTGTATGCTGGGGTTTTAAAACCCAGGGGCATCAAAGAGAGGCTCCATGCAAAAATTGTCGGCGAGGCCCTTGAGAAGGGTGCCGAAAAATTCGGGGTTAGCCCGGAGACAATTAAAAGCCACCTTAAGGATCCCTACATGAGGAAGGGCTTCGCCGTGATACTCAGGAGCATCGCAGAATACGGAATCACGAAGCCCCAGAGGCTGGTTGCGCCTTTTATGGTCGTCTGGGACTTCACGAAGCAGTGCAACCTCAGGTGCAAGCACTGCTACGCCAACGCCACGCCGTATCCTGCACCCGATGAGCTGACCCTTGAGGAAAAGCTGAACGTCGTTGATCAGCTTGACGAGGCTGGCGTTGCCGCTATATCCTTCTCCGGTGGCGAGCCCCTAGTAAACAAAGATTTCTGGAAGGTTGCCGAATACGCCGCCTCGAAGGGCTTCTACCTCTCTGTCGCCACGAACGGAACCCCCATCTCCGAGAAGGTTGCGAGGAGACTAAAGGAGGTCGGGATAAGGTACGTTGAGATAAGCCTTGACGGACCAACACCAGAAATTCACGATGAGTTCAGAGGGGTTAAGGGTGCCTTTAACGCCGCAATCAGGGGGATAAAGAACGCCAAAGTTGCAGGGCTCAGTGTAGGGATAGCCACAACGGCAACCCATGAGAATCTGGATTACATTCCCGAAATACTGGAGCTCGCTAGGAATCTGAAGGCCGACAGGTTCATAGTCTTCAACTTCATACCCACTGGAAGGGGAAAGGGGATAGTCAGGGAGGATCTCACCCCCGAGGAGAAGGAAGAGCTCATGAAATATCTCTACGAGGAATGGAAAAAAGGCGATATACAGATCTTCTCCACCTGCCCGGCATATGCAAGAATATCAATAACCGCGATGGAAGAGGGTACGGGCGATAGGGTCTCACCAACTCATTTTGCCGAAATTGAGATACCGAAAGAGTTTGGTGGAGCAGCGAAGGCACTGACCGAGTTCATAGGTGGCTGTGGTGCCGGAAGGATTTACTGCTCAATAGAACACAACGGCGATATTCAGCCCTGCGTATTTATGCCCATTAAGGTTGGCAACGCCATAAAGGACAGCTTCGTGAACGTGTGGAAGAACAGCGAGGTCTTCAACAGGCTGAGGGACAGGGATGCACTTGATTACGCCTGTAAGGACTGCCCGTTCAGGTACGTGTGCGGAGGTTGCAGGGCAAGGGCATACGCGTATTATGGTGATATCCTCGCCCCGGATCCCGGATGCATACTGATGAAGGAGGAGTGGGGAAAGCTTGTTCAGAAGGTGAATTTAAATGAAAATCCTGCTCATCTCGCCCCCGACTATCAGCGCTATTAAAGCGATTGTCGGCACGACGGGCCCGCCCCTCGGCCTCGCATATTTGGCATCCATGATTAGGGACGAGCACGATGTGAAAATCGTTGATTCTCTTGCTGAGGAGTATACCTACAGGGACGTAGAGAGGATAATAAGGAAGTATGACCCCGACGTCGTTGGGATAACATCAACGACTTCCATGATGCCCGATGCCTACACGGTTGCCAAAATCGCCAAGATGCACAACGAGAACGTGAAGGTTGTTATGGGAGGTCCCCACGTTACCTTTGTCCCGGAGAGAACCTTCAAGGAATGCCCTTACATAGACTTCATAGTGAGGGGGGAGGGCGAGATAACGTTCAGGGAGCTCATCGATGCCCTTGACAAGGGGAAAGACACATCGAACATTTTGGGGCTGAGCATAAACATGGAAGGGGAGGTAAGGAACAACCCTCCCCGGCCCCTAATAAAAGATGTGGATACTATTCCCATGCCATCTTACGACCTGTTTCCCATGGAGAAGTACCAGGCGGATGGAGTGAGGTTCGGCACCGTGATGACGAGCAGGGGCTGTCCGTTTGACTGCGTTTTCTGCTCCTCCTCCCTGCAGTTTGGCAAGAGATGGCGCGGACACAGTGACTCGAGAGTGATCGAGGAGCTGAGGATACTCCACGACGAGTACAAAATTCGGGAGATAGAGTTCCTTGATGATACATTTACGTTAAACAGGCCGAGAGCGATAAGGATTGCGAAAAGGATTAGGGAGGAGGGCCTTGATATCTCCTGGTCGGCCTCTTCAAGAGTTGACCTCTTCACGGATGAGGTTGCTAAGGCTATGAAGGCCGGCGGTTGTCATACCGTTTATTTCGGAATCGAGTCTGGCTCCCAGAAAACACTTAACTTCATCGGCAAGAGAATAACCCCCGAGCAGTCAATGGCGGCTGTCAAGAAGGCGAAAAAACACGGGCTCAATGCTTTGGGTTCCTTTGTCATAGGTTTTCCAGAGGAGACGAGGGAAGACGTGGAAAAGACCATAAAGTTCTCCAAGAATGTAGGGGTGGAGTACGCCCAGTTCACGATAGCCACCCCCTACCCCGGAACGAGGCTGTGGAGCTACGCCCTGTCAAAGAATCTCATCCTGACGTTCAACTGGAGGAAATACACCACGTTGGATCCGGTAATGAAGCTGAAGAACTTCACCTCTGAGCAGATAAAGAGGATGCTCCAGAAGGCATACCTGTCCTTCTACCTGCGCCCATCGTATCTGATTAAGGATATAATTTCAAGGAAAGGCTTCATATTCAGGAGGGCCATTCCAAAGGCAATAGAGTTGCTAAAGACGAGAATGACGTCTGATTTATCGTAAAAAACCTCCTCCTCGAGGTATTAGAAAAATACGGACTTATAAACATGGGAGGGATAATGCGATAAGCTTAAATATGCAAATTTTTTTACATAGGTATGAAGGTGAGAAGTATGCCAAGAATTGTGCTAAGCACTGATGAGACGTTGACGAGCACTTATCATGACGTTCCTTTATTGGATTTTCTCGGCTGTGCCCCCATCGATAAGTTGCCAAACTGCATTTTTAGAATCCTTGATTCCCAAACCCCAGACAACAACGGAAGCCTAACTATGGCACCCTATGGACTAAGGAAAATTGAGGCTGCATTGCTTGCTCAGGGATTCAAAAGGAAAGAAGTTGTAGTTGCTCACCCAAGGAAGATAGAGCAGTTCATAGATGATAAGACAACAATCGTAGCACTTTACGAGATGGATCCTATGGGTCTGGGCCCGGTAAGCATGATGTTTACAAACGGTGGAAAATGGACGAACTACACGAGCGTCAAGTTCAAGGAACTCGTTGAGAGAATCAATAGGGTTAGAGAGAGAAAAGGCTACAAGTTTAAGCTCGTCGTTGGAGGTCCAGGAGCGTGGCAGGTTGACTTTAGAAAGGAAGAAAGAAAAAAGCTCAAAATTGACCACGTAATTATTGGAGAAGCGGATCATGTTGCCGGAGACATTTTCAGAGACATAGAGACTGGCAATGCTAATGAAACGGTATACATTAAAAGCTGGCCAAGAGTCGATGAAATTCCAACCATAGTAGCCCCTTCATATAAAGGCCTCATTGAAGTAATGCGTGGCTGTGGGAGAGGATGCCGCTTCTGCGAACCCAACTTAAGAGTGGCCCGCTACCTTCCCCTCGAGAAAATTGAAGAGGAGATAAAGCTGAACATCACGGCGGGCATAGATCACGCATGGCTCCACAGTGAGGACATCTTCCTGTACAAGGTCGAGGATAAGAAGAACTTTTACCCAAATGCTGAAGCCGTGATAGAGCTCTTTGAGACGGCCACCAAGTATACGAAAAACGTTAATCCAACCCACGGCGCTATTGCCGGGGCTTTGGCAAACCCAGGAATGATTGAGGAGATATCAAGAATTGTAGGAGCAAACGGGAGGCACTGGATTGGAATCCAAGTAGGCTTCGAAACGGCTTCTCCCGAGCTTATAGGGAAGTACATGAACAACAAGATGAAGCCCTTCTCGCCGGAGGAGTGGCCATGGGTTCTGCTCAACGGAACCTACGTCCTCAACAAGAACTACTGGTTTCCAGCTTACACAACTATCTTAGGTCTCCCTGGGGAGACTGAGGAAGATGAGATAATGACCGCCCAGCTCATAATAACGATAGAGAGGGAGCTTGAAGAGAAGCTCGGCAATAGGGCGCACTTCACGGTAACCCCATTAGCTTTTATCCCCATGGGCCTGCTTAAAGATAGGGAGTTCTTCAACGTTGAGGAGATGATGACAGAGGGAAGATTCCTGCACCTATACCACGCCTGGAGGCACCTGTATAAGGAAGTGATCAGAGGATTGCCGATGGTTATGAGGGGAAATCCATTCCTGCTCCCCTTCTATCCGCTGGCAAGGCTCGGAGCACGCTTGGTTGTTGAGCACATAAGAAAGTGGGGAATCAGGCGTGGGTTTAATCCAGATAAAAGGCTCGAACCTTTGGATGTTAGAATCGATGTGGATGAGCATAGATGGTACCCAGCTCCATCGCTAATTGAAGCGTATTAGAAGAGAGGAGGCGTTAAACTTATCAAGAATAATTGCATTGGTATAAAGTGGATTGAAGCGTATTAGAAAAGGAGGTGTTGGCTATGCCGAAGGTGGAGATTGAGAAGGAAGAAGGAGAAGTAAGAATTGCCGTAGATAAGGCAACCCTTGAGAAGCTGGAGAAGGCCGTGGAAACACTTGAGGAATTAAAGAAGCAGGTGCCAGAAATTCCAAAACCCAAAATAGAGGAGGTCATAACCTCCATTGTAGAGGCAAAGGAAAAGCTGCTTCCAAAAGTGGACGTAGAGAAAATTATTGAAACGGTCAAAGGCAGTGAAACAGAGCTTCACATCAAGTTTGACAAGCTGACCTTGGATGGAGAGGTTACAATAAAATTTGCTCCACTGAAGAAGGAGTGATTTCTCCCTTATTTTATTTTTTAGGGTGATAGTGGTGAATGCGAAAACCCTTGTAGAAATGCTTTCCAGGCTTCAGAGCTTAATAGCAGAGGGCTCACTTGAGATAAAGGTTGGAGACAATTTTATTGCAATAGGCAGAGATGAGGTAATCGTGGATATATCAAGCCCGGAGGAGATAACCAAGTTTGCAAAGACACTATGGGAAGGTATGGAAAGTGACATCACAAAGACTGTAAAAAGCATCCCGGACGTCATGAAACTCATAGGAGAGGTTGGAGAAAAGCTAAGCGAAGAGAGAAAAACACTCACCATCAAGTATCAGGGTAGAGATGTTGTGATAATGGGCTTTAAGGCAAGTCCCGGCATTCTTGGAATGAATAACGTCGAGATTAAAGATAAGCTGGAGCTAATGAAACTCCTTTCTGCTCTCCTGTGATTTATATACTTTTAACCCATTTTCAAGTGAGGTGATGAAATGCCGACCATAATTGTTGAAGGCCCGCCAATTGGTGTTGAGAAGAAAAGAGAGCTCGTGAAAAGGCTTACCGAGGTAGCGTCGGAGGTTTACGGGATAGAACACATAACCGTTCTTATAAAGGAGAACCCACCCGAGAACGTGGGTATTAATGGGGAGCTTCTGCTGGACAGAAAAAGAAAACAATGAGGTAATAGAGGAAATAGATACCTTCGATCCTGATGTTGTAGGCTTCACCACCATAGCATCCACTTACGTAAAACCCCCTCTCTAAGGATTGTCAGGAAAAATGGGGAAGGCATCGTACCTGAAAATGTTTCACAAAGCTATAAATCAGGGAAAAACACACAAAAAGTTGAGAACGATTCATCCCTAAATTAATCCAACCCCTTAAGTGCCTTTCTTCAACAATAATGAACACTCCCCAGAAATTTCTCATAACTTTCGGAAATTTCCGAAAGTTTTATATATTTGAAACTTTAAAAGGTTTTTGGTGATGTCATGAAAGCATTCATGCTTATAGTCGCCAGAGCGGGGGATGAAGAAAATGTCCTGGAAACCATCAGAGAGATCCCTTCAAGCGTAGAGGCTTACAAGCTCTACGGGGACTATGACATAATCGCCGAAATTGAAATCAAAAATCTGAAAGAACTCTCAAATATTACGAATGAGCTTTTAAGGAAAGAGGGTATTTTACATATTGAGACGCTTATTGTTGGGGAGGGATGAGGTTGAGTGTGGAAGATGCCAAAAGAATAATGATGGATCACTTCGCAAATACGGCACGGAGGTTTGGTCTAAACGAACTTTACGGCTATATTTATGGAGTTCTCTTCTTTGAAGACGAGCCTCTGAGTCTGGGGGAAATAGCCAAGAGAACTGGTTACTCCTTATCCCACGTCAGCACCGCATTGAAACTGCTGGAAAATATAGGACTCGTAAAGAGGATTAAAAAACCGGGGGACAAGAAAGCCTACTACACGGCAATAAAAAACATAAGAGAATGGAGAAAAGAGGCATACTACAGGAAGATAGAGGAAGATGTTAAACAGACCCGTGAAAACCTTTTAAAAGCTCTCGACGCCATAGAAGGAGATGAAAGTGAAGAAGCAATGAAGATAAGGGAAAGAATTGAGTTTGCACTTCAGAGAAATGCTGTAGCTGAGAAAATTGTCTCCATATTCCTCAAGAACGATGAGGATGAGATCCTCAGGAAACTCCTTAAGTGCCTCGGGGAAAAGCTGAACGAGACAAAGGCTTAAAAGTGAGGGAGGCTTAATTAAGGCGGTGGTTAAATGAACGAACTAGTTGAGGCTTTGTGGTACATTCTACCGGCATATTTTGCAAACGCCTCTCCGGTAGTCTTCAAAGGCAAGACATCGATGGACTTTGGAAAAAACTTCAGCGATGGGAGGAGGATTTTAGGAGATGGAAAAACATGGAGAGGTTTCTTTGGCGGTCTGACCGTCGGCATTTTGATATCCCTCATCCAATATTATGCATTACCTTCATATTACGGCTCTTTTAACCTCGCATTCAAGCTCGGCTTTGCGCTCTCCTTTGGGGCCCTTCTCGGAGATCTGGTGGGGAGCTTCATAAAGAGGAGGGCAAATTTACCGAGGGGGTATCCTGCCATAGGCCTCGACCAGTGGGGCTTTCTCATAGCGGCACTGCTTTTGGGATATCCCTTCAAAAGCCTCCAGACAGGGCAGGTGCTCTTCTTGATAGTGATAACTCCCTTCATTCACTGGTTTGCGAACATATTCGCGTATAAGATGGGATGGAAGAGCGTTCCCTGGTGATCACTCCAAGAGTCTCTCGATTAGGGAGTAATCCTTCTTGCCCAGTGCCTCTTTTTCAATAACCAGAACCAGAGTACCATTGTACAGTTTAACGAAGTCTCTAAGCTTTGTCAGAAACTTCAAAACGCTGTTGAGCTCATTGTACATCAGGAGATATTCCACGCAATCTATAAGTATGATACCCCTCCCTTTTTCTTCAGTGGCTTTGAGGTATCTATAGGAGAGCTCGCTTATCTTGCCCAAATCCGTCGGGGAGATTGCATTTTCCCGTTCATCGCCTGCCGTGGTCACGAAATAGTACCTCCATGTGCTCGGAACATCCCTGATCATCCTTATGAATGCCAGGACGGGAAATTCTTCCAGCATCCTCTTGATCTCCTCATACTCGGAGCTCCCGATTATAAGGATGCCCTCTTCAAGCTTGATCTCCTTCATCTCAGGAACTTCAATTTTGTTGAACTGCTCGGATGAAACCATTGAAACCATGTAATAAACCAGCCAGGCGATTAAGATCATGGAGAGAGTTAAGCCTATGGGGGCATACCACGTCAAATCGTGGAAAAAAGGATATGGAAAGAGATGGAGTCCGAAGAAGATAAGACCCCAGTAAATATGCTTTGCATGCTTGTACATGGGAATAAGCTTTTTGAAGAAGAATCCCGCCGAGATGGCGAGAAAGGCAACATTTGACCATGCCACTCCAAGGAGTATGTTTGCATACACCTCAGAGAGGGGGATATTAGGAGCCTTCAATTCCAGAAATAGTAGCATGTAAAAAACAACCCCTATTGGAGGGAGTGCAAGTTTTGAGACCTCTCCAAGCGTTATGCTTTCCTTTTCCTCTTTGAGAAACTCAATGGCACTGTAAAAGAGCATCGCTCCAAATAATGTCAAGAGGAGCGAGTTTAGATAGCCCTTCCCCATGAATGCTGCGAGCATAACGAAAAAGTCCGTGAGCCATGCGAGTGAGAAAAACAGGGCAGATTTTCTTTTGTTCTTCAAATAAACCCTTAATATAAGTGCGAAGGCCGCCAGATCCAGCAACATAACGGCG
>Ga0190304_1001532_pt1 | contig 10276 bp, 8 predicted proteins | sample 48700712_MG_FD_161670 | JGI IMG/M metagenome (GOLD analysis project Ga0190304, IMG submission 161670) | Hydrothermal vent sediment bacterial communities from Southern Trench, Guaymas Basin, Mexico - 4870-07-1--2_MG | ecosystem: Environmental > Aquatic > Marine > Hydrothermal vents > Sediment ... | reverse complement strand
CGCCCAGGGCCACCAGAATCTTGCACCGGGCGCGCATCTCCTTGGCAGTTTCCTCCTGAGCGGTGTTGCCGACGGCTCCGGAGAGGATGCCCACATCCACGCCCTCCTCCGGCGGGTGCTTGAGGTCGGTGATGGGGCTAGATGTTATCTCCACCGACTTCAGAAGTTCGATCAACCGCTCGTCAATGTCCAGAAAGGACATGTGGCAGCCGGAACAGACCTCCAGCCAGTCGGTAGCTATCGTGACTTTTGCCATTGAGATTACCTCCTGTTTATGGGTTAGGAAGCGCTCATACTCCTTGCCGATATGACGGCCATGCCCTTCGGCGATGTTGGCTCCGATGGAGGTCGTCACAGCGAAAAGTTGCCGCGAAACTTCCCTCGCTTGCGGAGTGTTGGGCAGTAACTTGATGAGCCGATCCACCCCAATCACCAATTCCCTCGCCTTTTTGTAAACCGGCAACTCCTTATAATTCACCCCTCACCCCCTATCCCTTATCCCCTAACCCCTAATCTTATCGCTCGCAATATCTCGCCCTCAACTTTAACTTCCCCTGGCGGCTCGACGGCCCTCGCCACCTTCAGCGTGCGGCCCTCCAGATTAGTGATGCTCCCCTCCTTCTCGGCCCAGATGACGGTGGGGAGAATGACGTCGGCCACCTCGGCCCAGGGCTCGATGTAACTGGATTGCACGGCCACGAAGTCGGCCTCCTTGAGCTGGGCCATCAGCTCCTGGCAGACCTTCCCCTCGTCGCAGGCCAGGATGTAGACGCACCGAGCGGCCTCGGCGTCAAAGGGCCCGCCCAGGCCAGCGGCCAATGCGCCTCGGGCGTTGGTGCCGGGGGCCATCCAGAAAAACCTGGCCTTGTCCGCCAACTCGCGGCGCAGCACCTCCAACTCCTCCCCGGCGCGTGCTCCATAGATGACCGCCGGGCGGGCGGCGGCAGCGCAGAGGCGGACGGCCTCCTCGACCTCATCAGGTTTCAGCCAGCGGTAGGCCAGCGGCGCGAAGCCCGTCTCCTTCTCGTCAACGATCACCAGCCGCGCCCCTCTGTTGTTCACGCCCCGCTTGACGAAGAAACCGGCCACCTGGTGATCCTCGGCCAGGTCCTCACCCACCACGATGAACATGTCGGCCTCGTCCAAGTCAGCCAAGCTAAACTCCCTCTCACGTGGCTCAGCGATGGGGCCCTCCAGACAGCCGAGGTTCTCCACGCCCATCTCTTTGAAGAGGTCGGCGAAGAGGCGGAGCGTCTCGTTGGTGGCGCGGGTGGAAGCCAGGGCACCGATGGCTTTCTTGTCAAAGCCGCGGAGCTTTTCAGCCACTAGATCGAGCGCCTCCTCCCAGCTTGCCTCCTCCAGCCTCCCGTCCCGCCGCACCAGGGGCTTGAGTGCCCTTTCTCGCGTCTCATCGTAGAGGGGCTCGAAGCGGCCGGCCACGCAGAGGAGGCCCCTATTGGGCTCAGCGTCCCAATCACCCTCTACGCGCAGGATGTAGTCATCCCTGACCACAATCTCCGTACCGCAGCCCACGCTGCAGAAGAGGCAGGTGCTCTTGACCCGCTCCACCTGAATCTCCCGCCCCATGTAGGCGCTCCTGCGGTCAACCAGCGCCCCGGTGGGACAGACGGAGAGGCATGTTCCGCAGGAGACACAGCTCGACTCGCCGAAGGGCACATTCAGATCGGCATGGATCATCGTTCCGATGCCCCGCTCCATGACCCCGAGGGTGTGATTGCCCACCAATTCGGCGCAGGCCCTCACGCAGCGGCGGCAGAGGACGCAGCGGTTGTGGTCCATGATGAAGTACTTGCGGGAGGAATCCACCGGGAGCTTGGGGTAGAAGTAGGGGTAGCGGACGTGGTCTATCCCAAAACGGTAGGCCAGGCTCTGCAGCTCGCAGTCGCCGCTCATCTCGCAGTACATGCAGAAGTGGTTGCGCTCGGAGAGAAGGAGCTCAATGGCGGCCTTTCGGAAGGCGTTGAGCTTCTCACCATTGGTCCTCACCACCATCCCCTCGGCGGCGGGGGTAGTACAGGAGGTATCTATCCGCGTCCGTCCTCGCTCCTCGATTTCGACGATGCATACCCTGCAGGAGCCGATATTAGAGAGCTCTGCAAAATGACAGAGGGTGGGGACATCAATGCCATTTTTCTGGCAGACCTGGAGGATGGTATCTCCCCTCTCTCCCTTCACTTCTCTCCCGTCTATGTTAAGCGTGATTTCGGCCATAGATTAACCTCCTTTTTCACTGGGCACTACTGAACTAGCTTCGTCGGCCGCTATACCATGCACCGTTTCTCCTCGATGTGGTACTCATATTCCTCCCGGAAATACTTGATGCTGCTGGTGACGGGGTTGGTAGCGGCGTCTCCTAACGGGCAGAAGGTCTTGCCATACATAGTCTCGCAGATGTCCAGCAACAGGTCAATATCCCCGTCCCTCCCCTCGCCAGCCTCGATCCTTTCCAGGATTCTGAGCATGGTACTGGTGCCCACCCGGCACAGAGTGCATTTACCACAGGACTCGTGCGCGAAGAACCTGGCCAGATGCAGCACAGCGTTCACGATGCAGGTGCTCTCATCCATGACGATGACGGCTCCCGTGCCGAGCATGGAGCCCACCTTCGGAAGCGTCTCGAAGGCCATGGGTACGTCCAGTTGCTCTGGGGTGAGCATAGGGGTGGAGGCACCTCCGGGGATGACCGCCTTGAGCTTTCGGCCGTCTCTAACCCCACCAGCGTGACCATAGATTATCTCGCGCAAGGGGGTCCCCATTGGCAATTCATAATTGCCAGGCCGCTTCACGTGGCCGCTGACACAGAAAATCTTTGGCCCCTTGCTCTGCTCGGTGCCGATACTGGCAAACCACTCAGGACCCCTGAGCACGATATGAGGCACACAGGCCAACGTCTCCACGTTGTTGATGAGAGTCGGCTGGCCGAAGAGCCCCACCTGCGTAGGGAAAGGCGGTTTAACCCTTGGCTCGCCACGCTTCCCCTCCAGCGACTCCATCAGGGCCGTCTCCTCGCCGCAGATGTAGGCTCCTGCCCCACGATGCACATACACATCCAGGCTGAAATCCGTGCCCAGGATGTTCTCGCCCAGGAATCCTCGGCCATAGGCCTCAGCGACGGCCTTGATCCAACGCTTCATGCCCAGGGGGAACTCACCGCGGGTGTACATGTAGGCCTTTCTGGCACCCACGGCATAGGCGGCGATAATAGCTCCCTCCAGCACCTGATGGGGGTCCTCCTCCACCAGGTAGCGGTCTTTGAAAGTGCCCGTCTCCCCCTCGTCGAAATTGATGCAGAGGTACTTAGTGACGTTGGGGTCCTTGGGCATAAAGTCCCACTTGAGGCCGGTGGGGAAGCCTGCCCCGCCTCTGCCCCGCAGGCCCGACTTTTTGACCATCTCGATGATCTCCTGGGGCTCGAACTCCAGCAGGGCCTTGCGCACCGCCTGATACCCTCCACGGGCCATGTAGATGTCAATATGCTCCACATGGCGGACCCCCATGTTCTTCAGAAGGACCTTTTCCAGCATCTCGTTACCCTCCTGCCAGCATATCAATGATGGCGTCCACCTCATCCAGGGTTAAGTTCTCGTAGAGGTCGTCGTTTACCCGCATAGCCGGCGAGGCATCACAGGCGGCAAGGCACTGCACTGTCTGCAGGGTGAACTTCCCATCGGGGGTGGTTTCGCCAACATCAATGTCCAGCTTCTTACGAAGGTAATCCACCAGCCGTTCAGCGCCGCCTCTAAGAGAGCAGACGAGGCCCTCGCAGACTTGGATAACGTATTGACCAGTAGGTTTCATGTGGTAGAGGGAGTAGAAGCTTGCTGTAGAGTAGACGTCTTTGAGCGGCAAGCCCAACTCTTCGGCCACATCTCTCAACGCCTCTTTGGTCAGATAGCCGTAGCGCTTCTGGGCAGCGTACAGCGCATCGAGCAATTTCGACCGTTCGGCCAGTTGCAACTTTTCATCAACCGCCTGCATTGCCACAATCCCTCCTTTCCCTGGCAAACTTCAGCGTAAGCAAAGGCCTTCTCTTGACTGAGTGAAAAAAATACGGTCCCCCAGGTGTTCTCACCCCTGGGGAGGCCGTATTTCTCGCCCTTGGCGAGGGTATAGGCCCATCCCTGTGTCGGCCTTATCCTTAGCGTATTTGCTTTAGGGCCATCTCGGCGGCATTAGCGAGCGGATAGGCGATGGGTGAAGCGGTGAGCGCAGGATGGGTGCCCATCTGGAAAGTCGCAATCTCATCGGCAGTCATCCCGCTTTGGATCAGGGCAGCAATGACATTCACTAACTCCCCAACGGTCACCCCACCGCAGGCCTGACCGCCGAGAAGTCTCCCCGAATCCTTGTGGAAGACGAGTTTTACCCGCAGGGCCGTCGCGCCGGGCATGGATCCGGGATGTTTATCAACCGTTTCCATCGTTCCCACGACGACGTCGAAGCCAGCTTCGCGGGCCGTCTTCTCGCGCATGCCCGCCATCCCTACAACCAAGTCGCCAACCTTGGTAGCAAACACACCGATGACGCCCTTGTTTGCCCTCTTCAGCTTAAAGAGATTGGCCCCTGCGATTCTAGCCTCGGCTGTGGCGATGGAGGCCAATCGGAGGGCGGATGGCTGGCCGGTGAAGAAGTCGGTCTTCTCCGCGCAATCCCCCACGGCGAAGATGTTCTCATCGCTGGTTCGCATGTAGCGATCAACCCAGATGCCTCTCCTCTCCCCGATCTTCAGGCCGGCCTTCTGGGCGAGTTCAGTGTTGGGCCTTACGCCAATGCCAAAGATGACCGCATCCGCCTTCAGCTCCTCTCCGCTGTCGAGCTGAACGCGCTCAGCTTTGCCATTTCCCAGGATGGCTTTTGCTTTGTTGTTGGTCATCACCTTGATGCCTACTTTGGCAAGCTCCTCCTCCACGCGGGTGCAGATCTCCTCATCGAAGACCAAGAAGAGACAATGGGGGAGCAGTTCAACCACCGTGACCTTCAGCCCCCTCTTCCTGCACTCATCGGCAAACTCGAGCCCGATGAAGCCCCCGCCGATGACCACCACCTCTTCGGCCCCATCCAGCGTCTTCAGCATGTTGTTCAGATACTGGACATCCTTCTTGGCGACGAAGACGTTCTCCAGGTCCACCCCGGGCAAGGGAGGGATGATGGGCAAGGAGCCGGTGCCCAGGACCAGCTTCTCGTAGCCGATGGTCTCGCCCCCTTTCGTGGTGACCGTTTTCGCCTCTCTATCAATGGAAGTGACCTCATCAACGATGAAGTCAATGCCATTCTTCGAGAGCAAGGCATCGGGTATCAGGTTCTTTTCAGGGGAGCCGACAGTACCAAAGATGTAGGGGATGCCACAGGGGACCAGGACTTTCTCTTCCTTTCTGATGAGGGTAACACTGGCATCGGGATAATGCCTTCTGGCCGTTATCCCCGCCACAGGACCAGCCGCGCTGCCACCTATGATCAATACATCAACTTTTTTCATTTTGCACCTCCATATGCATGTGGATTGTGTAGTATATCATCATTGACAAAGACGCCACGGCCTTAAAGCTTCTTCATGCCCATCCCTCCCTTCCGCACCACCAAGCGCAAGAGCTCTTCAGTTGTGAATCATATCACAATGAAACATTATAACACAATTGAGGATATTTGTCAAACAAACCGAAGGCCCGCAGGGGAGATGCGCTAGCAAGCCCAAGAGGAGAACTCAGTGGTCTGTGGCAACGCGCATCGGCCAATAAAAAGCGGCCATTAAGGCCGCTTTATGGGATGAATACAACTACCCCGCTTTTATGAACAATGGGGAAATATATCGTAACCCTGGGCATCCCGCTCTTATAGGCGGTGGGGAGGAAGATCGTAGCTCCTGGCTGCACCTGGCTTGGGTAAAAAGGGGCAATGGAGCAACGAACGAGCAAGATGAGGGTTACCAGCAAGATTATGATGGCGAAGAGCGCTGGTCGTTTCATAATTCGCCTCACTTCACCTTCTATGGTGCCCCCAAGGGGAGTCGAACCCCTCTTTGCAGCTTGAAAGGCTGCTGTCCTATCCGATAGACGATGGGGGCACATCGAAAGAAAATCGAGGGAACCAAGCTATTGACCCCCTGCACCTCAATTCTACCAGAAATAGCAAGAAAGGTCAAGCCGGGGCATTCGTTTCCGGCTTACTCCTCATCCGGAGCAGTTTGGCCACCGCCTCGGGCGGCAAGGGCCTTTCCCTTCCCAACTGGCGGAGGATCAGGGCGATGCGAGCGGCATGTTCCACCCGCTCCAGTGTGAAATAAGCGTCGAGAGGGTCCTTGCCTACCGTCAACGTGCCGTGCCAGGGGAGGATAAGGGCATCGTGATCGCGGATGAGATCCCCAATGGCCTCGGCTCCCTCGGCGGTGGAAGGAGTGGCATACTCGGCAGTGGGGATCGAGCCCAGGGTGACGATCAACTCCGGAAGGAGTTGGTCGGCCAGGGGGAGGTCGGCGATGCTCAGGGCGACGGTGATGGGGGGATGGGCGTGGACCACGGCGCCGATGTCGGGGCGCCGACGATAGGCCTCCAAGTGCATCGCCAGCTCCGTGGTCGGCCTGGGGCCGGGGCCGATCCTCCGACCCTCCATATCCACCACGACCAATTGCTCGGGCGACAGGAGGCCCTTGCAGAGGCCGCTGGGGGTGACGAGCAGGCAGTCCTCGCTCAGGCGCGCCGAGACGTTGCCCTCAGTGGCCACGATGTAGCCCCGCTCGTACATAAGGCGGCAGACGCGGACAATCTCCTCCCGCAGCTCGCGTTCGGTGGGGGCGCCCCCCATCTCAACCTCCACGGGCTTCCTGTACGATCTTGACCCCCGCGCTGGCCCCGATGCGGGTGGCTCCTGCCTCGACCATGCTTTTAGCGGCCTCATAACTCCTGATGCCCCCTGCCGCCTTAACGCCCATCTCCGGGCCCACCGTCCGCCGCATCAGGGCCACATCTTGCACGGTAGCCCCGCCCGGGCCGAAGCCGGTGGAGGTCTTGACGTAGTCGGCCCCGGCAGCCCTGGCCAGTTGGCAGGCCAGCACCTTCTCCTCATCGGTCAGCAAGGCGGCCTCGATGATCACCTTGCAAAGGGCCCCCTTCGCGTGGCAGACATCCACCACGGAGGCGATGTCCCGCTTTACCAGCTCGAGGTCCCCCGATTTGAGGGCGCCGATGTTGATGACCATGTCAATTTCGGCGGCCCCCTCCTCGATGGCCCGTCGGGCCTCGTAGGCTTTCACCTCCGGCAACGTCGCCCCCAATGGAAAACCGACCACGCTGCAGACCTTGACCGACGAGCCCCGCAGAAGCTCCGCCGCCAACTTCACGTAAGAGGGGTTAACGCAGACAGATGCGAAGCCATATTCTCGGGCCTCCCGACAGAGTTGGACGATCTGGTCGCGGGTGGCTTCGGGCTTGAGCAAAGTATGATCAATGATCTTAGCGATATTTGTAGGCTGTTCCATGGGAACCCCCTCCATCGGCGGACGGATGACGTATAAGGCCCCAATAGCGGGGCGGCCAATAGCAAACCCAGGCCTTGCCGATGATGTTGGCCCTAGGCAACGCCCCCCAACTGTGAGAATCGCTGGAATTGTTACGGTTATCGCCCAGGACGAAGTACTCATCCGGGCCGAGGATTTGCGGCCCCCAAGAATATGCGCCCGCTTTAAGGGGATAGGGCTCCTTGAGCTCCTGGCCATTAATAAAGACCCGCCCCCTCCTGACCTCAACTTCTTCCCCGGGCAGCCCTATGACCCGCTTGATGAAATCTCGTTTGGGGTTATGGGGATAGCGGAAGACGATGATGTCGCCGCGGGCCGGAGGATGGAGATGATAGGCCAATTTGTTGATAATGAGATATTGGCCATTATGTAAATTGGGCTCCATGCTGGTGCCCTCGATGCGGAAATTCTGAATGAAAGCGCGAACTAGAAAAAAGATCATCAGAGTCAGGAGAACCGTCTCGATGGTATCGCGCAAGGCGGATTTGACGCCCTGCCATCTGTCCATCGAGCCAGCGTGCGCTCCTTCGTCTGACTCCCAAGTTTGGATCTCGTTAAGGTCGGACAAATCTCCCATCTCCTGAGTGGATAGTGGAAACTTCGGAGTGTGTCAGCTCTGCTGGCACTCCCCCAATGCCCCAGAAGCGACTTTGGAACCAAAAGTAGCCCGATTACCGGCTATCCCGCGCCTCGAGCGCAGGTCTGGCCATGAAAAGCGGGCGATTCGGCTTGGCAAAGGACAACGCGGTTTTGATTATAATACATCTCTCGTTTTAAGGCAAGCCCAATTTGTCAACTTGACTTTACCCAAGTGTCACCAGAGCAACATAGCAATGGAGCCAATGTTTCGAGGAATGCAATTCCCCATCCCCCGCCCCCCTCCCCTGGGGAAGGGGGTAAAAGTGGGGGTTTGGGGCGGTTCGCCTACGGCGAACCGCCCCAAACCCCTCTATATCCGTTTCCCCTCCCCCGCACGCGGGGGAGGGGCCAGGGGTGGGGGTCTCTGCTAGCGACAAACTGCGATTCGGTTTGCCTACCCAGAGACGTGAGCAAAGCCAAGAAATTTATCAAAAATTGGCCCTTCCCAAATTTGCATTTTTGTGGTATAATATACCCCGTGGAATCACCAAAAGCGGACCTTCCAGCGACGTGCCCACCGGAGAAGAGGAGCATGGCGGAAAGGCCCCCCTCTCCCCCCTCCTGGGGGGAAGAGCCCAGCCCGATTGGACGGCTCCTTCATTCGAGGGGATGGCAAGCCATATGGGGCGAGAGGAATTTCAGCCCGTTTTCCTCCCGTCAAATCTCGCACTTGGCCGTCATCCTACTGATCATCCTAGTCATCTCGCTGGGCAAGGCGAATTTCTCCTATTCAGCCGATCGAGCCGATCTCAGCCTAACTTTTCGGCTCGATCGGATGGATCGGCTATCCCTCCTCAGCTCGCGGGGAGGGGCTCGCCCTCAGAACGAGGATACCCTCGTCCGCGCCCCCGTACCCCTCACCATCACCTCCGAGCCGGCTAAGCAGCCTATAGTGCCCGATCTGTCCGATTTACGCGAATTGCCCAAATCGCTGAAATCTGCCCAAATGCCCACGCCCGAATTGCGGCGTCGTGGAATCATTACCTACACCGTCCAGACCGGGGACACCCTTTACGGCCTCGCTCAGAAATTCAGCATCAGTGCCGACACCATCATGTGGGCCAACGGCCGATTGGAGGATCATCCTGATCTACTAGAAGTCGGCCAGGTGTTGACCATCCTGCCCGTGGACGGCATCTACCACACGGTGCAAAAGGGCGAGACCCTGGCCAGCATCGCCAAGAAGTATAAAGTGGACGTCTCGGCCATCCTGGAGTGCGAGTACAACAACCTGGAGGGGGCCGACATCGTCCCTGGGCAGAAGATCATCGTTCCCGGCGGCAAAAAGCCCTACAAGCCCCGCGTGGTCCACGTCTACAGCGGCCCCATTCCCCAGGGGGCGGCCAAGGGCACCGGCGCTTTCGTTTGGCCGACCAGTGGGGTCATCACCCAGAAGTTCTGGGCCCGCCATAAGGCCATTGATATCGGCGCTCCTACGGGCACTCCCGTGGTGGCTGCTGACTCGGGCTATGTGGTTAAGGCCGGATGGAGCAAGTATGGCTACGGCAACTACATAGTCATTGACCACGGCAATGGCTTCCAGACCCTCTACGCCCACCTCAGCGCCATTCTGGTGCAGGTCGGCCAATCGGTGGCCAAGGGGACCCGCATCGGCTCGGTAGGCAGCACGGGCAGGTCCACCGGCCCCCACCTGCACTTCGAGATCAGATACAACGGCGTGCAGCGCAATCCGCTGGGCTATCTGCCGTAGACACGGCTGTTACGGGCCGTTACGATCTACAAAATGAGGGCATGGAACTCACCCCATGCCCTTTGTTTTGCAATGAGATGCTGAAGGACAGACAACTCCGCGCCGACCTGGCCCTCCTCATGGTGACCCTCATCTGGGGGGCCACCTTCGTCATGGTCAAGGGGGCGGTGGCCGGCTTCCCCGTCTTCGCCTTCCTGGCCGTGCGCTTCCTCCTGGCGTCGCTGGCACTCCTGCCGCTGGTGGCGACGAGGCTGCGCAGCGCCTCCCCAGGGGAGCGGTCGAGGGCAACCCACGAAGTATCCTGGCGGCATCTGAGGGCGGGGGTAATTGTCGGCCTCCTCCTCTTCGCCGGCTACGCCCTGCAGACGATCGGCCTACGCTACACCACCGCCTCC
>Ga0190304_1001531_pt1 | contig 10277 bp, 12 predicted proteins | sample 48700712_MG_FD_161670 | JGI IMG/M metagenome (GOLD analysis project Ga0190304, IMG submission 161670) | Hydrothermal vent sediment bacterial communities from Southern Trench, Guaymas Basin, Mexico - 4870-07-1--2_MG | ecosystem: Environmental > Aquatic > Marine > Hydrothermal vents > Sediment ... | reverse complement strand
ACTTTTTAAAAAGCAGATTGCGGAGTGCCATCAAGACTGGCGAAAGCCACCCTGAAAGGGCTTGGTCTTGATGGCTTAACGGAGCAATCTGCTAAGCTATAAATAGGTTGGTGAAAGTTAATCTTGAAGTATCATCGCAGCTGGAATTTGTTTGGTCTGCAAGTGTTAAAGATTGTAAGGTTTGTCCGCTAAAAGAGGGTGGCAAATTTCTCTAATTATGCCATCAATGGTTTAGGTTTATTATTTTTCAAAAACAATCTTGTTTGCTTCAGGCAAGCCTGTTGATGCTTTTTTCACTCCTATTTCCTTCAGTATAGGATCAAAAGGGTTAAAGCCTGTTGCCATGTAGGAATAATAATCAAATCCCAAAACTAGGCCATTTGAAGACAGCTTTTTTAATATCCTATTTTTTTGAATTGAATGGGCTTTTATAGTTCTTCCGCTGCAATTTTCATCCTTGTGAAAACATTCCCTATAGAAAGTTTCTTTTTGAATTTGTCTTAACTCTGTTGCAACTAATATTCCCACCATATTTTAACTTACCCAGTCCAATTTTTCACAATTATACTACCCTAATCCTTCAAAATTTCTCACTCTGCCTTTAACCCCAAAATTGCCATAATATTAACTTAACTGAAATGCCTAAGAACCCCAATTTCTAAATAATAATTTAGCGCCTTTACTATTTTTACTTTAGCATTCGGATAACTTTCCCTAACCCAACCTTTTACCTCAATTTCTCCATGGCTGTTTTTATCCTGTTTAATGCCTCTTCTATAACTTCTAATGAGGTGGCAAAGGAGAGACGAATGAAACCTTCTTTTCCAAAGGCAATACCAGGAACCACAGCCACCTTAGCCTCTTCTAATAAGTATTCAGCCAATTTGAGAGAGTTAGGGACTTTTGGAGAGAAATATGAAGAAAAATTAGGAAAGGCATAAAAGGCAGCTTCTGGTTCAAAACAGGTTACCCCAGAGATGGTTTTAAGGAATTCTAATAAATACCTCACTCTCTCCTTAAGGGCCTTTATCCATTGAAGAATGAACTCTTGAGGTCCGTTTAAAGCAGCCAGGGCTGCCTTTTGGGCAATAGAACTGGGATTGGAAGTGCTTTGGCTTTGGAGTTTAGTAGTTGCTTTAACAATATCTTTGGGTCCAATCAGAAACCCAATCCGCCAGCCGGTCATAGAATAAGTTTTAGAGACTGCATTTACAATCAATGTTTTCTTTTTTAGTTGTGGACTTAAAGTGGCGATAGATGTCCATTGTATACCTTCTTTTAATAAAATTTTATGATAAACATCATCTGAAATAATCCAGATAGGTTTATCTAGTAAAATTTCACCTAGAGCTTCCAAATCTTTCTTAGTGTAAATACTACCAGTAGGGTTTGAAGGGCTGTTTAAAATAATGGCCTTGGTCCAAGGCCCCAGGTGTTTCTTTAAAACCTCCGGCCTCAACTTAAATCCGTCCTTTTCTTCAGTTTCCACAATGATAGGTTTACCTCCAGCAAGCATCACCATAGGGGGATAAGATACCCAATAAGGAGCAGGAATGATCACTTCATCACCTGGGTTTAAAATTACTTGAAATAGATTATAAAGAGCATGTTTACCTCCACAACAAATAATTGTTTCTTCAGGAGAATAATTTAATTTATATTCGGTTTCTATAAATTTACAAACTGCTTCTTTTAATTCTAAGAGGCCATCTACTGGAGTGTATTTGGTAAAGCCGTCTTTTATTGCCTGGATAGCCGCTTCTTTAATATACTGCGGGGTATCAAAATCAAGCTCACCAGCAGCTAAGGAAAATACATCTATACCTGCTGCCTTCATACTCTTAGCCTTTGCATTTATAGTCAATGTGGGTGAAGGAGGAATGGTTTTAATTCTCTCTGCTAGCATTTTGACCTCCTATCTTGACACATGTTTTAAGAAAAGGCATCATAATAAAAATAGGAGTTTACCACTTATCCAAAAAATATGGAAGGGAGTATTGTTGAATATATAGATGGCCGTAGAATAATCACCGGTTTTTGTCTTAGTCAAAAAAATGGGAAAGTGCATGTGTTGACCTTACAAAATCGTGAAGTGGTTTTGAGTAAAACCAGAATTTGTCTTGTTTCCCGACAAAAATACCCTTTAGACCAACCTAGAGAGGAACTTTTAAGCATTTTAAAAAAAGAAGTAGAACACCGAGAGCATCTAAAAAAAGAGATAGATGTAATGGCCTTGTGGGAACTTCTGGCTGAGGATGCTGGTTCTTACTCTCCCCATTTTCTAGCAGAATTATATTTTTCATCTAATCCTTCTTCTACCCAAGAGAGTGCTATTTTTAGGGCAGTATTTGATGAAAATCTACATTTCAAGGTAAAAGGAAACAAACTAGATGTGCGGTCAAAAGAAAAAGTTGATGAGTATTTGAGACAAAAGGCACAGCAGGAAGAAAGAGAAAAAGAGATAGAAGAGGCTGCTAATTGGTTAAAATCGTTATGGTTGGGTAAATCAATTTCGCCTCCAGCAAAAAGTAAACAATATATTCAACTTTTAAAACAATGGTGTTATTGGCAAGAAGAAGCACCCCAAGCTAAAATTACTAAACAAATTTTGCAAAGAGCAGGATTGAATCTTAAAGACCACCCTTTCTTATTGCTCTCCAAGTTAGGTATTTTCTCCAAACATGAAAACCTCCTTCTTCATCGTTGGAGTATACCTACTACATTTTCAGAAGAGTCAAAGTTAACAATGCAGAACTTGTTGGAAAATAAACCTGATTTCTCTCAAGGTAGAAATGATTTAACTTCATTATATACTTTTACTATAGATGGAGCGGAGACCAAGGATTTTGATGACGCTCTTTCATTAGATAAGAAAAATGGTAATTTTGTGGTAGGTGTTCATATCACGGACTTAACACCATTTATTAAAAAGGGGGGTATATTAGAAAAAGAAGCCAAAAAAAGAGGAACTAGCCTCTATTTGCCAGACCAGCGTATCCCTATGTTTCCTGAAGAGATTGCAAACCACCTTGCTAGTCTTAAAAAAGGCGAAATCAGACCTGCTTTGAGTTTTTTTATTACTTTAGATGAAAATGCCCATATTTTAAACTATCAAATTTTACCTAGTATTATTCAAGTAAATCAACACCTTACTTATGAGGAGGTAAATAGTCTATTAACCAAAGAGCAAACCTTCCAGACCTTGTTCTCGTTAGCGTTAAAAGCTAGGGCAAAAAGACTGGAACAAGGAGGGATGGTTATAGCTCTTCCAGAATTGGTTTTTCTCTTTTCTTCAGACAATATAGTGGACATAAAACAGAGAGATCCCGAACAACCTGGTCGTATCTTGGTAGCAGAATTTATGATTTTGGCTAACTACCTGGCAGCCATGTTTATGGAGAAAAAGGGGATACCTAGTATCTACCGTTCCCAGTTACCTCCCAGAGACCGGGTAATGAATGGAACCTCCAAAGATATTTTTATTCTTTATCTCCAGCGAAAACTTCTCAGTCACTCTGAGTTAAAAACAAGACCTGCATTTCACCATGTATTGGGTTTGGATAAATATACAAGTATTACCTCTCCCTTAAGGCGGTACTTGGATTTAATTCTCCAGAGACAGATGGTTCATTATCTTCAAGAGGGTAAACCCCTTTATACAGAGGATGATTTATCATCCCTCATTCCTTACTTTGAAGAGATAAACCACCGCACAAACATGATTTTTTCTCAACGAACAAGGTATTGGGTGCTAAATTACCTTAAAAAAAAGGTCAAAACCACTACAGAAGCCTATATCCTGGAAAAGACACAGCAGGGTTATAGGGTATTATTGCCGGACTACTTATTAGAAACAGTTTTAGCTGTGCCACGAGGTAAATTTAAACAAGGTGATAAGATAAGAATTAGGATAGAGGCAGTTAATCCCCTTAAGGAGTTGTTAAAAGTAGGTCTAGGATAAATGTCATTGAGTTTAGAGCAATTGATAGAAAAAATAAAAAGGCATCCGCATTATTCTGAAATAGGAATGATTGCTTGCCATTTAGGTGTAGTAAAAAGCAAAGCTATCACTAAAACAGAACAATATTACTAAGGAGGAAAGAATGGGAACCGATGTGGAACGTCTTCGGAATGTAGCCTTTATCGCTGCTGGAGGAGCAGGCAAAACTTCTTTAGCCGAGGCCTTACTTTTTACCACCAAAGCCACAGAACGTTTAGGAAATGTGGATAAAGGAACTAGTGTCCTTGACTATGAACCAGAAGAGATAAAAAGACATATGACCATTACTACTTCCTTTCACCATTATCAATGGAAAGACCACCGGGTAAATATCATAGATACTCCGGGTGATAACAATTTCCTTTCCGAGACATTTATTGCTATCCAGGGAGCTGATGGGGTTGTTTTGGTGATAGATGGTATGGATGGTGTGAAATTTCAGACCGAAAAAATTTTAAATCATATCCATGATTATCAGCTCCCTGCCCTTATTTTTATATCCAAAATGGATAAAGAGCATGCTTCCTTTGAAAAAACCCTTGAAGATATAGTCAGTTCTTTAGAGATAAAGGCAGTTCCTGTCTGTTTACCTATTGGGGAAGGAGGGAATTTTGAAGGGATTATCAATTTATTAACTATGGAAGCCTGGATTTATCAAAAAGACGGCTCGGGTAAATTTAGCAAAAAAGAGATTCCCAGTGAGCTCAAAGATAAGGCAGAAGAATTTAGGGAAAAAATGTTGGAATTTTTAGCAGAAACGGATGATGTTCTTTTAGAAAGATATTTAGAAGGAGAGGAAATAAAATCACAAGATTGGTATAATGCTTTACATGAAGGCACAGTGAAAAAAATGTTTATGCCTGTAATTTGTGGTTCGGCTATTCTTAATATAGGCACTCACTTAGTCTTGGATTTAATCAATCATTGTTTACCTTCCCCTTTAGAAAGAGGGATAGTTAAAGGCTATCATCCTGAAACTAAACAAGAATTAAAAAGAAAGCCTGACCCTGATGAGCCTTTTTCTGCCTTGGTTATAAAAACAATTTCCGACCCATTTGCTGGGCGCATCAATGTATTCCGTGTATATTCAGGCAAATTGCATTCAGATACTCCAGTGTTAAATACTACCAAACATTACAAGGAAAAAATAGGTCAACTATTTGCCTTGATGGGTAAAACTCAGAGACTAATTCAGGAAGTTAAAGCAGGTGATATTGTTGCTGTGGCCAAATTAAAAGAAACTCTCACTGGAGATACCCTTAGTGATATGAAGTCCCCTATTATATTTGAAAGTGCCAAATCATTACCTCCTGTAATTTCGTTTGCCATTGAACCAAAGGCCAAGGGAGATGAAGAAAAAATCTTCTCTTCTTTAGTCAAATTATCTGAAGAAGACCCTGCTTTGCATTTAGAACGAGATCCTCAAACAAAAGAGCTCATCCTTTCTGGCGCAGGCCAACTTCATATAGAAAATACTATTGAGAAACTTAAACGCAAGTATGGAGTGGAGGTAATACTAAAAAGTCCAAAAATTCCTTATAAAGAAACCATCAAAGGAAAAGCAAAGGCTCAGGGGAAATATAAAAAACAAACAGGCGGGCGAGGGCAGTATGGTGATGCTTGGGTAGAAATTGAGCCATTACCTAGAGGAAAAGGATTTGAATTTATAGATAAAATTGTAGGTGGAGTAATCCCTCGTAATTATATCCCAGCAGTAGAAAAAGGCATCAAAGGAGCAATGGCAGAAGGTATTCTAGCTGGCTATCCAGTAGTAGATGTGAGGGTTCATTTAGTAGATGGGAGTTATCACCCTGTAGACTCATCTGACCTTGCCTTTCAAATTGCTGGCTCTATGGCCTTTAAAAAAGCCTTTATGGAAGCGAAGCCTATCTTACTTGAACCTATTGTGAAGTTAACTATTACTGTTCCAGATGAACTTATGGGGGATGTTATTGGAGATATAAATGGAAGAAGAGGGAAGGTGCTGGGTGTGGAGGCCAAATCTAAATACCAAATAATTACTGCTTTAGTGCCTATGGCAGAGGTAGTAACTTATGCTTCTGATTTGACTTCTCTTACTGGAGGAAAGGCTTCTTTTACTCAAGAATTTTCTCATTATGATGAAGTTCCCAGTCAACTGGCGGAAAAAATCATTGAACAGGCAAAAAAGGAATAAAATTGGATGTGGTTGACAAACAAAAAAGGGTATAATATATCAGTGCGTCTTAATAAGAAAGGAGACAAAGATGAAATTACAACAATACGAAACAGTAATCGTAGTGGATCCTGATCTTTCAGAAGAACAAAAAGAAGAAGTATTTGCTAAAATGGGAAATATCATAAAGCAATATGGTGGTACCCTTAAGGAGATAGAAAAATGGGGAATTAGAAATTTAGCATTTAATGTAAATCATAAACAAAAAGGGTATTATGCCCTTTTACGCTACTATGGAAAATCTGATATTGTAGAAAAATTGGAGAGAGACATAAGAATAAATGATAAAATTATCAGATTTTTAACTATAAAAGTTGGTCCAAAAGTAAGTCCGGGCTCTACCGAAGAACCGCGGGCAGAAGTAGGATAATAAAGTGGCAAAGGAGGAATTTTATGGCAACACCAAATCATACCAAAAGGAGATTTTATATCAGACGCAAATTTTGTCGTTTTTGTGCTGATCCCAAATTAGAGATTTCTTACAAAAATATAGATATATTAAGACAATTTATCACTGATCGTGGTAAAATTATGCCCCGAAGGATTTCAGGCAATTGTGCTCGCCATCAGAGACAAATTACTGTAGCTATCAAAAGAGCACGGCATCTTGCTTTATTACCATATACTACTACACGCTTAGAAAGCAGAGAAAAAGGGAGGTAATATGAAAGTTATCCTAAAGGAAGATATTTCTTCTTTGGGTAGAATGGGCGATTTGATAGATGTAGCTGATGGTTATGCAAGGAATTACCTTATTCCTCAAAATAAGGCGTTGCCAGCTACTCATAAAAATCTAAAGGTATTAGAACAACAGCGCCAGATATTATTACAAAAACGTGAGCGAGAAAAACATCGAGCCCAAAACTTAGCTACTAAACTCGCCACCTTAACTTGTGAAATTCCCAAGCAGGTGGGAGAAGAAGGGAAAATATTTGGTTCGGTAACCACTATGGATATTGCTCATTGTTTAGAACAAAAGGGTATTCAAATTGATAGAAAAAAGATAATCCTTGACCAACCCATTAAACACGCTGGCGAATATGAAGTGCCAGTCAAATTACATCCAGAAGTGCAAACTTTCCTAAAAATAAAAGTAGTTAGGTCTTAAATGAAATCATCTTTATCTGCAAATAGAACCCAGGCTTTCAAAATTGATGTTTTCCAAAAAACCCTGCCTCAAAATATGGAGGCAGAGCAAGCTGTTTTAGGTGGTATTCTCATTGATAATGAAGCCATTCATCAGGTTTTAGAAATTATTGAGGTTGAGGATTTTTATAGGGAAAGTCACCGTAAGATATTTCTGGTTTTTCTTGAATTATATGAGCAAAATCAGCCGATAGATTTAGTTACTGTTTGCGAAGCCTTACAGAAAAAGCAACAGTTGGAAGAAGTAGGTGGAGCAACATTTTTGGCCAGTTTGGTAGAGGTTATTCCCACTGCTTCAAACATTACATATTATGCTAAAATTGTTAAAGAAAAATCTATTTTAAGAAAGCTTATTACCAGAGCTACTTACATCATTAATCAATGTGTGGCCCCCACCGATGAAAATATAGAGGAAATTTTAGATAGGGCAGAGCAAACTATATTTGAGGTCAGCCAAGAGAGAATTCAGACTTCTTATTATTCTCTAAAGGATGTTATTAAATCTACCTTTCAAACCATCCAGTCTATCACTCAAAAAGATAGCTATATCACTGGTATCCCCACAGGTTTTATTGATTTCGACCGTCTGACATCAGGATTTCAACCTTCAGACTTAATCATCATTGCTGGACGTCCAAGTATGGGGAAAACTGCTTTTGCTCTTAATATTGCGGCTAATGCAGCCTCAAAACATAAAATCCCAGTAGGTATATTTTCATTGGAAATGTCTAAAGAACAACTAACTACTCGTATGCTTTGTGCTGAAGCTAAAGTAGATAGTCAGAAATTACGCTCAGGTTTTTTGGCTGAACATGATTGGCAATTGTTAATTGAGGCAGCTTCGGTTTTATCTGAGGCCCCTATATTTATTGATGACACACCAGCTATTTCGGTACTAGAATTAAGGGCAAAGGCGAGGCGTTTAAAATCAGAACACAATATTAGCTTAATCATTATAGACTATCTCCAATTGATGAAAGGCAAAGGGGGGAATGAAAGAAGAGAGCAGGAAATTTCTGAAATTTCGCGTTCTTTGAAAGCATTAGCCAAGGAACTCAATATACCAGTAGTAGCCCTATCTCAGCTCAACCGAAAAGTAGAAGATAGAGAAAATAAAAGGCCTCGTTTGGCTGACTTGAGGGAATCAGGAGCCATAGAGCAGGATGCTGATTTGATTGCCTTTCTTTATCGGGATGAGGTTTATAACCAGCGAGAAGACAACCCTAATAGGGGAATGGCTGAACTTATTATTGGTAAGCATAGAAATGGTCCTGTAGGAAAGATAAAGTTAGCATTTTTAGAAAAATATACCTCCTTTGAAAATCTACAACTGAATCAAGAAGGGGACGCGTTTGTTAACCAGTGAGTTTAATTTAAAAGCTTAGTAGTGGTGACTTAGACAATATTCATAAGTTTCATTCAGAAACTTCTACATAAATTTTATATATTACAAGAGGGCTTTTAACTCCAAGCAAATCAGTCGCCACTGTGAACGGTCAGGTGAAACGAGTTGTTAGGCTTTAATTATAATTATGTTACAAAACATCAAGCTGTGTAAAAAGTCAAAAAATCTGATTAAGAGTTGCAAAAAGTGGGAGAAAGAGGCAAAATACTGATAAAAAGTGGTTTAATAAACCCCCATTTGTAATCAAATAATGTGGAATAGTGGGAAAATAAAAATTCAAAGTTAGTTTTCACACAATCTGGCGCTTTACGCCTCACGCTTTACGCCCATGAACCAGACAGACCAGACAGACGAGATATATCAAATGTGAAGACACGACCCCTATTTTGCGAAAAAAGTTGTTTGAATTTATAAGGAATTTCTGGTAAAAAGATTGGAAAATATGGAGGATATGAAGTAATGAGACAGGATTTAAAAAGAACCTCAAAGGAGGAAATACTTAAAAAAATTGACATCTTAAGCGATGAAGAAGTGGCTGAGGTTGTAGACTTTATAGAATTTCTCCATCAAAGAAGGAAAAAGGAAGAAAAAATTTTCTTGCAGTTCCTTAAGCAATTTTCAGGACCTCGAATAGGTTTAGAGACCTTACGCAGCCGTCTTGCCAAGATTCGGGGAAAAATCTCTGATACCATACGTGAATTACGAGATGAACGCGGATAAAACACCAATTCTATTTTTCGATACAAGCGCTCTCGTAAAACGTTACCACAAAGAGAAAGGAACCGACGTGGTAGATGCCGCATTTAACCAGAAAGGAAATCAAAAGTAAAAGGAGTAAGTTATGAAAGTGATATTAGATATACAGGACAGTAAAAAGGCAAAAGCATTATTGGAGTTTTTAAAAGAGCTCCCTTTTGTGAAAGTAGAAGAAAAAAAGAAAGAGAGAAAGACAGTCAATCTTGAAGAAATATTTGGATTATGGAAAGGCAGAGATATAACAAAGGAAAGTATAAGGGTTAAAGCGTGGAGAATGTGAATATGGTTTTATGTGATACAGATGTGATGATTGAGTATTTGAAAGGAAATGAGCAAACAAAAGAAACTTTGAATGATATAGGAGCTGAAAATATTGCTTTAAGTTCCATAACCATAATGGAGCTTTATTTTGGAGTATTAAATAAAAGAGAATTGGGCAAGATAAAAAAGACAGTGGAAAAGCTCGAAATTCTACATATAAATGAAAGTATTTCAAAGAAAGCAGTCGAATTAATAGAAAAGTATTCAAAAAGCTACCGCCTAAAAATACCAGATGCTTTAATTGGTGCAACCTCTTTATGCCACAGAATAGAACTTTTTACATATAATATCAAGGATTTTAGATTTATTGAGGGGTTAAAGTTATATAGAAAGTTACTTAAGGATTGAATGAACAATGACCCATGAGCCCTGTGCTCTTTACTCTGTCCAAAATGTTATATTGAGACCTCGCACTATAAGAAGAGTATAGAAGT
>Ga0190304_1001529_pt1 | contig 10279 bp, 10 predicted proteins | sample 48700712_MG_FD_161670 | JGI IMG/M metagenome (GOLD analysis project Ga0190304, IMG submission 161670) | Hydrothermal vent sediment bacterial communities from Southern Trench, Guaymas Basin, Mexico - 4870-07-1--2_MG | ecosystem: Environmental > Aquatic > Marine > Hydrothermal vents > Sediment ... | reverse complement strand
GCCATTCTACGATTTCCTTGAGTGTTTCCCACAGTTTTTTCTTTACGAACTCGAAGTCCCGTGTGTATTTTAGAAACTGTAGCACAGCGTTTATGTACCATAGTGTTGCGTCCGCCGTATTGTAGGCTGGCGGTTGCCGAGGGTTGTCTGGAAAGTGGTTTGGAATTAATCCTTGGCGGCAGTACTGCTTAAATGTCAGGAAAACCTGTTTTGCTTCTTCTGTTCGTTGGGTCACGAGCAATAGTCCGGGTAATGATATGAAGGTGTCTCTTCCCCAGTCTTCGAACCAGTGGTAGCCTGCGATTACTGATTTTCCGTTTGTGGAAGCTCGGTGCACAACGAAAGCATCGGTAGCCAAAACGAGCCACTTCAGCCATTCTTCCGGCTCTCTAATGCTAAACGCTGTTTGGAATCTTGAAAGTAAACTTCTTCGACGCGTGATCTCTTCGCTTTGAAGCTTTTTCAAGTCGTTAATGTTGGAAGGAACTGCTGCAGCGGTTTCTTTGGCTTTCTCCGGTGTTTTGTCAGCGGTTAAGGTTAACGCGAACTCGACTGCGGCGTTTGGACCTATTTCGATTTGGAAAACTCCGGGTTGGAAGTAGTCGTCAAAGTGGGCTTCACCTCGAGCGTGGTCTACTCGATAGTAGACTTTCTCTATCCATTGTTCCTTTACGGAGTATTCGCCTATGGTTGAACGTACCAGTATGCTTAGCTTCGGGTTCGCCATGCTAACCAGCGTTTGGCGGTCTTCGGTTTCTTGGACAAATCCGAATGAAAGTCTTCTCCTTTCTGTTACTGCGTGGAAGTGTCTGCAGTTTAGAAGCGGCTTCAACAGAAGTCTTGCTGAAACGTCGTGCTCGTTGACGGCTTTGTAAAGGACTATTGTGACGTTTTTGCCGCGAGGCATGAAAATTGTTTTTTGCAGTTGGAGTTTGTTCACTGAATACGTGTATGTTGGAAAGGGCGCTAATGTGAATTCCCTTATGAACTCGTAGCCCCGCGGATATGTTAAGCCTTCGAACTGGTTGGCTCCAAGCATATACGTGCTTTTGCCTACGAGTATTTCTTCGTCAAGCTTGGATACGACTACTCTTCTATCGACTGGCGGGTCAAACGCGGCTACTAGAAGCCCGTGGTATTTGCGTGTGTTGATGCCGAGAATTGTGGATGAGGCGTATCCGCCTAACCCGTTGGTTACGAGCCATTCCTTTTTTAGGGACTCATCCGCGTTTGAAAGCGTGTTCCTACGAACGGTCATAGTGCTTCATTTTCTCCTTTCATTTCCGGTAGAAGTTTAGCTACGTTTTTTCCTTTCGGAACTTGGAAAAACTCTGCTACCGGGTTGCATTTCGTTCTAAAAAGCAGAGCGTGAGGCTTTTCTAGTTTTAGCTCTGTGAGGCTTTCGGCGTAGCCCATTCCCTTCGCTATTACTAGGTCTGCGGAATCGTATGCTTTCAAGAACTCTTCGGAGCTTTCTTCTCTGTTTAGCCCAACTGAATCGGTTCCAGTATCGATAACTGCGTCGGCAACTCTGTTCATGCCCGCTGTTTCCGCGTCTTCCATGGTTGCATCGTTTATTATGGGTCCTCCTTTTACTGCGACGGTTACTTGCGCGCCGAGGCTTCGAAGCTCCTTAACTAACAAAGTGTCAAACACTATTTCGCCGGCGTTATCCGTCAAATAGATAATGTTCCCAGCTTTTGCGGCTATTTCACGTATTTTTGCTATTTCGTCTATAGCTAGGTCTTTTTCAGCACTCGCCAGATGAGCTTCCAGTTCTTCGAGGGTGAAAACGTGGTCTGGGATGTCGAATTCTAAAAGGTTTCCAACAATAGCGCATAGACATGCTTTTCGAAATCTTTCTTCCGGAGAGCCAGCGTTTTCTACCAGCTTCTTTGCTTTTGGAAGAAGCTCTAAGGCTTTCTGGTTGCTCAGCTGCTTTTTCCGTTTGTAGGGGTCCGGGTTTCCAGTTACCCTTTTTATTATGCGGTCGCGTTGGGTTCCTAAGTCGGCTGGAACTCCTTCCGGCGTGAAGCTTTCAGCTAGAAACTTTAAAAGCGCGTTTACAGCGTTGAATCTTACTTTTTCGTCTTCTGTAGCCTCGATTATTTCTCGGATTCCCCTATGAACTATGCATGCGGCGCATTCCGGCTTTACCTTCAATTTTTTCTCCTCGACAGCCGCTAAGCCTTTGTTATTGCTTCTGCAAACTCTATCAGAACCTTATATGGGTCTTTCGCTTTTACAACCCCGCTTGCAACGAGAACACCTTCAGTTCCAAGCCTTAACGCAGCTGCAACGTCTTCACCGCTGGTTATTCCGGCGCCGCACAAAACTGTGACTTTCTGGTTGACCTCTCGGACAAGCTCTATGGTGTCAGTAACAACCTCGGGTTTTGCCTTTGAAACAGGGATTCCCGTGCCGATGAGCTCCGGCGGCTCGACAGCTATCATGTCCGGATTTAACGTAGCTGCTGCCTTGCTTACTTCTGGAACGTTGGCGCACACAACTGAAACGAGTTTGAGTCCGCGAGCCCGCCTTACGATTGCTGCTATGTCGGAGAGCTTCAACTGCTTTTCAGAATGGTTGATTAACGTGCCTATGGCTCCAGCTTCCTTCACGGCTTCGGCTAAAACGTGTCCCGTATGGCTTCCAGCGGTTACCGGGTCTATGTGCTGAGCGAAAACCGGGATATCCACGTTTTCAGCAACCCGCATGATATCTGTGTATTGAGGAGCCGCAGCCATGCAAACGTCCGTTTCTAGGCTTGCTTTCTCCACGGATTTTGCGAGCTCAACCGCCTTTCTACCAGTTGCTTCCAGATAAGTTTTGAAGTTAACGATAACAATTGGTGTGCGGATTTTTGTCAATTAAATTTGGCACCTCAATTCATACGGTATCGTTGAACTTATAATAAATGCCTTTTCAGACGTTTCGCTTGTCTCTCCAGTTTATAGCGTACGGCAACATTTCTTCTATGGTCTTTGCTTGAACGGTTTCGGGTTTTATCTTTCCGTTTTCAGCCTTCGCCATAATGATTTGCGTGCGTTTTTCTCCGAAGTCCTTTATGTATTGTAGGCAAGCGCCGCATGGCGCTGCTTTGTCCATGTAGTTTCCTTCGATTACGACGGCTATTTTTCTTATCTTTCGGTTGCCGTGTATGACTGCGTGGTGTATGGCGCATCTTTCGGCGCATATGCCTAGCCCGGAAATCCAGCTTTCCACGTTGCATCCAGCGTAGATTTCTCCGTCTTCAGCTTGTACCGCTGCGCCTACACGACAACCCCACAGCACATAGGCGTTTTCTAAAGCCTTCAACGCGGCTTCAAGAAGTTTTTTCTCGTCTCCTCCGAGTTCTATCAAGTTTATTCCTCTTCCTTTGTTAGAGCCCTAACATAGTAGTATTCGCCTATTTCTTTTTGGTATCTGTCGAGCCGTGAGCCTTCCTTGTTGACGCGCGGTCTCTTGGTGGTTGGGTCTCTTCGGAATGTGACATTCATTTCTTTAAGGAAACTGTTCATTCCGTCTCTTAGGCTTGTAGGCGGCTTTGCTATTCCATGTTTCCCCGGTTTACCCGTGAAAACCATTATTCGGTCAGCGATGAAATCCTGCGCTACGACGTCGTGTTCAACCACGAAGGCTGTCGTGTTTCGTTCTTCCACTATTCTTTTCACAGCCTTCGCCATAGCCAGTCTTTCCTCGACGTCTAAGTAGGCGCTCGGCTCATCCAGCAGATATAGCCTCGCTTTTCTAGATAGGCAGGCAGCAATTGCTACGCGTTGAAGTTCTCCTCCGCTTAGTTCCGCTATGTTTCTGTCTAACAGCCTTTCGATGTTGAGGGGACGTAGGATTTCGCTTTTATACCAGCTCGAAGTGAAGTCTTTTTCAGCTATTGTTCGCAGCAGTTCTTGAACGGTTCCGGTGTACTCAGCTGATATGTATTGGGGTTTATAGCTGACCGTTAGGTCGGAAACTCCTATTGGTTCGCCTTTATCCGGCTTTTCAATCCCAGCCAAAAGCTTCACGAAGGTTGTTTTTCCGATGCCGTTGGCTCCAAGAATCCCGATGACTTCTCCGGCTTTTACTTCGCCGGGCTCCGCAGTCAACGTGAAACCTTCATAACGTTTTTCCATTTCCGTCCACTTTAGAACCGTTTCGCCCGCTGTTGTGCTCGTGGCCGGGGGCTTTTCATGGAAAATTATAGGTTCTTTTCTAAAGCGTACGTTTTCGTCGGGTATATAGCCCTGCAGATAGATGTTTATGCCAACTCTTACGCCGTGAACGTGGGATACTATGCCGTAGACGCCGGGTTCTCCGTAGAAAATGCATATCTGGTCTGACAAATAATCGATTACGGCGAGGTCATGCTCGGCGAGCATAACGGTTTTCCCATCGTCTATCAAGGCGCGAATAGCCTTTGCGGTTTCCAACCTTTGTTTCACGTCTAAGTAGCTTGAAGGCTCGTCGAAAAGGTAGACGTCGGCTTCGCGGCAAAGCGTCGCAGCCACGGCGACTCGTTGAAGTTCTCCTCCGCTTAAAACTTCTAACCGGCGGTTCCAAACGTTTTCCAGCTCCAACCGTTTGGCTAACTTTTTGGCGTTGTCACGTTCGTCCACTTTTTCTAGGAGTTCCCCAACTTTTCCCTTAACAACTTTTGGAATTTTATCTACGTATTGAGGCTTATGAACCACGCGGAGTTTTCCTCGGCTAAGCTTTTCAAAATACTCTTGCAAGGTTGAGCCTCGGTAGTGCTGAACTATTTCTTCCCAGCTCGGCGGGTCATCGAACTTTCCGAGGTTTAGCTTTATCTCCCCGGACAAGATTTTGATTGCAGTGGTTTTTCCAACACCGTTTTTTCCGAGCAATCCTAAGACAACGCCCGGCGTAGGCGTTGGAAGCCGGAAAAGTTTGAAGGTGTTAACGCCGAATCTGTGGCTGCATTCCTTTTCCAGCTCGTCGGGAAGGTTCACTATCGAAAGCGCTTTGAACGGGCATTTCTTGACGCATATCCCGCATCCTACGCATAGAGACTCCACAATAACTGGCTTCTCATTTTCGAATCTTATCGCTTCCACCTTGCTTCTTATCATCGGGCAAAAACGGTAGCATAACCTATTACAATGCTTAGGTCTACACTTGTCCGAATCCAATACTGCAACGCGAACCATTGTTTCCCTCAAGCCAGCCTAGACGTCTGGTAGCTTCATAAAGTTAGAAACAACAGCTAATAAACGTAACCTAAAGAAAGCTAGAAGCTAAAACAAGGATTCTGAAGGCTTGCGGCTTCACCATTCCTCTTCTTCTTCCCAGTCTTCCTCTTCCCATTCCTCTTCTTCCCATTCTTCCTCCTCTTCGGGCATCTTCGTCTGCACCTCCATCGAAGGCTTCACCGTCGACGTCCGAACTCTTCTCAAGACAGCCTCTCTTTTTAAGCGTTTCGAAAACTTCACGAAGGCTTGTCGACGTTAGAGTTTTCCCTCTATTTTTCTGGCTGTAAGCGCAGCCTTTGGTTCCGACATTTCATTGTTCATGTATGCCCAGCAGAGGTTAGGCGAATTATGCGCTGCGCCTATGTTTCCCTTCGTGTCTACAGCGATTAGTCCCATGGAATTGTAAATGTCGGGTAGCCGCGTGTTCACTAGTCGAATAGCTGTTTCAACGGCTTCCTCCGCAGTTTTTCCTCTGTTCATATAGTTGCACACGGTTTTAGCTAAAACAAGCCTTATGGCAACTTCGCCTACGCCTGTGGCTGAACACGCGCCGCAAGCGTTATCCGCATAGGTGCCGCATCCGATAAGCGGTGAGTCGCCTATTCTGCCGGGAATCTTGAGCGGAAATCCCCCGGTGGAGGTTGCTGCTGCGACGTTTCCTTCCTTGTCTAGGGCTACGGCGCCAACGGTTTCTAAGCTGAAAACGTCCGGATGTGCTTTTGCGAGTTCCGCTAGCTTTGGAAGCGGGAATTTTCTCTCGTTTAGGGCTTTCATCTGCCGCTTCCAATACGTCAACCTAAGCTCGCTCACCGGGTTTCGTTTTCCCAAACCGAAAACTTCCGCTATCTTCTCTGCCCCCTCACCTACGATGAACACATGGTCTGTTTTCTCCATAACCAGCCGTGCTAGCCGAACGGGGTTTCTAATGTCTCTTAAAAGCCCTACGGCTCCAGCTCGTAAGGTTTTCCCGTCCATTATCGAAGCTTCCATCTCGACGCGTTTATCGATTGTTAAAGAGGAGCCGTAACCCGCGTTAAACGCGCCATCGTCCTCCATAACCGCTACGGCTTCTTCCACAGCGTCCAACGCGGAGCCGCCTCGAGCCAAAACTTCGAAGCCTGTCTCAGCTGCTCTTCTTACTCCCTCGAGTCCCGGGCCACTTCTTTCCGGCTGCCATGTTCCAGCTCCGCCGTGAACGACGATTACTGGCTTCTGCTTCACGGTTCATCTCTCTCCTAATGGGAAGTTGTAAAATGTTCTTGTCTCTGATTTAAAAGATGCGGAGAAACTGATAAATTGCGCCGTTGTTTATCCTTCTTCTGGGATGATGTGAGGCGACGGCGGAGAGCCTTCATGTGCTGTGAAAACGCCACTAACCTGCGCTGACCCTTTTCTACTGCTTTTTACATACGGTGCATTCTACGCCTTCAAGTTCTGGGAATTCCTTGTAATGTGTAGCGCAAACGATTCCTTCCTTCCTTAGAGTGCGGCATATCTGACACAGCTTTACCATAACGGATTCTGAGGAAGCAGCCTCTCCGTTCGCTAGGGCTTCAGCTGTTTCTGTGATAAGTTCCATAGCGTTTTTCGACTGTAAAATTTTCTCTGTAAAGTCTCTCCCCCGTAGTCCTTTTTGATATTGGGTGAGGGCTGCTGGCGACAACCCCAGTTTTTTGGCTGCGTTGATTTTTCTTAAGCCGTGTTTTTCTGTTAGGTCTTTGGCTATGAGCGCCCTTACCGCTGGGAGAACATGTTTGACTATAGTCATGCATGGCGGCTTCATTTTTCGTCTTCTCTTGAGGTAAGTTTATATTTTAACAGTGTTAAATAACTTTCGAAAGAGGAAAAGGAACAGCGTTGATAGAAAACGTAGAAGAACTCATCAAAGCCCACGAGAAACTTGAACGGGAAGTATACCTGGACATCGAAAACTCAAGCCCGGTTCCAGAAGAAGTCGTTGAAGCGATGCTGCCCTACTTTACAACGCGGGGGTACGGCAACCCGGCGTTAACTCATAAACCGGGATGGGAAGCCTATGAAGCCATAATGAAGGCTGCGCAGAAAATCGCAAAATATGCCGGTGCGAAGACTCCGGAAGAAATAGCCTTTACCCCTGGAGAAACCGAAGCCAACAACCTCGCTTTAATAGGAGCAGCCTTAGCATCCAAAGCCAAAAAAAAGAAAATAGTTGTTTCAGAAATCGAGCCCGTAACCATACTGCACGTAGCGAAAATGCTTGAAGAAAAATTCGGCTGCAAAACAGTAAAGATTCCGGTAGACGCCGAAGGCTTCATCAACCTTGAAAACCTTGAAGAAGCAGTTGACAAGGAAACCCTCATAGTCAGCATAGCCGCTGTCAACCCAGAAATAGGAACAATCCAACCCATAAAAGAAGCCGCAGAAATAGTCAAAACCAGAAACCCCAACACGGTTTTCCACACAGACTTTTCCGACGCCTACGGCAAAATGAAGCTAGACTTCTCAAGAACAGATATAGACCTAGCAACCATAAGCAGCTACAAAATACTTGGACCCCGCGGAGTAGGCGCCCTCTACGTGAAACAGGGAACAAAAATCGAAAAAATAATTGAGGGCCAAATTGCGACGCAGAAGTTTTGGCCGGGCATAGAAAATACGCCTCTAATCGTGGGGTTTGCTAAGGCTTCGGAGCTGATGTTCACTGATTTGGACAAAAACATTGGGCATATGCGTAGGCTTCGAGACAAACTTATGAACGGGCTTCTTTCACGAGTGTCGGATACTTTGTTGAATGGGCCGTCTGGTGATAAGCGGGCTCCGGACAACGTGAACATTAGCTTTTTGCGTTGTGAAGGCGAAGCTTTGACCATCGAGTTAAGCTTGAAAGGCGTTTATGTTTCCAGCGGGAGTGCTTGCACGCGTAGGCTTTTGCAGCCGAGCCACGTTTTAACCGCTATTGGTAGAAGGTTTGAGGCGGCGCATGGGAGCATTTTGATGAAGGTTACGCGTTTGCATACCGAAGAAGATATAGCGTATGTACTCAAAGTGTTTCCCGAAGCAGTTCAGCGGATAAGAAAAATCGTAGGTTCAACGGTGGTATCCTAATGTCTCGAGTTCCCCTCCCCTACAACCAGAAAGTGCTCGAACTTTTTCGGAACCCCAAAAACCTAGGTAGGATGGAAGACGCAACGGTTTCCGCCGTGGCTGGAAACCCCATGTGCGGAGACATGATAACCTTCTACCTGAAAATAGACGACGAAGAAGTAATCAGAAAAGCCTCGTTTGAAAGCTACGGGTGCGCTGCTAACATCGCCACGTCCAGCATTCTAACCGAGATGATTAAAAACAAGACGCTCAAACAAGCGTGGAACGTTTCGTGGAAAAAAATAGTTGAAGAAATCGGCGGGCTTCCCTCCATAAAGTTTCACTGCGGAATCCTAGCTGTAGGCGCCCTTCGAAGAGCCATACGCAAATACTACGAGGAAAAAGGCTATACGCCGAAATGGCTTCCAAAAGAATTAACCTTCGAGGAAAAACAAGCCTTGGAAGAGGAAGAACTCGCTGAAAGGCTTGCCAAAAGAATGGACGGTCAGCAATAATGTTAGACCCATACGAGGTTAGAAAAGACTTTCCAGTGCTCGAAAGAAGGATAAACGGCAACCCGCTCATATATTTCGATAACGCCGCAAGTTCGCAAAAACCCATACAAGTGCTGAAAGCCGTAGAAAACCTCTACGAACATTCATACGCAAACGTTCACCGCGGCGTTCACACCCTTTCGCAGGAAGCATCTGAACTTTACGAAGAGGCTCACCGAGAGGTAGCTCGTTTCATAAACGCTGATGGAATGGAAGAAATAGTCTTCGTGAGAGGAACAACCGAAGCCCTAAACCTCGTCGCATACTCCTTTGCGCTCAACAGGTTAAACAGCGGAGACGAAGTAATCACCACGCTGATGGACCATCACAGCAACATCCTTCCATGGGAATTCCTCTCTAAGCTCAAAGGCTTCCAAGTGAAATACGTAAACGTAACACCGGACGGACTACTGAACTACCAGTCTTTTGAGGAGCTTATCAACGACAAAACCCGACTCGTATGTGTGCCTCAAGTTTCGAATGTTACCGGCATAATCAACGACGTGAAACGAATAACCACAACCGCGCATGAACATGACGCTCTGGTCATCGTGGACGCGGCTCAATCGGCTCCACATATGCCCGTAGACGTAAAAGCGCTTGACGTGGATTTTCTGGCTTTTTCAGGGCACAAGATGCTTGCGCCTACAGGTATAGGGGTTCTATATGGCAAAAAATCATTGCTGGAAGATATGCCGCCCTTCCACGGCGGAGGCTCCATGATTAGACATGTAAAATATGATAATGTGCTTAAACGGTGCGCCGTTGAATTGAATGATTTGCCGTGGAAGTTCGAGGCGGGGACCCCTAACATCAGCGGCGGGGTAGGCTTGATGGAAGCAGTCAGATACCTACGGAAAATAGGGATGGAAAACGTGGAGCAACATGAAAAGGCTTTGACTTCATATGCTTTGGAGAAACTCGGTGAACTCGAAAAGGTTCACATTGTAGGTTCGACGGATATTTCGATTAAAACCGGAATAGTTCCCTTTCTTGTGGACGGCTTCGACTCTCATGACGTAGCGCTTTTCCTAGACAATTTCGGAATAATGGTTCGAAGCGGCTTTCACTGCGCGGAACCCCTTCATCAACAATTAGGTGTAAGACACACCGTACGCGCAAGCTTCTACATCTATAACACACAAGAAGAAATTGACAGATTCGTAGAAGCCTTAAAAATGCTGTAAAGGAAGACTCTGCGATGACCCTAGAAACATACGTAGCTCGAATCGAAGAAACATGTGGTGAAGAAAAAGACTTCGTAGTAGTGTTGAAATACGAAAAGAAAGACGAAGCCATAAACAAGATTCTGCGAAAAGTGAAACTAATACGTTCAGTGGCGAACATAATCTACGACCTTGAATTCCAAAAAGCCACACTGCGATTATACAAAAACGGAAAAATCATAATAAAAAACGTAAAGAACAGAAAAGATGTAGAGGCAAAACTAAC
>Ga0190304_1001526_pt1 | contig 10288 bp, 7 predicted proteins | sample 48700712_MG_FD_161670 | JGI IMG/M metagenome (GOLD analysis project Ga0190304, IMG submission 161670) | Hydrothermal vent sediment bacterial communities from Southern Trench, Guaymas Basin, Mexico - 4870-07-1--2_MG | ecosystem: Environmental > Aquatic > Marine > Hydrothermal vents > Sediment ... | reverse complement strand
ATCGATTAAACATGGTGCTCCTCCTTTCTCTGACTCATCCACAGGTACTATCTTCTCTATTGGTAGTATGTTGTCAATTCCTAATTTTCATTGTCTGTCACAAAGTCAGGGCAAATTTGAGTGAAACCTGTCACAAAGTCAGGGCAGATTTGAGTGAAACCTGTCACAAAGTCAGGGTAAATGAAGGGAAAGGGAGAAAGTAGTTGACAGAGCAACCATTGAATAAATTAGTTGTGCCGTCAACTATATGGAGGTGGCATGAAGGAAGAAAAACGAAAGTCAATTGGCTTTTATATAGCGTATCTGGGACGTAAAAATCACGCCTATTTTGATGTGGAATTTAAGAAAATGGGACTCACCCCCGGTGCTCCCTTTATCCTTAAACAGCTTTATAATAAAGACGGTATTCGTCAACAAGACATCTGTGATAACCAGCATATCAACAAGGCCGGAGTTACCCGTATCCTGTCCAAATTGATACAGGCGGGGCTTATCCGCCGGGAGCCGCATCCCACCGATAAGCGGGCTTATACAATCCATCTCACGCCAAAGGCACGAGAGATGCGAGAGGATTTTTTCAGGATATTCACCAACTGGAGCGCCATTCTTACTTCGGATTTTACCGATGCGGAGCGGGCAGACATCCAAATTGTGCTGGAGCGGATGGTGGAAAATGTGAGGCATTATGGGAAAGAAATACATGAATAATAAACACGTTTTGGCCGAAGAAAACATCGGCAAATTGCTCTTCCAATTGTCCCTTCCTGCTACTACCGGAATGCTGGTAATGGCGCTGTACAACATCGTTGACACAATTTATGTGGGACGGGGTGTGGGCCCTCTGGCAATCGCAGGATTGTCCATTGTCTTTCCCATCCAGATGATGGTGATGGCCATAGGGCAGCTGTTGGGAATCGGTTCCGGATCGGTGATTTCCCGCAGTTTGGGCGAGGGTGGCATCGATAAAGCCAATCGGGTGCTGGGCACAACCATGACTGCAACGATGATCATTGCAACTCTTCTTACGGTTGTTGGATTGGTGTTCACCGAGGAAATTTTGGCTGTTTTTGGTGTGACGGAAGCCATCTATCCCTATGCAAAGGACTATTTTCAGATTATTATATTTGCTTCGATACTGTTCATCACGTCCATGTCCAGCAACAATATTTTGCGCTCCGAAGGTCAGGCAAAAGCGGCGATGAAGACGATGATTACCGGTGCGGTGATAAACATAATACTGGATCCCATATTCATTTTTGTGTTTCACATGGGAGTAAAGGGTGCGGCATTGGCCACTGTGATTTCGCAGTTGTGCGCCGTGATATACATCTTTCTATTCTTTGCTTCGGGCAAAACGATACTGAAAGTGCAAGTACGTTATTTGCGCATCAATCTCAGTATCTTAAAAGAAGTTGTGGTCATCGGGATGTCTTCGTTTCTGCGGAATGTAGCCGCTAGCGTGATGTTTGCACTCGTCAATAATTCTTTGGGAAACTATGGCGGTGACATGGCTATCGCGGCCTATGGTATTATTCAGCGGGTACTGCGTTTTATCGTGATGCCGATCATTGGCATTGCTCAGGGTATGCAGCCAATCGTGGGGTTCAATTATGGTGCGTTACGCTTTAACAAAGTGCAGGAAGTAATGCGTATTGCCATTATCTCGGCAACATTTGCGGTAACGTTTGGAATGGTAATGATTCAACTGTTTGGACCTTTTTTTATGAGGCTATTCAGTGATGATGCAGAACTTGTTGCCCTGGGAGCACATGCGATGCGCCTGATGACAATGGCTTATCCGGTGATTGGTTTCCAGATCGTAAGTACTACCGTGTTTCAAGCATTGGGAAAAGCCCGAGAATCTCTGGTGCTGTCCTTATCCCGAGAGATAATTTTCCTCATCCCCCTGGTTATGGTTCTCCCCCGTTTTATGGGTTTGACCGGACTGTGGTATAGTTTTCCCATCGCGGATTTTTTGGCAAGTTTACTCACCCTTATGTTCTTTATGCGACTGATGCGACAACTGGCGGATTTGCAACCTCAGCCCGTACGGACCTGATTTTTGAGGCATCCGGGTGTTTTATCTGGATGCCTGTTATTTGCAGATCTGTGTTGCAGAATTGTACATTGAAATGTAATGAAGAGGTGCGTGAAAAGCCCCACTAATTCTTTTCCAGGGATTAGTGGGGTTTTATTCAGGATTTACGAGAGAGATGTTTCAAAGCGAAAATAAATCCACTGATCAGCATCACACACAGAGCGATCCAGCCGGTGGAACTGGCGGGATGACTGAGAAACGTTGCGGCTTGATAGTAACTTGTGGCAATGATCCAGGCTAAAAAGGTGAGGTAACTCACAGAGAAGAAGGCCCACCATCGTCCGGCTTCACGATAGATTGTTGCAACCACAGCTACGCAGGGCATATAGATAAGCACAAAAAGGAGGTAGGCAAAGGCATTGTTTTTGCCGCCAAAACGTTTTTGCATCTCAGAAAAGGTTTCCGTCCCCAGCTCCATATCTGCTGCCAAAGCCTCAGAATCTGATGTATCTACCGAAAGTCCCATAGGATCCGCCGCTGTTTTACCCAAACTTTTAAATCCTTCAGGTATGGATTTAAAGGCATCGGAAATACCACGCCAGAAATCAAAGGTAGCGGTATCATCGGATGCATCCAGCTGGGAGTATAATGCATCCAGTGTGCCCACGATGGTCTCTTTGGCAAAGATGCCGGTAATCAGGCCTACCGTTGCCGGCCAGTTTTCGTTGGTTATGCCCATGGGGTGGAACAGGGGAGTAATTTTCTGGCCAATATAGCTTAACACTGAATTATCGGAATCTTGATTGCCAAAACTGCCATCGATGCCGATGGAATTGAGCAGAGTGATGAGCAGAACCACGAAGAGAATCACCTGACCGGCCCGGAGTACAAATTCCTTGAGTCGGGTCCAAGTGTGCAGCATTATGCCGTTTATGGTGGGGATGTGGTAAGGTGGCAGTTCCATCACAAAAGAAGATGTTTCTCCCCGGAAGAGGGTTCTCTTAAAAATCAAGCCCCAAATGATGGCCATGAAAATGCCGATGACGTAAAGACTGAAGATCACTGTACCACCATGGGCTGCAAAAAATACTGACGCAAAGAGTGCATATACCGGCAGGCGGGCACCGCAGCTCATGAAGGGATTTATCAGAATGGTGAGGATGCGATCCTGCCTGTTTTCTAAGGTTCTGGTAGCCATTATGGCCGGAACGTTACATCCAAATCCCACCAGCATCGGGATGAAGGCTTTTCCTGGCAGGCCGATAACCCGCATGAAGCGATCCATCACAAAGGCGGCGCGGCTCATATAACCGCTGTCTTCCAATATGGAAAGTGAAAGAAACATGAAAAAGATCGGCGGGATAAAGGTGGAAACCGTCTGGATGCCGCCACCAATACCATCGGCGAGGAAGGTGATGAGCCAGATTGGAAAGTGCCAATTCTGCAGCAAATTCCCCAAGCCATCAACGAAAATAGTGCCCATAAAACCATCGAAAAAATCGATGAAAGGGGCGCCGACATTGATCACCAGCATAAAGACCAGGTACATCACTCCCAGAAAAAGCGGTACACTGAGAAAGCGATTGAGGGCAAATTTATCAATGATGTCCGAGGTGTTTTTGCGCAGCTCAAAATCCCGATGAACCACATCCCGTGTGAGGCCGTGGATAAAGCCGTAGCGGCCATCTGCGATGACGATATCCGTGTCACTATTGGTGTGTTTCTCTATGCGCTTGATGTCTGGTTGCAGAGCCTCTGCGAATTGGTTATCGGTGAGTTTTTGTGCCAGTTCATCACCTTCCAGCAATTTTATACTCAGCCAGCGGCTGTCAACAGCCTGTTTCTGACTGATGGGAGTAACTTTGGGGATAAGCCGTTGGAGAGCTTCTTCAACCACTGAGTCATACTGCACCTGAGTATGGGGAATTTCCTTTTTGGCTGCAGCTTCCAAGATCATCTCTTTCAGTTCGCTGATGCCCTTTTTGCGTGCAGCAACCACAGGAATTACGGGACAATCCAGATGTTTCGCCAAATGTTCCACTTCGATACGAATCTTCTTTTGTTTGGCCACATCCATCATGTTCAGGGCTACGATCACCGGGATTTTCATCTCCAGTAACTGGGTGGTGAGGTAGAGGTTGCGCTCCAGATTACTGGCATCCAGGATATTTACCACGAGGTCGGGTTTTTCCATCAGAATATATTCGCGAGACACTTTTTCATCCAGGGAGTAGGCGCTGAATGAGTAGATTCCCGGAAGATCGATCACCCGTACTTTTGTGTCGTTATGTTTATAGACACCTTCCATGAGTTCCACTGTTACTCCGGGCCAGTTTCCTACGTATTGTTTGGCGCCGGTAAGGGCATTAAACAGAGTGGTTTTCCCGCAATTGGGATTTCCAGCCAGGGCGATGGTTATTCTGTTCATGAATTTCTCTCTTTTATGATTATGTGATAGTGCGATTCAATTGCACCCTATGAAAAAAAGTCGCTATTCACGGCATTTTTCACAGAGACCCCGAGCACCAATGTTGCACTCGGTAATGGTGAAGTTATAACGTTTTGCCAGATTTTGCAGTAATGCTTCCACAGCAGCACTTTCGGCTTCGATGATGGAACCGCATTTGTTGCAGATAAGATGCAGATGGTGTTTGTGACCAAAAATATGCTCATAATGGTCTCTGGCCTGACTCCGCAGAGATCGCTTTATCAGCCCGGCCTCTATGAGCAAGGGCATGGTGCGGTAAATGGTTGCCCGGGACACATCTGTGTATTTCTGGTGGATCTGATCATAAAGGGCATCCACATCAAAATGGCTATGATTGGCAAAAACAGCAGCTAAGATAACGTGGCGAGGACGGGTAAGCTTGAGGTTGTGTTTTTTTAAGTAATCTTCAAAAATTTTCACATGATCTTGCATAATGTCCTCTCTTTTTTTAATTTGTGGCCAATCCTCAGGAGGGAGTGATCTGTGTCAAGAAAACTTTGAGAATGATTCTCATTTACTATCCCCTATCTCTTGCATACGTCATATCCACACTCCTGTAACTCTTTACACAGCTTATGAATCCACTCACCTTTCCGGCTATAGGTAAGATATTGAAAATCATGAAAATCCCGAGGCAGAAGGGGATCGCCTTCTATGATGGCCGACACCCGTTTCCGTCCTAGCCTGCCGATAAAAATGCCCAATTCCAAGATCAGATTTTGGTCAATCATCCGAGGAGCAGGGCTTTGTGGGGTTGCTTGGGGCGATAATACGGCGATGGCATATTGAATGCGGGGATCACTTTCGATTTCGTTGATGATAGTTTTTCCGGCGTTGGCATATTCCTTTAAAATGATAGGCTGCAGATAGTTTTTGTGCAGCAGAGTCAGGATCTCTTTACTGGCCTCGGAATCGTCATCATGCAATAGCAAGATGGTGCTTTTGGTGAGGCTGCGCAGTCCCAGCAAGTCAAGGCTGGCTTTTATGGCTTGGAGTTTTTCCACCTTTTCCCGCACGATGCGCATATGTTTTGCGCGAATCTCTTCCAGGGTGGTATCAACAAAAAGAACTCTGCCGATCTTCATGGGAGATGCCGCGTATTCCCGAGAAATTTCCCGGCGATTAAACATCTTGGTGAGAGCATGATATACGGTGCTGTTCCACTGATGATATTTCCGTTCCGCACTGCGCATATGGCCCATGGTTTCAATGGTTTCGCCAAGCATTTCCGTGCCGGAGGCGATCATTTCTTGAAGCCGGGCATGAGCTGTTTCCAGATCCACCCGAATGTAAGGAACCGAAGCTGGCGATTTCATTTTTCCTCCTCTTTGTTACTAAAAAAATAATCCAAGGTTGGGAAATGTCAAAAACAACCTTTCTCTTGACGTTTTATAACAATATCTATGCTCAGACGTAAGTAAATTGCTGGAGCGCAGATGAAACCGAAAAATCAGATTAAATGGCATAAACTCTACAAGCAGTGGTGGGTGCTTTTACTGGCGTCCTGCCTTATTACAGCCATTACATTTGGTTTATGCCACACCCCATTTTTACAAGATTTGGAGCACCAGGTTACCGATACTCTTTTCAGGATGGATCCCCGCCCCGATGCTGCCGACTCATCCATTGTACTGGTTGCCGTAGATGATGGCAGTCTGGCCTATTTTTCTCAACAGGGGGTTTCCTGGCCCTGGCCTCGCTCCTTTTACGCTCATGTCGTCGATTATTTTGCCGATGTTGGCGCTGAGGCTGTGCTCTTTGATATGCAATTTTACGAAGCCGATCTCAACCGGGAAGAGAGCTATGGCCGGGAGACCGATGCCCGTTTTGCCAAAAGTATTTCTCAGGCAAAAAACGTGTTTCTGGCTGCTCAGGGTGTGCCGGATACGGCCCGCTCTCACCTCATTTTTCCTCAATTTGTCATCTCACCTCCATCCTCTATATCGCCTTATCACCTGGATGGTGTCATCGCTCCCATAGATACTTTGCAACAGTCTGCCGCAGGGGTAGGACTGGTAAACATATTCCCCGATGCAGATGGCGTGATACGCCGTGTTCCTCTTCTGTATCGCTATCACGATGCCACTTTTCCGCAATTTGCCCTGGCAGGATGGATGCAAGAAACCCCCACAGCCGACCTTACTGCCATCCCTCACGATAAAAAAGGGAATTACATTATAAACTGGTACGGAGACGGCCTGAAGGACAGTTGTTTTACCTACCTGCCGTTTCAGGCGGTTATCGCTTCTGCCTCTGCCAGGATGCAGGGTATGAAACCACTTTTGCCAGATTCGCTGTTTCGCAATGCCCACGTTATTGTGGGGGCCACCGGTGCCGGATTGATGGACCTCAAGACCAGTCCCTACAGCCGCATTATGCCGGGTATGGAGTTGTGGGCCACGGTGCTCAGTAATTTGCTAAACCACGATTTTATCACCGTTGCGCCACAGTGGCTACTAGCTCTGGCTGTCATCTTTTTGGTGTGGATTGTGCTTTTTGCCATCACTCATTTGAAAGACCGCTTTTCTCACTTGGTGCTGCTGGCTGTTATTTTGCTTATTTGTGGCGTGCATTATCTGCTCTGGATGCAATTCCGCATTCTGTTATGGGTGACCTTTTTTTCCCTCGCTATCCTCATAGCCTATCTGGTGAGCATCATCATCAGCTACATGGTAGAAGGGCGCTCCAAGCGGGAAATCCGCCGCCTCTTCACACGCTACCTGCATCCCGATGTGATAGAGCTGCTGGTACAAAATCCCGGGCAGGTGCTGATGGGTGGTGCAGAAATTGATGCCACACTCCTCTTTACCGATATTGCCAACTTTACCACTTTCTCCGAAGGCAAACATCCGCGGGATCTGGTGCAATATCTCAATGAATACCTCGACCGCATCACCGGCTATGTGCTGGAAAATAATGGACTTCTGGATAAATACACCGGGGATGGCATCATGGCGATATTTGGAGCACCGGTTCCTCGGAAAGATCATGCGCTGCTGGCCTGCAAAATGGCTCTGCAACACAAAGAATTTTGTGCATCCACTGCTGACCAAGACAGTGTACCGCTGCATTTTCATCGCCATACACGCATCGGGATTCACAGCGGCAAGGCTGTGGTGGGAAACATCGGCTCTACTAAGCGGATGGACTACACCGCCATCGGTGACACGGTGAATCTGGCATCGCGGCTGGAAGGGGTGAATAAGGTTTTTGGCACAGATATCATCATCAGTGAAGCTACCTGGCAGGCGGTAAAAGACTGCTTTGTGTGCCGAGAACTGGACTATCTGCGGGTGAAGGGAAAGACGAAACCAACGCGGATTTATGAACTTCTTGGGAGCCAAACGCCGCAACAGGAAACGATTGTTGCATCCTATGAAGAAGCTCTGGCTCTCTATCGCCAGGGGGAATGGAAAAAAGCGCTGCATCTGTTTGATGATCTGGCAACGCGCTATAGTGATCCGCCGGCAGCGAAAATGGCAACCCGCTGCCGCATCTTGATGAAAGAGAAACCCAAAAAATGGGACGGGATTTTTACCTTGGAGGCAAAATGAAAAAATCGATTTTTTGTTTGATGGTTATCGCTTGTGTGCTGGTGCATGCAGAGGTGGAGCGAAAAGTGGTACAGCGTCAGCGGGCCTTGGTGCGTTCGGGAGCAGGGCTGTTTTATCCCATCATTGCAGAGCTTAGCCAGGGAACCCCCATCTCTGTTTTGGCGGAGGAGGAAGGGTGGTATAAAATCGTGGTGCAGGACTCCAATGGATACGTTTCTACCAAGGTTACCCAAGCCGCTTCTGCCGGGGATGATCCCTTTCTCAGGATGTCTTCCGGTGCTGATGTGCGGCTGTCTCGCCATGGTATGTCTGCCGGCGTAAAGGGCTTTGCATCCCGCTTTACAACTGCTTTTAAGGGGGATGCAGATTTCATGGATGTCTATGCATCCTATCAGCTTGATCCTGCTGATTATCGGGCATTTACCCGAGAGACGGAGCGGCGGAATCCACCCACGGCAGCACCTTTGCATCCGCTGAGCATCCGGGATTATTTCAGCTTTTCCGAAGCCGGGATGGGTATCGCCATCGCCTCCCGGATCAGCCAGCTTGGTTTGCTGCAAGACCCAGACATCCAGACCTATGTAAATTGCGTGGGAACCCGCGTGGCAAGCGCATCTCATGGGTATGATGTGGGCTTCCGCTTTTTCGTTTTGGATGTGGATGCGGCAAACGCCTATGCTTGTCCTGGGGGAATTGTATTCGTTACCCGGGGCATGCTGCAAAGCCTGAATAATGAAGCGGAACTGGCGGTAATTCTGGGTCACGAGATCGCTCACGTTGTGCTGCGACACGGCATGCAGGAGATGGAGAAGCGTAAACATAACATAAAAAGTGACGATGCTTTTGTCGCCATGGAAGAGGAATTTGAAAAGATGGGGGAACCGACTGATGCCGAGTATAAGGCGGTGGAAGAGGAGCTGGATGCCATGGCGCTGGAAATCTACGATACCATTTATCAAGGCCGGATGGATGCCTATGAAGTAGAAGCTGATTCTTATGGTACTCTCTATGCAGCCCGGGCTGGGTACAAAAGCAGCGTGATTCACTCTCTTTTACAGCGTCTGCTCCACAGCGAACGGGGCTCTACAAACGAACATTACACCCCGGAACAAATCACTGGTCGTATCAAGAATATGAGGCGGGACACGGGAGTGGATGAGTCGGCTAACGCTCTGTTGCTTACTCAGCGCTACAAAGATGCAATTGCGCCTTTGATGCGGGGACAATAGCCTCCCGGTGCATACCCCGCCAACTGAAAGTCGGGGCATCCTGGATGATGGGGAGCCGGAAGCCCGAAACAGTGCGCATCCTGGTGGAAAAGACCTCGGCCGTCTGGCGGATTCTGATATTGCAGGGAGTCAACACAATGCGGCTGGTGGGGACAGACTGGAAATAGCCAGCTCTTTTTTCCACCTGTGCGGGCTTGGGAACAATATACATCCGGGTATGCTCGATTTTTTTCAAAACCTGAAGGGGGGGATTGGTCAAGGATTTGCAGGGGAAAAAGCCATCATTCCATGAAACGGGTCAAATACTTTTTATTTTATTTCCCATTGCTATAGGTAACAATCGGATCCGGAAATTGCCAATACCATGTCGAGCTTGTTCAACAGAGTTTCCCGGCATGTGTGATGCCTGGAAACTCTTAATTAGTTATGCACCACTTCTTCAAATACTTCTCAAATATCTAACGAAGCACCGTTCTGTTTTAACCATTCTATTTGATTCTGGTAATTTGGCAGAACTTTATCGACTTCATTCCAAAACGGTTGTGAATGCCTTTTATGTTTTAGATGAGCCAATTCGTGAACAACGATATATGTAAGCACATCAAGCGGAGCCATTGCACATTTCCAGTGAAAATTCAGGTTTCCGTTATCTGAGCAAGAACCCCACCGATTCTTCAAATCTATAATTCTGATTTTATGAGGATTTACTCCCATCCATTCTTGATATTTCTCAATTTTTTCTGTTATTTTTTTTAACCCTTTTTCTTTATAAAAACCGATGAAAAGTTCTCTTGCTTTTGGTTTATCCTTTTCACGTAGTAAAAAATATCCTTGCTTTAACATTAATGGCTTTGAAAGTTCTTTTACAATTTCCAGACGATAATTACGTCCAAGATATAAGTATGATTGTCCGTTTACAAAAGTACGCTCAATTTTACTTTCATTCATCTCTTTCCATTCAGCGAGAAATTTATATATC
>Ga0190304_1001525_pt1 | contig 10296 bp, 9 predicted proteins | sample 48700712_MG_FD_161670 | JGI IMG/M metagenome (GOLD analysis project Ga0190304, IMG submission 161670) | Hydrothermal vent sediment bacterial communities from Southern Trench, Guaymas Basin, Mexico - 4870-07-1--2_MG | ecosystem: Environmental > Aquatic > Marine > Hydrothermal vents > Sediment ... | reverse complement strand
CTCTCCAAACAGAAATCAATGGCGTTAATATTTCATGGCAAAGTAGTAAACCAGGTCTTATTACGACTGACGGTATTATTATTAAACCACAAATTGATACAACTACATCATTAACTGCTATTTTTACTTATGAAGATAAGGTTATGACTAAAGTATTTGATGTTGTTATTTTAGGAAATATTTCAGTTGATTACAACATTGCTCAAACAATGATTGATTCAATATACTTTGATGAATATCAGCTAATAGATGATATTTCTTTATTACCTATCTCTGAAAATGGTTTCATTACTACATGGGAATCTAGTAATGAAGAAGTAATTTCTTCATCAGGAATAGTTACAAGACCTCCTGAAAACTCTGGAAATGCTATAGTTACTATTACTTTAACATTATCTTATAACGATATAACAATCAAAAAAGATTTTATCTTTACAGTTTTTGATTTATCACAAACTGTTGTTTATTTAGGTTATTACAGCGGTGCTGATAATTTAATGGGTGAAGAACTAAAAACTTTTCTTCATGAACTAATAGATGATCATAACGTGCTTTCTTATGCAGCATTATGGGACGCATTAGCTGAAAGTGATGAAGATCCAAATAATCCTAATAATGTTATTTTATTATATACAGGACGTTCACAATTAAAAAGTGAGATTCAATCAGGTAATAATAATCAAGATTATTGGAATCGAGAACATGTATGGCCAAAGGCACACGGTGCCTTTGATACTACTGATATTGAAGGAACAGATATGCACCACATTAGACCAACTGACGTGAGTGTCAATGCTGAAAGAGGCAGTTTAGATTTTGATTACGGAGGAACTGTTGTATATGATGGCGATATAGCAACTCTTAACTTAAAAGATTATAATTCTTTTGAACCTCGAGATGAGGTAAAAGGTGATATAGCTAGAATGATTTTCTATATGGCAGTAAGATACGAAGGTGATAATGATGAACTTGATTTAGAATTAACTGACTTAGTAACAACAACTAATACACCTTTTATGGGAAACCTGCATATCTTATTAGAATGGAATTCAAACGACCCAGTTGATGATTTTGAAATGCATCGTAATGATGTTATCTTCACATATCAAGGAAATAGAAATCCTTTTATTGATCATCCTGAATTTGCTCAATATATATGGGGAATTATATAAAAAAGGCGCTAAATATTTAGCGCCTTTAATGTAGGTGTTTCTCAGTTTTATTTTTTTATTTACTATTTTAATTTGTTAGTTTCCGTAAACAACAACTTTATATAAATCATCTTCAATTTTAAAGATATCTACTTGTTGACCATCTTCTCCAACCTTGTTTACGTATTTCATCATGTCATCTTTATTAGAAAACATTTTGATTTTACTTGTTTCGTTTGATACAAAGTTTCTATTTCTATAAAATCTTTGTCCGGGATTTTCATTTTGAACTGTATTGCATCCTTCTTCAAGATGAGGTCCTTGCCCATCTCTTCTACCACCTAGTAAATGAAGTCCTCTTCCTCTATCTTGACGATAGAAAGAACCATCATTACGTCCGCCGTAGTCTCTTCTACCTCTTCGAGGTCTATCATCTAATCCTCTATAACCGTTATAATACATTTCTCTTCTCACTCTTTTCTCTCTCTCTCGCACCTACAATTAAATTATAAAACTTTTTATTTTTTTGTCAAGGGCAATGAATTACTTTATGTGCGTTTAAACACTTATTTCTGTTTTTTAATTATTTTTTATTATATAAAAATACCTCAAAATCCAAACTTGATATAACTACTATATCGTTTAGACTTTTGAGGTATTAAAATATTTAATTATTTATTTTTATTATGATAAATATGCTTCTTTAACCTTTGCATTATTCAAAAGATCCTTTGATAGACCAGAAGCAATTATTTTTCCAGTTTCTAAAACATATCCTTTATCAGAAATATGCAATGCTCTATTAGCATTTTGTTCTACTAATAAGATTGTAGTCCCATTACTATTTATTTCTTTAATGATACTAAAGATTTCATCAACAAGTAATGGAGCTAACCCCATTGATGGTTCATCTAACAATAATATTTTCGGTCTACTCATTAATGCTCTTCCCATAGCAAGCATTTGTTGTTCACCACCAGATAATGTCCCACCTAATTGGTTTTTTCTTTCTTTTAAACGTGGAAACTTTTTAAACACCATTGTTAGATCATCAGCTATTTCATCTTTATTCTTTCGTGTATATGCTCCCATTTGCAAGTTTTCAAATACAGTTAGTCCAGAGAATATTCTTCTACCTTCAGGTACATGTGAAATACCCATTTCAACAATTTTATGAGCATCTATTCCCTCCAATGAAGAATTTAAAAAAATAATGTCTCCTTCTGTTTGTTTCAAAAGAGCAGAAATTGTTTTTAAAATAGTTGATTTCCCAGCTCCATTCGAACCTATTAATGTTACTATTTCACCTTTTTTTACTTCGAAACTAATACCTTTAATAGCATGAATTGCTCCGTAATATACATGTAAGTTTTCTACTTTTAACATATTATTCTCCTAAATACGCCTTAATAACATTTTTGTTTTTTCTTATTTCTTCAGGCGTTCCTTTAGCTATTATTTTTCCGTAATCAATAACAACAATTCTTTCACATATTCCCATAACTAATTTCATATCATGTTCAATTAATAATATAGAAACCTTAAATTGATCCTTTATTAATCTTATTGTCTCCATTAGTTCCTTAGTTTCTTGTGGATTCATTCCCGCAGCAGGTTCATCAAGTAATAATAATTTAGAATTAGTCGCTAATGCTCTAGCTATTTCAAGTTTTCTTTGCTTTCCGTAAGGAAGATTTTTTGCTATTTCATCACTAAATGCTTCAAGTGAAAAAACTCTAAGCAATTCTAATGCAACTCTATTTGCTCTTTCTTCCTCATCTTTAAATTTCTTTGTTTTAAAGATACTAGCAAATATTCCATAATCCATTTCATTATGATAAGCAACCTTAATATTATCAAGAACAGTCATATTTTTAAATAATCGTATATTTTGAAATGTTCTACTGCTCCCTAGCATTACTATTTGACTAGGTTTTACATTTATTATATTTACATTATTAAGTTTAATACTTCCTTCATTAGGAACATAAACCCCTGTTAATAGATTAAATATTGTTGTTTTACCAGCTCCGTTTGGTCCGATTAATCCAACCAATTCCCCTTTTTTAACTACAATATTAAAATTATCAACAGCTTTAAGTCCACCAAACATAATACTTAAATTTTCTACTTCTAAAACATTCATTAATACTCACTCTCCTTTTGAAAGAGTTTATTAAAAAAACTAACAAATTTATTATATACGTATACAAAACTTCTAATTACTTTATTCAATGCTTTTGTCAAACTAAATTCTTTTGTCCCCATTAGACCTTGTGGTCTAAATAGCATTGTAGTTATCAATAATATTGAATATAATAATAATCTATATTTTTCAAATTCACGTAATGCTTCTGGTAAATATGTTAAGAAAATAGCCGCCATTATTGCACCTGATAAACTACCCATACCACCAAGAACAACAATAACAAATATTTCAACAGATTTTATAAATCCAAATGTTGCAGGAGCTAAATATCCAATTTGAAAAGCGTACATTGCTCCACCAACGCCACCAAATAATGATGCTAAAACAAATCCAATAATTTTATATTTGGTAATATTAATCCCAACACTTTCACTCGCAATTTCGTCTTCTCTGATAGATAGAATTGCTCTTCCATGTCTAGAGTTCATAAATAAATAGATAATAGCTACAATAATCACTGTTGTCCAAAAAGCAATTGGGAAAGTCATTATTCTCGGAATTCCCGTTAATCCTTGAGCTCCACCAGTAATATGTAAGTTTGTTATAATAACTTTGACTATTTCTCCAAATCCTAGAGTCATAATTCCTAAATAATCTCCTCGAAGCCTTAATGCAGGCGTTCCTACTAAAAGACCTGCGATGGCAGTTGTAACAACTGCAGCTAATGCAGAAATAACAAACAACAATAAATCATTAGTAATTATTTCTTTAAGAGCAATAGCTGTCAAAGCAGCTGTATAAGCTCCAATAGCCATAAATCCAGCATGTCCTAAAACTAATTGTCCTAAAAATCCTGTAGCTATATTTAAACTTGTAGCCATAATAATAAATACACAAATAAAAACTAATATAGTTGAATAATAACGACTTAATATTCCAAAGTTTATTAAAAAATTTAGAATGAAAAACGTAGCAAGAATCGCTATTACAATCCTGAGAATTCCGTATTTTGATGAGATTTTCAACGGTTTATATTTTATCTTCTTCATAACTACACCTTCTCCTTGACGTTTTTACCAAGAATTCCGGAAGGTTTAAATAGTAAAACCAATATTAAAATTCCAAAGACTAGAGCATCAGCCCATCTACTTGAAATATAGCCTTTTGTCATAGTTTCTATAATTCCGATTACATATCCACCAAGCATGGCTCCACCAACATTTCCAATACCACCAAATACAGCAGCTATAAATGCTTTTAATCCTGGCATTACTCCCATAGTTGGATATACTTGTGTATAAGCAATACTATAAAAAACTCCACCAAGTGCACCAAGTGCACTACCAATAGCAAATGTTAGTGAAATAATTCCATCAACATTAATTCCCATTAACATCGCTGCATCTTTATCTTGAGAAACAGCACGCATTGCTTTTCCTGCTTTTGTTTTTTTAATAAATATTGAAAGAATAATCATCATCAAAATCGATATCCCGATTGTATATAATGTAATTTGAGGAACTCCTATTCCAAAAATTATTATTGCTTTTTTTGAAATTAGTTCTGGCATTACTTTTGGTTGTGGTTTAAAAATTAATAAAGCTAAATTTTGTAAAAACAAACTCATTCCTATAGCGGTTATAAGTGCTGATATCCTTGGTGCTGTCCTCAATCTTTTATATGCTATTTTCTCAGTTGCTACTCCCATTAAAGCAGCAAGAACCATTGCCATAATGACAATAACAAGAAACGGTAAATCTGTTGGAATGGTTGTTGCAAAAAGGAACGCAAAATAAGCTCCAAACATCATTATCTCACCATGCGCAAAATTTATAAGTTTTATTATCCCATATACCATAGTATACCCAATTGCAATTAGTGCGTATATGCTTCCTGTATTTAATCCATTAATTAACTGTCTAATAAATAATTCTAAATCTGCATTCATGAATACACCTCTTAAAAGTAACTAAATAGGGAAGATTTAACTTCCCTATTTAATATCCTAATTTCCTTCTACTTTATCTACAACTACGTGTTCACCATCTATAATTTGAATCATGGTAATTGATTTAATTGGATCTCCATTTTCATCAAATTTAATAGATCCTGTTACAGCTTCTGTCATATCCAAATCTTTTAAAGCAGCAATAATAGCGTCTGCATCTAAACTACCTGCATCTTCCATTGCATTTGCCATAGCGTAAACTGCATCGTATGCTAATGCAGCTAATGCTGTTGGAGATGATCCAAATTCTTCTATATAATTTGTTACGAAATTTTGAACAATTTCAGCCTCATCAGTTTTTGCATAATGGTTTCCGAAATAATCACCTTCTGCAACATCTGCATAATCAACTTCAATTGAATCCCAACCGTCTCCACCTATAAATGGAATTTCCATACCTGCTGCTGCTGCTTGAGTTAAAATCGCTCCAACTTCAGCTACATATCCTGGTAAAAATACCGCTTCAGCACTTGATGCTTGAATTACTGTTAATAATGAACTATAGTCATCATCTTGTGCTCCAAAAGTTAAAGTTTCAACAACCGTTCCTCTAGATTCAAATTCTTCAATGAAAGCCAAAGCTAATCCTTCACTATAAGCATCATCTCTATTATATAAAACAGCAACATTTTCAGCTTCTATAGTTTCATCAACAAAGATAGCCGCAACTTTTCCTTGATAACTATCAGTATAACAAGCTCTAAATACGTTATCAGCATCTAAAGTAACATCTGGATGAGTTGCTGTCGGAGTTAAAACAGGCATATTATCTTCAACAGCTAATTCTTTAATCGCTAACGTTACACCACTAAATGTTCCACCAATTAAAGCATGAATTTCATCTTCATCTCGTAGTCTATTATATGCATTTACTCCTTCTGTTGGATCACCTTTACTGTCATAAGAAATTAATTCAACAGTTTTCCCTAAGATTCCACCTGCTTCATTTAATTCATCAACTGCTAATTGTGCTCCATTTTTAACAGATACTCCATACATTGAGTAATCTCCTGTTAAAGGTCCAATAGTGCCTAATCTTACTGTATCATCTACACCGTTGCATGCACTTAGTAATAATGTAAAAGATAAGGTTAATATTATTAATAATAGTTTTTTCATAGAATCACTCCTTTTAGTTTTACAATAAGAGTACTATAAGAAGGATTGTAGCGCAACTAATGAAAACGTTTTTAATCTATGAAAATGTTTTCATAGATTAAAAACGTTGCATATTTATGCATGTCTCATGTATTTTTACATAAATACCCAAATATAATACTAGTTATTAAAGATTTTCTAATTTTTATATCTAATTTAATCACCTCGAATTTATTGTAAAATATTTTACATTATGTAAAATATTTTTTACATAAATGTTTTTGATTTTTTGTTTTAATTTTATGTTTTTTTTGGTAAAATAGAGATACACTCAAAAAATTAAGAGGTGAGAAAATGATTACAATCAAAGTGAAAAATAACGAATATAAATTCGATCATGAAATCAGACTAAAAGAATTACCTGAAGCTAACAATAAAAAATTTATTGTAGGGAGAGTAAATCATAGAGTTCGAGAACTTTCTTACAAATTTTATTATGATGCTGAAGTTGAATTTTTGTCTATGGATAACCCAGAAACTGTTCATATTTATGAACAAAGTTTAAGATACTTAATTGCCATGGCTTTTAAAAATATTTATCCTAATTATAGGATTAAATTTAAATATAGTATTTCAAGATCTATCTTTTGTTATATAATAAATGATGAAAATGCTGATATAGAAAAAATACTTACTAATCTAAGAAATGAAATGAGTAGATTAGTAAGTTTAGATCTACCTTTTGAAAGAATTACTATGACCACTCAAGAAGCTATTGATTTCTATATGAAAAATGACTATCAAGATCGAATTGATATTATTGAATACCGTCCTGAAAATAAAGTCCATTTTTATATTTGCGATGGATATATGAACTATATGTATGGATATATGGTTCCTTCAACAGGATACCTAAGTAAATACTTGTTTAGACCTTATGAAATAGGATTTTTAATACAATACCCTAGAGCTGAAACTAATGGTGAAATTCCTGTTTTTAAAGATGCTATTCAATATGTTAAAACTTTAAGAAAAGCATCGATATGGGCTGACGTTGTTGAAGCTAGCACTATAGCTGATTTAAATAGACATGTTGAAAATAATAGTATTGTTGAATTTGTTCATATGTGCGAAGCTAATCATAATGCAATGTTGACAGAACTTGGTGATAAAATCAAAGGAGATATTCATAATATTAGATTGATTGCTATTGCTGGACCTAGTTCTAGTGGAAAAACAACTTTTTCTAATAGATTAAGAATTGAGTTAATGACAAGGGGATTAAAACCGATTACTATATCATTAGATAACTACTATTTGAATAGAGCTGATATTATTTCTGATGAAAATGGAGAAATTGATTTAGAGAATATAAACACATTAGATATCGCATTATTTAATCAAAATATGCTTGATTTAATTGCTGGAAAAGAAGTTGATATTCCTATTTTTAACTTTAAAACAAAAAATCGCGAAGGTTATTCAAAATTAAAGATTTCAGAAGATAATCCAATAATTATCGAAGGAATCCATGCTTTAAATGATCAATTATCAGCTATGATTCCTAAAAAACAAATATTTAAAATATATATAAGCCCTCAACTTCAAATGAATCTTGATAATCACAACCCTATTAGCATTACCAATTTAAGATTATTAAGACGTATTGTTCGTGATAAAAAGTTTAGAAATTCGCCTGCGATTAGAACCCTATCAATGTGGGAATCTGTAAGACGAGGTGAATTTAAATGGATTTATCCTTACCAAGAAAAAGCAGATTATGTCTATAACTCAGGTTTACAATATGAATTATGTGTTATGAAAAAATATGCGTTGCCAACTCTTCAGGAGATTTCTTATGATAATGAGTATTATGTAACTGCAAATAGATTAATTAAATTTCTAAAATACTTTGTTGACATTGATGATTCTTATGTACCTTGTAATTCCTTATTGAGAGAGTTCATTGGTGGAAGTTGTTTCATTCTTTAAGATTATAACATCTAAAAAAACGATTAAAATTGAACTGCACCCATAAACTTGGACATAGGAAACTATGAAAAAGAGAGGGTGCAGTTTTTATATGGCTAAATATTCAATAGAATTTAAAAAGAAAGCAGTAAGTTTTTACAAAAAGAGTGGATTTAGTAATACTCTTCGTGTTTATAATATAAGTAGCACAGCTTTAAGAAATTGGTTAAGGCAATCGGAGAGTGATATATTTATGAGGAAATTGAACAAGCGGTATACAATACAGGATAAACTTAAGATATTAGCTTATTACAAAGCAAATGGCATGGTTGATACTGAAGCAAAATACAATATATCTCATAGTGTATTTTATAAATGGGAAAGAATATTACATGAAGAAGGATCAGAAGCTTTAGACATTGAACGAAGAGGAAAAAAATCAAGAGGACCAAAGAAAGATGTGAATAAAGATAAAGATTTACTAGAAGAACTTCAGTATTTGAGAATGGAGAATGACTACTTAAAAAAACTGAAGGCCTTAGTCGAGAAAAGGGAAGATCAAGAAAGAAAGAGCAAGTAAGAGTTATCCTTGAACTAAAGGCAAAAAAAGGTTATCAGATAACTCGATTACTCAAAATAAGTGGACTAAGCAAATCCACATTTTATGAAGTGAAAAGCAATTTAAATCAACCTGATAAAGATAAAATGATAAAAGAAAATATCGTTACTTTAGTAAAGAAACATAAGCAGCGATACGGATACAGAAAAATTAGTGATAGATTAAGAGTCGAATACAACATGATCGTTAATCGTAAAAAAGTATATCGAATCATGAAGGAAATGAATCTACAATCAAAATTCAGAGCTAAGAAATACAAATCGTACAAAGGAACAGTCGGTAAAATAGCAAAGAATCTACTTAAAAGAAACTTTGACGCTAAACGCCCTAACCGTAAATGGGTTACTGACATAACTGAATTCAAAGTAAAAGGAAAAAAGATATATCTTTCAGCACTTATGGATTTACATGATAGAAGTATAATTAGCTTCACAAGAGGGTTTTCGCCTAACGTCAAGCTAGTGAGTGATATGTTAGATAAGGTTTTAAAAAAGAAAAGATATAGACGTTTAATCATCCATTCAGATCAAGGATTCCAATATCAAAATATCAGATATAGAAGACGATTAAAAGAAAAGAAAATCAAGCAAAGCATGTCTAGAAAGGGAAATTGTCTAGACAACGCAGTAATAGAAAACTTCTTTGGAATACTTAAATCAGAGTTCTACTATCTAGAGAAATTTGATTCACCAGAACACTTCATAAAAGAGCTAGATAAATACATAAAATATTACAATGAAGAAAGAATGTCAACCAAACTAAAAGGAATGACACCGATAGAATACCGTCATCATTCCTTGAGTTTTAATTAATTATTACACTTATGTCCAATTTTTGGGGTTCAGTGCAATTTGAAGCTGTTTTATTTAGTTATGTTGTATTCATTTAAGTATTTATTTGCTTTTTCATAGGCAATATTTACACAATTATCAAAGTCTCTAATAAAGTCTTCCCATCGATAAATAGAGATAAATGAATCATAGTTAATATTATTTTTGTTTTGAAGGATAACCTCATTATGAATATTAGAAGAAATGATAGAAGGTAATTTACTTTTATTAACTCCCCAAATGCCTTTAGGACCCTTTTTCATAATATAACTATAGTCATTACCTATATCAGGAATAACGACTCCTATAACACCTTTGGTTGAATGTGAGAATGTATTATTTAATGAATATTTAACTTCAAGTGGAAGACGATTACTACTTAAAATATTTTTTGATATTAAAATGATAGTAACATCCATATGAGAAATCTTTTTTTCTAGTTTTAATAAAGATGCTTCAGTGTTCAAAGT
>Ga0190304_1001521_pt1 | contig 10310 bp, 8 predicted proteins | sample 48700712_MG_FD_161670 | JGI IMG/M metagenome (GOLD analysis project Ga0190304, IMG submission 161670) | Hydrothermal vent sediment bacterial communities from Southern Trench, Guaymas Basin, Mexico - 4870-07-1--2_MG | ecosystem: Environmental > Aquatic > Marine > Hydrothermal vents > Sediment ... | reverse complement strand
TTATGCTCAGAATATCAGGCTTCATCTTGTATAACCGTTCACGGGGTTACAACGCCCGTTTTGCCGCAACCCACCGGACTGTAAGCGTTTACAGGGTGCTGCAGATGCGAGGCGGAGGGTACGCAGGCGTACTTCCTGTACTTCAAGTGCCTGACCTGCCTGCCGGCAGGCAGGCAACAAAGCAGATGCGGTGTCCTGTGAACGCTTACCATCTTGTGAATTTTAATCCGTGTAGTTTAGGTGCTTACCCGGCACTTTTCTCAACCACCAGCCCGGAAAAAAGGAGGTTCAATAATTCAGTAAGATAATGTTCAATTTCTTCTTCGCTCTCTTGAATCAGCCAGTTAAGTTCAAACCCTCTCAATGCATAACCAATGGATTTGGCGGAAAGGAAGGCATCGTTTAACCGGAATACCCCTTTTTCTATACCTTCCCTCAAAATTGAGTCGATGATATTGACCTCTCGTTCAAAAAAATCGTTTCGAATGTTCTCGGCAGCAGGCAAATATTTCCCTACTCCTTCCCGATCCAGGTTAAGGATATTTATCGCCTGACGCATATATTGGAATTTGGCGCGAAAAAAGGCAGCAAATTTCGCTTCCGGTGAAATTTCCTTACCCACAGATAATGATATTTTTTTTAGAAGCTCATCTGCTTCCCGGCTAAGAACTTCCAGATAAACCCGATCTTTGCTCCCGAAATAGTTATAGATGGTACCCTTGGCCACTCTTGCCATGCGAGCAATCTCATCAAGGCTTGTCTTTCTGGGACCGTATCGGGCGAATACCTTTTTTGCGGCTGTTAATACGGCCTCCAACTTTTCCTGCTTCATGGTTTTTTTACCTTTGTTATAACTTTTTGAACTAATATAGTTTTTCAGTTCAAAATTTAAGAAAAACTGATGGAGTGTCAAGGGGGAAAGAGTATACTATCGAATTGAATGCCGATGAGGAGAACCATCATGACCGAGTTTATGGCGGCATCACCGCATCATGTGACAAAAAATCGCGCAGTCGGTCCGCTGATCGACGAGATGGATCTGATTTTTCAGGCACAGCAAGAGGCCTTCCATAAGGCACCGATGCCGGATGCTCAAGAGCGAATTACCCATTTAAACCGGCTCAAAATTGCCATGATCCGCTATCAGGACCGGATTGTCCGGGCCATTGATGAAGATTTCAGCGGCCGGGCCCGTGATGAAACCCTGATTGGCGAGTTTTTTCCCTCGGTCGAAGGCATCCGGTATGCGGTCAAACGCATCCGCCGCTGGATGAAACCCCAACGGCGACGCATGGCCCTGATGTTCCAGCCGGGCCGGGCCCGGATCATCTATCAGCCGCTCGGGGTGGTGGGGATTATCGCGCCGTGGAATTATCCGCTGTATTTGACAGTCAGCCCGCTGACCGCGGCCCTGGCCGCCGGCAACCGGGTCATGATCAAGATGAGCGAATACACCCCGAAAACTGCCGAAATTGTCCGGCAGATGCTCGCCGATACGTTCAAGCAGGACCATGTGGCCGTTGTTACCGGAGGTACCGGCTTGGCGGCGGCATTTTCCGCAAAACCATGGAATCACCTGCTGTTTACCGGGTCAACCGCTGTGGGCCGCCATGTCATGCGGACTGCGGCCGAAAACCTGACCCCGGTCACTCTGGAACTGGGGGGCAAATCCCCTGCCATCATCGGCCCGGACACCCCGGTGGCTGAAGCGGCCGAACGGATCGCCTTCGGCAAGGCTTTTAATGCCGGGCAAACGTGCGTTGCACCGGATTACGTATTCTGCCCCCGGCCGCACGTGAACCGGTTTGTGGCGTTGTTTCAAAGGTGTGTGGCAAACATGTATCCGACCATGGAAACCAATGCCGATTACACATCGATTAACAATTCGCGCCGGCATGAGCGCCTGCAGCAACTGATAGCGGATGCAAGAGCAAAAGGCGCCCGGGTGGATGTCATCAACCCGGCCGGAGAGGCGTTTGCCGATACCCGGAAAATGCCGATCTATGTATTGCGTGATGTCACCGAAGACATGAGTGTCATGCAGGAAGAAATTTTCGGCCCCATTTTACCGGTGATGCCGTATGATGCGCTGGCCGATGCGGTGGCCTATGTCAATGCCCATCCCCGGCCCCTGGCACTTTATTATTTCGGTTATACCCGACAACACAGGGATTACATCCTGGACCAGACCCATTCCGGCGGCGTTCTATTCAACGATACCCTGATCCATGCGGCTCAGGATGATCTGCCTTTCGGTGGGGTGGGCGCGTCCGGCATGGGGCGCTATCATGGCCGGGAAGGCTTTATCACCTTTTCCAATCCCAGGGGCGTGGTGTTCAAACCGCGGTTTAACAGCTCAAAAATGATTTATCCACCTTATAACCGGCCTATCCATCGATTAATTTACAGGCTTTTTCTGCGATAGGTCACCCGATGTTTGAAAAAGAGTAACCGTTGACGGGATTACAGCGCCCGTTTTACCGAAACCTGCCGAACTGTGAGCGTTCACAGGAAATCTTTGTAAGATTTGCATTCATTCCATCGGGTTAAACACGGACGACCAGGTAATGATGTATGGTCGTCCGGGTTTCAGGCATCCTTACTCTTCTCCTTTGACCTCCACTCTCTCAGCCGCTGATTTAAGGAGATCGGAAAGCTTTTTACCGGCCTGCTTTTCCCCTTCCTTCAGGGCGTCTTTGGTGTCATCTATGCGTTTTTGCATTTTCTGAAATTCCAGCCTGGCCGTTTCTTTAGCCTGACTCTGGGCCCGGGCATACCAGGCCTTTGCCTCGTCAAGATAGGATTGGGCCTGTTCAAGGGTCGCGTCTGCACCGGCTGCTAATTGGGCCTTAAGCAGGGCGGCCCGGGCCTCAAGCTCGGTGTAGCGCTTCCTGAGCAGCACTGCCTCCTCGCTTTCTGACACCTGTTTGCCGTAGGCCTTAAGCTGCTCTTCGGTGTGTACCGCCAGGGCATTGGTTTTGTCCTTGGCCTTACCGACGCCTTCGATGACAGCCTGCTTGGCTGCTTGTGCATCGAGCTCAAGCTGTGCAATACCCTCAGCAGTCCGTTTCGAGGCACTCGCCTTGGCCTCTGCCAGGTATTCTTGAGCCTCTTCCAGTGCCCGCCTGGCTTTCTCCGGAGACTGTTCGATCTCAAGGGCAATCCTGGCCTTAAGGGCAGCGGCCCGGGCCTGAACCAGGGCTATCCTGGTGGAAGTCTCCTTTTTGAGGGCGGTCGCCTTGGTCTGAGTCTCTGCTATAGCTGCATTGAGAGTGCTTTCGCTCTTGTCAGCCAAATCGGTCAATTCCGAGTAGGCCTTGTCGCTTTTTGTACGCAGGGCGGTTTCCGCGGACTTGATCTGTTCTTGCAAGTCGGCAATCCGCCTTCTTGTGACCGTATCGGCCGTCCCGTATGCCTGGCGTAGATTCATTTTGGCATCTTCGAGGCTCTGGAGAGCGGCCTCACTGTTTTTCTCCAGCCAAAGCTCGGTACGCGCCTTGAGAAGATTGACTTTTGCCCTTGCCAGGGCGACCTGTGCCTTGAGGGCCTGTTGCCACTCCATTTCCGTGGCTTCCCTGTCTTTTGTCTGGCCAGTCTGCTCAGCCGATAAAACTCCTTGCACTGTAAAACCACTGATCAGCCAGAATGCTAAAAGAGTTGCTGAAATTGCCTTTTTCATTATTTTTTCTCCTTATCCTTTTTCAAGACGTCCTTTGTACCACGGATCATCCCGGATACTGCTCCCTTTGCTATATCCAGTGCCCGTTTTGACAGTTGTCTGGCCTCATCGGCTGCGGTGTGCACTGTCTCTTCGGTAAGATGCGCCGCTTTACCATCTGTCTGGCGCCTTCCAGGGCCTCGCGTACATCTTCAGACAGTTTCTGTTCCTCTCCACCTAAACGGGTCTTTAGTTTTGGTTTGTCATTTGTTTCTGATCCCCGTGCTGTCAGTGTCTGTGTGTAATTTGTCCTATCACCTCCTTTAGGCAACCTGCAAAAATTAAAACACCGGCCTTGCTTATCTATGGCTCCGTCTTCTACGTTGCGCCAAGGATTACATACCGCGAGTATGCGCCCCTTGGCGCGCCTTGAATGCAAAGCCCTATCCTGCGCAATTCCGGCATTTTAATTTCTTCCGCTTGCCTTAATCAAAACCCCTCTAAAAAAAGCTTGAGCGCGGCAGCAAGCATCTCATTGCGACGCCTGAGTCTTTCTCTTTCCCGCCTGGGTAGCTTCTTGTAATACACGATTGATCTCCGATGGCCTTTATCCGTAAGCTACGGCCAGGACCGTAAAGAAAAAGGCAATCACAAGGAATACGCTAAGAATCTGCTGGAGAATCTCACCGGATTGGTCGAGCGTCTTCATCGGATGGCGTATATCCCGCAACCAGTGCCGAGGGTATATGTTCCCTATCCTGCCCCGCCCAGGTGCAGACCAACCACCCCCGCGACAATCAACAGTATTGAACCCACCTTCAATAAGGACACCGGTTCCCGAAACCACAGAACACCCACAACCGCCACCAGCACCGTCCCCACGCCGGCCCAGATGGCATAGGCAATACTTACATCGATCCGTTTCAGTGCCAGTGCGAGTGCTGCGAGTGAAAAGAGGTAAAATACCGCCAACAGCACCGATGGAAGGAGTCGGGTAAACCCATCGGAAAGCTTCATGGACGTGGTGCCAGCCACCTCCAGGACAATCGCTGCTACCAACATCAACCAACTCTGCATCTTTTGCATCCCTTTTCGTTAATAAATAATCACTCCAATTTACACATCACACTCCGATTCCGTCTGTTCAAAACCGCCACTCGACATCGATGGTGCCCAGACGCTCTTGTCCCTCTGCATCGGGTGCTTTGCTCGTATCCACATCGTCGCTGGATATCAATACATTAAGGTGGATCCCCCAGGATGAGGTCACTTCGCGAAAGATCATCAGGCGTCTGAATAACCTGGCCAATGGCGATCCCCGCCCGATAAACCAGATCGTCCTCTGTCAGGGTGGGAATGGCCTTTCCCCAGCGCCTGACGAACCCGGGAACATGCTCCAGCGTCTCCCAGCTCCCTGCGACTGCTGAATGTTTCTGCAACGACCAGCCACTGGATATCTTGCTGTCCTTATTGAATATGAAGTCGTTATCGAACTCGAATCGCCAGGTTGCCGACTCGACCGATGCGCTGTCAGATGCCGCCTGCGCCAATGCGCTTCCCGCATTTGCACACACGAGAAACAGGATTATCAGGATAATTCGTCGCCGATTGTTCATTATTATCTCCAGCCTCAAAGAATCATCTAAATTGTCTCCGGAAGCGCCAGACACCGAAACCAAATACCAGGCTGCCGAGCAGGCCGAGGCCAAGCAGGGAGTCCCATAGAATCCCGATCCCCGCTCCCTTCAGCAGAATGCCGTAGGACACCTCGATATAGTAATAGAGCGGGGAGATATACATGGCCTGGCGAATACCCGCCGGCATGGCCTCCGGCGGCGTCCAGGCCCCGGACAGGAGGATGATCGGCATCATGATCATGATGGTCATCATGGCGGCCTGGGCAAGGTTGCGGCTCATGGTCGAGATAAACAGTCCGAGACCTGACATGTCAAAGGTGTACATGGCCGTCACCGCAAAGAAAAGCGGCAAGCTGCCCTTCATGGGCGCATGGAAAATCCCTTTTATGACCAGGGTGAGGCTCAGCGCCGTTCCCAGCAGGATAACCAGGGTCATGGCAATGACCTTGGGCAGCAGGATATGTACCGGTGTCAGCGGTGAGACCAGAAGTTGCTCGATGGTGCCGCGTTCCTTTTCGCGCACGGCGGCCGCGGCGGGCAGCATCATGGCCAGCACGGTAATCACGGTCAGCAGTTCGGAGATGGACATGAACCAGGAATCCTTCTGGTTCGGGTTGTACCAGACCCGGTGGCGGTCGACGAGCATAGGCACGGCAGCAAGACCCTCACCGGTCAGCCCCATGCGCTGTAACGCCGCATCAAATCCGTATTGTCCGATGATCTGCCCACTATAGCTTGCCGCAAGGGTCCCGAGGACCATGTTGCTGGTATCTATCCGTACCTGCACCTGGGTCGGCCTGCCCTGGATCAGGTCGTGCTGAAACCGGGGCGGGATGTCCAGCACCACCAGCGCCTCGCCCCGATCCAGCAGCCGGATTCCTTCGTTTTGGTCCAGAATCTCACCCCCCAGTTGGAAATAAGGCGGCTGGAAACGATAGATCAGCTCACGGGATGCCAGACTGTGATCCATGTCATGGACCACGACGTTTGCCTTGCTGAGATCCATCTTGACCCCACCCGCCATCATGATGTCGAAGGTGAACAGATAGAGCACGGCCAGCACCAGCAAGGTATCGCGCGCAAGCTGCAGCAATTCCTTGCCGGTCATGGCGGCCATTCTCGACCACCACAAGTAAATGGATCCGCTGCTGTTCCATATGGAATGACTCATGAGCGCACCCTCTTGTGAAACAGTAGGTAGGAGGCTGTCCACAATACACCGGAATAAAACAGCAGCGCACCCACCCGGCCCCAGAGCTGCCCCACGCCGATGCCCTTCAGAAAACTCCCTAAAGCAATATCGGTATAGTACATGGCCGGAAACAGGTGGGCCTCGAATTGCGAGGCGGCATCCATCGAGGCAATCGGCACCAGCAGCCCTGAATAGAGCACCGCCGGAACGATGGTGACTATCACCGTGATCATCATGGCCGCCACCTGGGTGCGGGCGAACAGGGAGACCAGGAGCCCGATGCTGGTGGTACAACTGACATAGACCACCGAGGCCGGGAAGAAGAACAGCGGATCGCCTTTGAACGGTGCGGCAAACACCAGTACGGCCATCAACCAGAGGATGATTACATTGATTATGGAAATGCCCAGATAGGGCAGCAGCTTGCCGATCAGAAACTCTGCCCGTGTCACAGTGGAAGAGTAGATGTTATAGATGGAGCCGTTTTCTTTTTCACGAACCACCCCCAGTGCGGTGAGAAAGGGTGGAGTCATCAACAGGACGAACATCATCATGCTCGGCGCAATGGACCAGATGCTCTTGATCTCCTGGTTGTACAGGTAGCGTAACTGAACCTTCACCGGTCCTGCCAGGGCAGCCGCCTGCTCGGGCGGGATACCCATTTTCCGGCTGATAAAACCAGCTAACAGCTTGCCGTTGAAGGCGTTGTTGATGGCGATGACATAGCCTTTGCTGGTCGATGTGCGAAATGGAAAGGTGCCATCGATGAGGGATTGCACCGCCACCGGCCTGCCTGCCTTCAGATTTTCCTGAAATTTCGGCGGGACGATGATCGCAAAGCGGATCTTGCTGTCCGCCAGCAGGGGTTCAAGTTCCCGTTCGCTCTGCACATGGCCCTTGTAGTCGAAATAACGGGAGTCCATGAACAGATGCAGATAATCCCGGCTCATGGCCGTGCGATCCTGATCCAGGACGGCAAAGGGTAAATTTTCCACATCCAGTTTGATGCCGTAACCAAAAATCAGCATCATGGAGACAGGGAGGATGAAGGCGAGGGCGAGGAAGAGGCGATCACGCAGGATCTCGCGCCATTCTTTATAAGCGAGCGCTTTAATACGGGCTGGATTCATTGAGAACGGGCCTCCTTTTCCCGCGCCATGACGCGATAAACAAAGACATCCTCCATGCTTGGAATACGGGGGGTGATACCCAGCAGGGAGATGCCCTGTTGCATCAACCGGGACTCGATCTGCTGGCGGGCCTGTTGCGGATCTTTTGCCAACAGGTGAATACGTCTGCCGAACAGGGCCACGCCGGCGAAACCTGCCTGTTCCAGTGCTTTCAAGGCCATCAGCGGCCGATCGGTGGCAACATCCAGCAGTTGCCCCGCCTCCTGCTGCAAGGCCTGCTTCATCTCGGCCGGCGAGGCGTCGGCGATGATGCGGCCGGCATACATCAGGGCCAGGTGATCGCAGTGTTCCGCCTCACTCATGTAGTGGGTGGTTACCAGGATCGCCACCTGTTCCACCCGCGCCATCCGCACCAGGATGTCCCAGAAGCGGCGCCGTCCGATGGGGTCCACACCCGATGTTGGTTCATCCAGGAACAGTACCCGCGGCCGGTGCACCAGGGCGCACCCCAGGGCCAGCCTCTGGCGTATACCCATCGGCAGTTTTCCGGCCAGACGGTCTTCGACACCCTGCAATCCCGCCATCTCGACAACCCAGTCAGTGCGCTGTTTGAGCCGGCTGCGCGGCACGGCGTAGATGCGGGCGTAAAGGCGGATGTTCTCCAGCACCGTCATATCCCGATAGAGGGAGAATGCCTGGGACATGTAGCCGATGTGCTCCTTGACGGCCTGGCGGGCGCGACGCATGTCCGCGCCCGCCACACGGCCTTCCCCGCCGGAGGGCGGGAGAATGCCGGTGAGCATCTTGATCACCGTGGTCTTGCCGGCGCCGTTGGCGCCTAACAGTCCGAATATCTCACCCTGAATGACCTGGAAACTGACCTGATCCACGGCCCGGAAGCTGCCGAAGTCGCGCGTCAGGCCATGCGCCTCAATGGCCACCTCGTCACCGGCCGGCGGCTCGGCGAGCGGAGTCCCTGTCGACCCCGCCGCAGGTTGCCCGGCCAGCTTTTGCTGACGCAACAGGGCCACGAAGGCATCCTCAAGCTCGGGATCAACCGCCTGGATTGCCTCGACAGAGAGATCGTCAAGCGATGCCGCCACCTGCTCTCGTGCCGCCCCGGAAGAGACCCCATCCACAAATACCCGCACAACCGGGCCGACCGCTTCCACCTGTGGATATTTCGCCTTGAGCCGATGCAGTGCCTCGATCTGGGGCTCGACCGTGACCTCCACCAGGCTGCCTGGCACGTCCTGACGGATCTGATCCGGTTCCCCTGCTGCCAGTACCCGTCCTTCATACATAAGGGAGAGTCGTTGAAAACGGGTGGCTTCATCCATATAGGCGGTAGAAACCAGTGCCGTGATGCCCCGCTCGCGCAACAGCTCGGCAAGAATGGCCCAGAAGTCCCTTCTTGATACCGGATCGACACCGGTGGTGGGTTCGTCCAGAATCACCAGCGCGGGCTCGTGGATCAGGGTGCAGACCAGGCCCAGTTTCTGCTTCATGCCGCCGGAGAGCTGTTTCATGGGGCGATCCCGGAACTCTTCCAGCCGCGTCATGGCCAGGAATTCGCGCTTGCGCTGTGCAAGCAACTTGGGCGGCACCTCGCGCAACTGGGCAAAGAAATCGATATTCTCTTCCACTGACAATTCTGCGTAGAGATTGAGTCCCAGCCCCTGGGGCATGAATCCGATCCGCCCTTTGACCTTCTCCGCCGCCGCTTCGGAATCTATCCTGATGCCGAACACCTGCACCTCCCCGCCCTCGAAAGAGAGGACGCCGGCGATGGCCTTCATCAGGGAGCTCTTGCCCGCGCCGTCCGGGCCGATGAGGCCGTATATTTCCCCGGAATTGATGTTTAAATCCACACCATCTACCGCCACATGTTTGCGATAGCGTTTGTGAAAAGCTTGCACCAGAACAACCGGAGCCGTTGCCGTTTTCGCTACCAGCGCGGCTTGGCCCATGGCGCATCCTCCTGCCAGCGAATGACCGCGTCAGCGGGCAGCCCCGGCGTTAAACGATGCTCCGGGTTCGCATCAAGGTAGAGCTTGACCGCGTAAATTAATTTGACCCGTTCATCCGGGGTCTGGACCTCTTTTGGCGTAAATTCCGCAGTGGAAGAGATATAACGCACCGTGGCGGGAAAGGGGGTATCAGGAAAGGCATCGGTATAGATCCGGGCCGGCAGCCCCAGACGCAGCTTGCCGATCTGTTTTTCCGGCACATAACACTTGAGATAAAGACGATCCAGATCGACAATATCGAACAGGGGACTGCCGGCCACGATCACCTCGCCGGTATCCACTATCCGGGTGGTGATCATTCCGGTTGCCGGGGCATAGATGGTAAGATCGTCCAGTACGCTTTGCGCCTCGGCCAGAGCAGCCTGTGCCTGTTTCAACTGCGCCTCCAGGGCGGATACCTGACTTTTCTTGCTCTTGATCCGGTCCCAGCCCAAATCGGCCTCGGCCAACTGCTTTTTTGCCCGGGTCAATGCCGCACGGGCTACTGCATGGTCCTCTTTGGCGACCCTGAGCGCAAGATCCGCATGTTCACTTTTTTGCCTGGATACTGAATATGTCTTGACTAATGTTCCATAACGCCGGGCATCCCGGCCGGCCTGCTCCAGTTTCACCTCTGTTGCAGCCAGAAGGGCTTCCGCATGAACGACACCCGCCTTGGCGGTG
>Ga0190304_1001520_pt1 | contig 10327 bp, 8 predicted proteins | sample 48700712_MG_FD_161670 | JGI IMG/M metagenome (GOLD analysis project Ga0190304, IMG submission 161670) | Hydrothermal vent sediment bacterial communities from Southern Trench, Guaymas Basin, Mexico - 4870-07-1--2_MG | ecosystem: Environmental > Aquatic > Marine > Hydrothermal vents > Sediment ... | reverse complement strand
GGAAGGGAACTTCAAGGAAAGGGATGCCCTCCATTACTGGCTTGCCACCTGTTGTCAAAAAGCCAAGGACAATGCCTGTGCTGAGGAACACTACCGAACCATCGTGAAGGCCTATCCAAAAAGCCCCTGGTTCCCTTCCGCTATCTCCCATCTGGGCACCCTCCTCTTTCGCGAGAGGCGATACAAGGAGGCGCTCGATTACCTGAGGAAGGCCCTTAGACACCCGAAACTCAAGGACCTCCGGCCCTATATCCGCCTGAAGCTGGCGATATCCCTCTTCAAGCTCAATAAGTACAAAGAGGCGGAACGAGAGCTCATCTCCTTGTTGAGGACGGGGCCGAAGGAGCTCAAGGAGGAGTCCCTTTACTGGCTGGGAGAGGTCAAATACAAAGAGGAAAAGTGGGCAGAGGCCCAAAGGAAATTCGCCAGGTTGCGTTCGCTCTATCCCCGCTCCTCCTTCCTCCCCTATGCCCTCTTTCACGAAGCCCTCGCCTTGGCCAGGATGGGAGAGGGCGAAAGGGGATGGGAGATCCTGGCGCGATGGCAAAAGACCTATCCCAATCATCCGTTGAGGTGGAGGGTCGCCTTAGCCCAGGGGAAAATCTCTCTCTCCCTGGGCAGATACAAGGAGGCTGTAGAGATCCTCCAGAAGGTGGCAAAGGGGGTCAAGGAGAAGGAACTGCAAAGGGAGGCCTCTTACCTTGTGGCCTGGAGCTACCTCCAACTGGGAGAGGCGAGGAAGGCGAGGGGCTTCGTGAAGAACACCGAAGAGGACGACGTTTCCCATTACCTGCTTGCCCGGATAAGTCTTGCCGAGGGGAAGTGCAAGGAGGCCCTGCCCTATCTCTTCAACCTCGTCAACAAGCCCCCTTACAGAAAGGAGGCCCTCTTTGAGATCGCCCGTTGCTTCTTCAGGGAGGGGAAGTGCAAGGAATGCTTAGTTAACCTCGATATCCTGCGGCTGGAGTACCCCCGTTTTGGACGGATGGACGAACTCCTCTGGATGAAAGGGGAGTGTCTCATCGTGGCGGGTAAGGAGGAGGAAGCCGAAAAGGTCTTCCGTGACCTCCTGAAGAAGCACGCCCAGTCACCCTGGGCCCCCTGGGCTATCTATCGCCTCTTCAGCAGGGAACTCAAGAGGAAGAGGATCAAGGAGGCCTCCTCCCTCTTCTCCACCCTCACGAAAAAGTGGCCCCGACATGACCTTGTACCGCGGGCGGCCCTGGAACTGGGAGCAGAACTGATCCAAAGAGGGAAGTACCGGGATTCCCTCTCCCTCCTCCAACTGGCTTCCCGCTCCCCTCAGATCTCCGAAAGACAGAAGGCACGTCTTTGGATGGGAGAAGCCTACTTCCACCTCAAGGAGTGGAAGAAGGCTCTGAAGATATACCAGGAGGTGCTCAACGATGGGGAGGACAAGGGCAGTGAATGGAAGGCGATGGCCCACATCGAGATAGGTAACATATCCTACCTGATGGGAAAGAGGGAAGAGGCCTGTAAGGCGTATGCCGCCGCCATGAAGATCTCCCAAGACGAGGGAATTCGCTCCCGTGCAAAGGAGCTCCTGGACCTGATGGGAGAAGAGATGGAGAGATGAATGAGATCTCCATCAGGGAGATGAGGCCCCAGGACCTTTACCAAGTCCTTTACATCGAGAAGAGGTCCTTCCCCACACCCTGGACAAGGATGATGTTCCTCTATGAGCTACATTCCCCCATCTCCTTCGCCTATGTGGCCACCGAAGAAAAGGAGATATGGGGATATATAGTCTATCGCCTGGTCGCCCAGGAGGTACACATCATGAACCTGGCCGTACATCCCGAGCGGCGACGCTGTGGGATCGGCACCGCCCTTCTGGAGTTCTGCTTCGAACAGTCCCTCAGGAGAGGAGCAGTACTCTTTCTGCTTGAGGTGAGGGAGAGCAACGAGGCCGCCATCAATCTCTACCGGAAGATGGGCTTCACCCCCTCGGCCATCAGGAGGAATTACTACCGGGACCGGGGAGAGGACGCCATCGTGATGAAGCTCCTGTGGGGGGACAGGATCTATGGAGGGTAACCCTCGCCTCTTTAACGCTTCCCTGATAGGGAGGGAAAGATGGTGCGACCTCCTTCACCTCCAAGTGCTTCTGCCTGCGGAGATAGGGGATGTAGAGGCAGGACAGTTCGCCATGATCGAGACCAAGGCCCCAGAGGCCACCCTCCTCAGGCCCTTCTCCATCTTCGAAGCAAGGGGAAAGTTCCTGGGCTTCCTCATGCAGGTTAGGGGAAAGGGAACTGCTTCCCTCTCCCGCCTCCCCCTGGGGACCTCCCTCAAGGTCATCGCCCCCCTGGGAAGGGGATTCCCCCTTCCGGGGGAAAAGGGGGGAGCGATCCTGGTAGCAGGAGGGGTGGGAATAGCCTCCCTCTACCCCCTTGCCCTAAACCTCCGCAGGATGAAGGCAGAAGTAAGGCTCCTTTGGGGAACGAGGAACTCCCAGGAAATTCCCCCTCCCCTCCTCAGGGGATTGGAGAGGGCAGGAGTGGACCTCGAGATCGCCACGGAAGACGGAAGCGAGGGGAAAAGGGGGATGGTGACAGACCTCATCACCCCGGCGCTCCTGGAAAGGGACACCGTACTTTATGCCTGTGGACCCAGGGAGATGCTCAGGAAGGTGGCGGAGATCGCTGCCAGATACAGGCTGCCATGTTGGGTCAGCCTGGAGGAGAGGATGGCCTGCGGCCTGGGGGCATGTCTTGGCTGTGTGGTGGAAACGAAAAAGGGGTATCAGAGAACCTGCAGGGAGGGGCCGGTCTTCCCGGCGGAGGAGATAGTGTGGCAGGGCCGGACTTGACCACGGGGATAGGGACTCTCACCCTCTCCACCCCGGTCATGCCCGCAGCAGGGACCTTCGGTTACGGAGATGAGTATCTATCGCTCATCGACCCCAGGTCCCTCGGGGCGATCGTCACCAAGAGCCTCTCCCTCACCCCGAAAGAGGGGAACCCTCCTCCCAGGATTGCAGAGGTTCCCGGTGGGGTGGTCAACTCGATAGGGCTCGAGAACATCGGCGTCGAGGCCTTCCTCAGGGAAAAACTCCCCTCCCTGACGGGATGGGGGGTCCCCATCATCGCCAGCTTCTTCGGGGAGACGGAGGACGAGTACCTCCGATGTGCGGAGAGGCTGGGGCGGGTCGAGGGAATAGCGGCTCTGGAGGCCAATCTCTCCTGCCCGAACGTGAAGAAAGGGGGGGCGCTCTTCGGGAGGGATCCCTCCGCCGTCCTGCGGATAACGCGGGGGGTGAAGGGGGTGTGTGAGGCGCCCCTCTGGGTCAAGCTTCCTCCTGACCTCTTTCGCGTAGGAGACCTCTCGGAGGCGGCCTCTGAGGGCGGAGCCGACGCGGTGACCCTGACCAACACCCTTCCCGCCCTGGTGGTGGACCTGGAGTCAAGAAGGCCCTTCCTGGGGGGAGGGGTGGGGGGGCTCTCGGGTGGGGCGATCAAACCCGTCGCCCTGCGACTTGTATGGGAAGCGGCAAAGAGGGTGAGGATACCCGTAATAGGGGTGGGGGGGATCAGAAATGGGCAAGACGCCCTGGAGTTTATCCTCGTGGGGGCTTCGGCCGTTCAGGTGGGCACGGCGGCCCTTTCCAATCCCCGGGTGTTCCAGGAGATGGTGGAGGAGATCAGGGAATTCATGATCCAGAAAGGGATCAGCAGGATCGAAGAGATAAGGGGGAAGTTCGAGTTCGCATGAGGAGGCTCAGGTGGAAGCTGCTCCCCCAGAGACCTGATCTGGCCCATCAGTTGGGCCAGAGGATGGGTCTCCCTTCCCTCTTCGCCCAGCTCCTGATAAATCGGGGGGTGGAGGACGAGAGGGAGGCCGAGGAGTTCCTCTACCCTTCCCTGAAGGGGCTGAAGGACCCCTTCCTGATGAAGGGGATGGAGGAAGGGGTCCAGAGGATGGTCAGGGCGATCTCCAGAAGGGAAAAGGTCATGATCTTCGGCGATTATGACGTGGATGGGATAACCTCCACGGCCCTGCTGAAGATCTTCCTGAGGGAAGCGGGCCTTGATCCCCTCCACTATATCCCCAGTCGCCTCGAGGAAGGATACGGGCTTTCGGCTCAAGCGGTAAAAAGGGCGGCCTCCATGGGGGTCTCCCTGCTGGTAACGGTGGACTGTGGAATCACGAACTTCCAGGAAGTGAAGCTCGCGAGGGAGACCGGAATGGACGTGATCATCATCGACCACCATCACCCCCCTGCCCTCCTCCCCCCCACCACGGCCATAATAAACCCGTTGCAAAGGGACTGTCCCTTCCCCTTCAAGGGGCTTGCGGCAGCAGGGGTAGTCTTCTTCTTTCTGATGGCCCTGCGAAGGACCCTCAGGGAGGTGGGCCATTGGGAGAGAGGTGAACCGAACCTGAAGAGGATGCTCGATCTGGTCGCCCTGGGCACCGTGGCCGACATCGTCCCCCTGACAGGGGAGAACCGGACACTGGTATATTTTGGGTTGAAGGAGCTCCAAGAGGGAAGAAGACCGGGGATCGCAGCACTGAAGGAGGTGAGTGGCCTCGGCCCAGGGGAGATAGACTACGGCCACGTAGCCTTCTGCCTGGCCCCGCGAATCAACGCCGGGGGCAGGATGGGGAAAGAGGAGTTGGGACTCCGCCTCCTGCTCGCCGAAGAGCTCCAGGAAGCGAGGAAGATAGCCATGGAGCTTGAGCTCGTGAACCGGGAGCGACAGATGAGGGAAGAGGAGGTCTACTCCCAGGCCAAGGAGATGATCCAGGAGATGGAGCTCGGAAAGGGAATCGTCCTCAGCTCCCATCAGTGGCACCCGGGGGTGATCGGCATCGTCGCCTCCAGGATCGCCGAGGAGTTCTGGAGGCCGACGATCCTCATCTCCCTCTCAGGGGATGAGGGGAAGGGATCGGCCAGGAGCATCCCCGAATTCCACCTCTACGAGGGGCTGAAGAGATGCGAGGAGCACCTGATCAGCTTCGGCGGACACAGGAGCGCAGCAGGCCTTAAGGTACTGAGGGAACGGATACCTCTCCTCGAGAGGGCGTTCGATGAGGCGATAAGGGAAGCCCTGGGCGATGAGGAACTCCTCCCGACCCTTTATATAGATGCAGAGGTGGAATTGGACGAGATGGACGCCCCTTTCATCCAGAACCTGCCCCTCCTCGCCCCCCATGGCCCGGCCAATCCTCGACCCCTCCTCTCTTCCCGTTATGACCTGACCATAGAGGAGGCAAAAGCCGTGGGGAAGGAGAGCCTGAAACTGAGGGTAAGGGACGAGAGGAAGGCCTTTGAGGTGATAGGGTTCGGGATGGGAGAACTCCTTGAGAGTATCCCCCCCAAGGCCAAGGTGGCCTTCTCCCCCAGCCTCGAGGAATGGAACGGTATGAAGAGGCTTCAGTTGGAGCTTCGGGCGCTGAAGTGGGAGGGCGGGTAGAAGTCGGCGAGCATCCTTCTGCGCTTCACATAGCTCCTTAAGCCCTGAAGGAGGCCCTGGGCGATGCTCGAGAGGTACCGATCGTCCCTCAACATCTTCTCCTCCCACGGATTGCTGATAAAGGAAACCTCCACCAGCACCGAGGGCATCTTCGCCCCTATAAGGACCAGAAAGGGCGCCTGTTTCACTCCTAAATCCCTGACCCGATACCTCCTGCGCAGGGTCCGAATGAGCCCTCTGTGCAGATAGCGGGCAAACCTGCTCGACTCATCCACCTTTGCGCTCAACATCAGGTCATAAAGGATGAGCTGGAGCGCACTGATCCTCTCTGGAGGGAGGTTATTCTCTCGGGCCGCCAGCCTCAGGGCGTACTTGTCCGTCGTGAAGTTGAGGAAGTACGTCTCGATCCCCCTTGCCAGCCTGCTCCGGGAGGCATTGGTGTGGATGGAAAGAAAGAGGTCCCCCTTTTTCACGTTAGCAATGGCCGTCCTCTCCTCCAGGGAGAGATAACGGTCATCCTTCCGGGTGAGGATCGCCTCCCATCCCAGTTCCCTCCTGATCTTAGCCGCAAGCCTCTTGGCTATCTTGAGGACCACCGTCTTCTCCTTCAATCCTGTAGGCCCTATGGCCCCTGGATCATGCCCCCCGTGCCCCGGGTCGATGATCACCCTGAAGGGCCTTCTTCGCGCCGTCCTCACCTTCCCCGAACGGTACAGATCCACCACGACCCTGAAGGGATGGGTGAGGGAGAAGAGGTCAAGGCTCACCTCCTCCTTCAGGTCAAGGACGACCCTCACCGTATCGGCATCATGCTGCCCTACCCTTATCCTGTAAATGAGCCCCTTCTTTACAGACAGCGAAGAAGGAACCCTGGAAGATAGGCGGGCAGGGGAAAGGTCCACGAAAAGGCGAGCGCTCTTTCCGGTCTTGGGATCCTTGCGCAGGAAATTGGCCTTATAGGAAACCTCGCCCTCAAGGTCGGCCACCACCCGCACATAGTCCGGGCTCGCCCAGAACCTTATCCCTCTGACCTCCTTGACCTGGGAAAGAGATCCTCTCGGAAAGAAAAGGGAAAGAAGGCTTACACCTATTAAGAGTAAAATCCTCTTCCTGAAGCAGACCACCAGCTCCCAGGCGCCCTCCCTCAGCCTGCTGTCACCTGGCGTGGTTGCACAATGCGAGGCATGATGAAGATCAGAAGCTCCCTCTTCTCTTTTTCATTGTGTTTGGTCTTGAAAAGCCATCCGAGAAGGGGGACATCCTTCAGGCCGGGCACTCCATTCGTCCGCTCGCTTCCCGTAAACTCATATATCCCCCCTATCACCACCACTTCGCCGTTCTTCGACATCACCTCTGTCTTCGCCTTGCTCTTGTTTATCGTGGGCTCACCCTGGACCATGCGCGACCAGTCGGGGCTCTCCCTCGAACACTCGATCTCCATCCTTATGTGGCCATCGGCCGTCACGTGAGGCGTCACGGTAAGCTTCAGGGTGGCATCGAGGAACTCCGTAGATACGGTCCCCTCACTGGTGAGCTTGAGATAGGGGATCCTCACGCCCTGCTCGATATAGGCCTCCCTATGGTCGAGGGTGGTAATCCGGGGGCTGGAGATAATCCTACCCAGACCATTGTTTTCCATCGCCGAGAGCTGGATCTCGAAGTAGCGGGTATTCATCAGGTTACCGATGAGAAAATCTATTGCCCCTCCCGAACCAGTTCCCACGCTCGCAGGGAGGTCCACCACCCAGTTGCCGCCGGTACCGGTAGTGGGAGCTATCCCACCGCTGACCTCATTGTATTCGCCTGCGCGTTCGCTATAATATCTACCGCCCCACCTAATACCCAGTTCCCTGACGAAGTCGGTCCTCGCCTCCACGATCTTCGCCTCGATCAGAACCTGAGGGGTCTGGGTGTCGAGCCTCCTCACCAGATCCTTGGCCTTCTCCACGTTCTCCTTCACGTCCTTCACGATAAGGGTGTTGGTCCTCTCGTCGATGGTGACACTGCCCCGCGGGCTCAGGATATCCTTCACCTTCGGGGCCAGATCCGATGCCTTTCCGTAACTTACGGGGATGAGCTCCGTTCTCAGCGGCTCAAGCTTCTCCTTCGCCTTCTCCACCTTGAGCCGCGCTTCCCTCTCCTTCCGCAGCCTCTCCAGGGTGGAGATGCGGATCACATTGCCGACCCGCTCCATCCCCAGATTGTGGGTGGCAAGGATTATGTCAAGGGCCTGATCCCATGGGACATCCTTGAGCCTGATGGTCACCTTCCCCTTGACGTCCTCGGTGACCAGGATATTTATTCCGCTGATGTCGGCAAAGAGGCGAAGGACGTTATCTATATCGGCGTCCTTGAAGTCGAGCGTCACCCTCTTTCCGGTGTAGACCTTCTCTCCCGCAAGAAGCCTTTCGATAGGAGAGGCGGAAGCGGGCACCTTAGCCACCCGTTTTTTCACCTCGGCGGGCTTCTTTACCACCATCTTCACCGGCTTGGGCTTCTCCCGGGCGGCAAACTTCCCCGTCCTCTCAAAGTCGAGATAGATCGTCCCATCCTTCTGCACCACCTGATAGGGGACCTTCTCCTGCAGCTTGACCACTACCTTTATCCCCTTGAAAGGTCCCTTGCGCACGTTTATGGGTATCACCCAGTCCACGGGAGAATTGAACTCCCTGGTATCAAGGGGGCGGAGAAAGCGCTTGGGGAAAAATACCCCCTCCGCCTTAAAGATCACCTCGTTATCCTTCTTCTCTGTGTGGTACTTGACCCACTTGCCCGTCTTGATGAAGATCCTCGAGGTGAGCGGCAACTGTCTGAAGCCGAACTCCTTCACCCAGACGGGATCTTCACCTCGGGCGACCTCCTTCCTCCCCAGATAGATGCTGAGGCCACCTCCGGCCTTCTCGATGGCGTAAGGCGGGAATCCTCCGCTGAGATCCAGGACCACCCTTACCTTGTCAGGATGCGCTCCCAAACGGACCCGCTTCAAAAACGGACCATCAAAGGGGATGACCTGGTCCTTGACCGCACTCCTTATCCCGATGAGATCCAGCGCCAAACGAGGGGGATCGGAAAACTTGAGCTCCTTATACTCCGCTATCTCCCCATCGGCCTTCAGCAAGACCTCTATCAGACCGCCCTCTTCCTTGATGGATATACCATTGAGCTGCGAGGCGGGCTTGGAAAAACCAGAAGGGGCGAACAGCAGATGGACCGCAAGGAAGATAATCCCTCCAACAAAAAGCACCTTTCCCCCTCTTTTCCCTCCTTGAACCTTCCAGAAGAAATTCATGGCCTCTTCTCCTCCTGCTCCTCAACGGTGTGCACTTTTAAGACGATCTCCTTGGTCTTCACCCGACCAAGATAATCTCTGTATCTCTCCTCTATGACCACTCCGTCCTTAGTTATCGCCTTTACTTTGCCGAAGTTCTTCCCGATGTACGTCCCCTTCTTGATTATGTAACCCTTCCCCTCCGAGTCCTCCACCATCGCCCTCTCCTCACCACCTCCTACAACAATGGCCACGAGCTTCAACTGGCTGAGGTCATATTTCTGAAGAGGGCTCACCTTGACCCCCTCAGGCATCACCGGCTCTTGCACCGCCAGGAAGGGAGTGAAAGGGTCCCTCTTACCGGTGGGATCGTATACATAGAGAGGCTCCCTCTCCTCCTTCACCTCCTCCTTCTTTTCCGCCTTTTTGACGATGGGCCTGAACTTCTTCCGCACCTTTATCTGAATCTTCTGAGAGGATTGCTTCTTCTTTCCAAAGGGAAAGGGCAACCTTTCACATCCGGCAGAGATCATCAAGCCGATCACCAAAAATACCAGAAACCTTCTAATCATCCTCGCCTCCATGGAGCTGAACTCTCATCGCCTTCTTCTCCTTCCCCTCTCTGGTTTCTTCTGGGGAGGAGGGGCCTCCACGTACCGATAGGTGGAGGCAGTACAGGTCACCTGCAGTATCCCCCTTTCCCCCTTCCCCTGGGATCTCTCTATGGTGAAGTTCTCCGCCGTGATTATCCGCGGGAGTTTCGCTATGCTGTAAAAGAAAAACCCGATCTGGTGATACCTTCCCAAGAACTTCAGTTCAAAGGGAACGCGGGCGTAAAACTCCTTCCGTTCCTCTCCCTTCGGTTTGAAAAGCAGGATGTCGAGGCCTGAGGCCTTACCGATGTTGGCGATGCTCTTGAGCAAGTGGGGGATCTCTTTCTTCTCCGGAAGCTTGGCCATCACCTCCTTAAGCCTCGCCTTTATGGTCTTCAACTCGGCCCTGTACTTCTCGTAGTCCTTGGCCAGCTCCCTCTTCGTGTTCCTCTCCCTGATCAGGTCGTTGAGCTTGGCCTCCTTTCGTCGAACCCTTTCCAGTTGAGGCCGATAAAAGGCGAACCAATAAACTCCCAATATCACCAGGAGAAAAACGATCAACAGGGCCACCTTTTTCGGTGCAGGGAGTTTGAGGATACTATCGGCCGACAGCGCCATCTCTTCCCCCTATATCGTTGTGACGCAACGAAGACTGAACTTCTTAAGCTTCACCCCGCCGCTTTCGATTCTCTCAGTGACCTCCAGTTCCACCGATTTGATGTACTGTGAGTTCTCTAAGGAGGTCATGAAGTTAGCGATGGTCTCCTCATCCAGCGCAATCCCCTCCAACTTCAGGGACCTTCCATTTTTGCTCATCTTCTCCAGCCATACCTTCTCGGGGACCCTCTTGCTGATCTCGTCCATCACCATCGCCGCCCCCATCCTCCCCCGCTCCAAGTTCCCTATGATCTGGATCTTCTTCTCGAGCTTCTCCTTTTCCTTCTTTATCCTGTTTATGTCCCTTATTACCTTATCGAGCTTCCGTAGTTCCGCTTTAACGGTGGCGATCTGAGCGTCCACTTCCC
>Ga0190304_1001518_pt1 | contig 10331 bp, 11 predicted proteins | sample 48700712_MG_FD_161670 | JGI IMG/M metagenome (GOLD analysis project Ga0190304, IMG submission 161670) | Hydrothermal vent sediment bacterial communities from Southern Trench, Guaymas Basin, Mexico - 4870-07-1--2_MG | ecosystem: Environmental > Aquatic > Marine > Hydrothermal vents > Sediment ... | reverse complement strand
GTAACTTCAAATAATCATAAAGTCAAAAAGACAAACACAGAGACTCAATGCCAACTTCTCTTACAAAATCATACGGTATCTTAATAAACTGCTTTTGCACGCGCACCATAAAAAACACATATATATATCTAAAACAAATTACAAAACATATCAATCGACCTATGTTGAGGTGAAGGAGTTTTGAGTAAGGATAGGGTTATCGGAGGAGGAATGCTAATAGCAGCAATAATAATATGGATATTTTACACTCTTTATGGGTTTTTGCTAATTTTGTTTCCAAATCTACCTGTGCCGAAGCCAAACTTCAATTTAATAAACATTCCAGTAACAATAGTTTGGTTAGCCGTAACCGCAGTATTGTTCATCGCTGCATGGATAGGCTGGACCCTTGCAACAACACCACCACCAAAACCAATAGAAGAAATAGAAAAAGAACTAGAAGAAGAACTGAAGCAAATAGAAGCAAAAGAAGAAGCCTCGTCTGAAACTTGAAGCAAAAAAAGGTGCAATGTCAATATTTTCTTTGGAAAGTTGCATTGCTACCGTCCATATTTTATTTTCATCTACCTCTTTAAAAGGCACACTGGCTAAAATTTTATCGCAATGTTATGTTAAATTTATTTATTGAGATGTTTGTGAATATGAATGTTATAAAATATTTAGAGGATGTATTTGAAGTTATTAAGGAGGTTCTCTTAGGCGACGAGAGTTTTAAGACGTGCTCTATTATTGTTTTTGGGTCGGCAGCTAGACCTGAAGATTTTATTATCGGAGTTAGTGACGTTGATGTTTTAGTTTTAACGAGAGAAGAGCCTCTAAGAAGACATTACAGTTTCGTAGCGTGTAACTGCAAGGTTAACGTTGCGTTTTTTACTGTTAATGAGCTTAGGAAACTTGCTGAATGCGGCGACCCCTTAACTTTTATGTTAAAGTACCATATTGTTTTATATGATGGCTGTTCTAGGATCGTATTGAAACTTAAACCTAAAACAACGGAACACACCAAATATGTGTTGAGGAAATCGATTTTCGCTGCTTTAGGGCTTTCTCTGGAAAGCTATTACGTGTTAGAGGATTTTGTTAAGGCTTTGTCCCATCTATGTCACTCTTTGAGGCATTTAATTAGATATAAAGCTTCCCTCGATGGAAAATTCCCTGTTTCAGATAAAGAGATACGTGAATTTTGCCATGGGCATCTTAAAAACCTTTATATTAAACTCTCCAACCTTAGAAGAAGCAAAGTTGAAGAAAATGATTTAAGAACAGCGATAAATGAAGCGATAAAGTTAATAGGAGAGGAACTAAATCTTAAAGTTACATTTTTAGAGGATCTGGAGGACAAAGTAAAGGGAAATGTAAACTTAATCACAGCAGGAGAGCTAAACAACTATATAGCATTTAGGGTAGAAGTATTTGAGAACGGTAAGAGAAAAACTGTAGAAATTAAAGACGGCAAAGTTAGAGAAGTAAGCCACATATTTTTCTAGAACACGAACCACAGCATCTATGTAGGCGGATAAACTTAGCGGCTGAACAAGAAGAGAATTTTACTCCTAACATATAGTTAGTTCATTAATTTTAACCGTATTTTGATTTTCTGTTTTCTTTCCGCCACTTATTACAACTTAACAAAAGTTTAAACATCAAACAAAATTAACAAGACGAAACTAACCCAGCTTTACCTTTAAAGTTTGAACAACCCGCTTAGAAAGCCTGAGGTTCAATTACTGTTTTATGCATCCCGAGTAGTAGAAGTTCCATCGGTTTTAGTTCTCCTGTTGTGGGATCGACTTGCATTCCAAGTTCTTCTAAAGCTGTTACACCTAGGACTTGCGTGTCGTTTTCTTCACCGAAAACAACCGTGGTATAGGCCACCGTTCCCTTTACTTCTATCTCAATTATTCCTACTTCCCTTTCTACGATTTTTCTGTTCGCCAACTTAAATTTTCGTTTTCCTCTTTTTCTGATCCCAAGCTCCTCCAAAATCTTTCTGGACACTACTGTATATATTGCTCCTGTATCAGCTATTAGTTCAACTTCCCTAGAAACACCTGGTTTTTCCGGGTTTCCTATTTTAACCCTAACCTTAACAAAGCCCATTGAAAACACCGATTATTTGTTAACCGCAGAACTATATAAAACCATCTAAAAAAGGCTGTTAATACATGAAAGATGAAACCAAAGTTTAAAATCATTGACGAATCGATGTTTTATCTGTTTTTCACATAAAATTACGACCATCTATTACTTTATCAATAAACGTTGCCATCCACTATTTCGCGAAAGAACAAATGTTTACCCTTTCAGAATATTTTTATTTTGTTAAATCTCTAGGCAAATGCGACTTTGATTTGCTGTTGAGAACCGCTTTTTGAACTTTATTCAATTTTTCCTTTAAATATCATTTTAGTTTGGTAAACGCAATTTACAGGGAGATTTACGGGAAAAGATTAGCTTCAATGAGTTTGGATGATTGGGAGGTTAGATTTAAAGTGAAAGATTTTAGAAGACAGAATTTTCAAGTTCCTCTTAAATTCCATCCTCTAACTGTTTTAAACGAGTTTTTAAAACTTTTTGCCCGGGAGAAAGAGTTTAAGAAAAGTTTAAGTTACCAGGCTAGTTATTTGATGAATTAAAGTAATTCTTAAGTCCTTTTTGGACGAATTAGTTAAACACGCCACCCATAAAACGCATTAATATTGTTATATTGTCTTGTTACTTAAGTAATAAGATAACGCTAAATGTTGCCTTGTGAACACTGTTTCCATCAGAGCGAGTTAGTATGTTCATTTATTGGAAATAAAGTTTTTAGCCTTAATTTTAAGGTTAATGTTACATTTCTTTAAGTTAGACATCTATTCATAAAATATTTTATGGGATGTTTAATTGTTGTTGATTTAAAAGAGGCTAGTTTGGTATTTTTGGTTTTACGTATTCTTTTGTTGCTTTTAAAAGCCAAATATGTTCTTTTTTCGCTCTTTCCACAAGTTCGGGTAGGGGTAGCGTTACATAAAGAACGAGTATAATTTTCTCTCTGAGGTAACCGGGGTATTTTGTTTTAAGTGTATTTAATTTTCTTTTAAGTTCGTCTATAATTGAGGCTCCGGCTCTAAGCGAAGCTTCGCCGACAACACAAATATTGTCAGAAACTCCGTAAATATTTAACTCGAAATCAGGCAACTTAAGAACATCTATATCCACATCAATACCCATTTCGCGAAGCCTATATTTTATAATAGATTTCGCCTCTTCCTCAATGTCAACGGTAAGTTTTTTAAGAATCTTTTCAATCCTATTCAACTTACGATCCATATGAGTCAAAACTTCCATTAATCTGTTAAAAAGCTCACGCCAACAACTTCTGTTCCTCACGAAGACCTTTAACCTCCTTCCAAAGCCTGTTTTTATCTTTCTCTCAAACCTCAATTTCACGCCAAATCTTAATTGTCTCTTCGCGAAGAAGCTTCTGCTCCTTGCGTAGTAAGACTTGTTCTTCATCTAGTTTTCAAGTCTTTGCCAAACCTTTGTCGCTTCCTCTCTTAAAGCCCTAATTTCCTCCCAAATTTTTTGGAGTCCAATGTAACCCGCTACTGTGTATCTGAACTCTTCATCCTCCTTCAAAAGCTTCAAAAATTCCTCTTTAAGCTTCGCTGCCACCTTTTGACACCTATCCTCTTATAAACTTAACTCAACATTAAATCACAAATAAACTATAAAAACATCTCCACTTCACAAAATTTAGCACACAAATGCCTATCCACACAATCCTACAATAGCTAGAAAGATTAAAACCCTAGAAAAAATGTTATATGAAGGGAAATATTCATATAAAATTTCCCTCTATACGAGGATACTTCAAAGGGAATTGACAGTAAGTAGAGACATTTCTCTTAATCAAGTCAAGGTAATCTTTTCATTAGTGAAGCACATTATTGAAGTTTACGTTTTTAGCTGAGAAGTTGATTAAGGAGTTTGAGGAAAACGTTAAGTTAAGGAAGAAGTTTGCTGAGCTTCTTGTAACAGACCCAGTATAAGACTTGTTTTAATAAATGCGGTTATAGCAGACGCGATACCAACACTTGATTGGGCATCTTTACGGTCACATTGCTCTCATTTAATTGATGAGGAATTCTAGGGCAATCTTGCTGTGAATCAAGCCAGCTAATATCCTTCGAAAACTAAAAGTGCACCGTGCAGTTAAAATATTATAACCGGTTCTTCAAGGTTCCTTTACGATTCTTCTCGCTTTTCTCATTGCCTCTAAATAAATTTCCTCCCTTAATCTAAAACCTTGATTCACCAACTCATCCAAACACTCCAAAAACTTCAACATGCAGACCATTCTCGGATAGTTAACATTTTATTGCTATCCGTTCCACCTCGCTTTTGAAAAGGTCATGGGTGGCTTTCGGGGGGAACGGTAAAGCACCCAAATGAGAGATTTCAAACCAATATTCCAAGCAGCAACCAAACATCTATCTGCCTCAAAAACCACATTTCTTGTTACTTAAATATTAAGAAACCACTCATTACCCTCAAGTCAACACTTTACTATTCCAGCGAAAAATCTCTTTAAGTAAACGTTCTAACCCATTTAGCTTAAAAAACTTTAATCTAATGTTTGGATCCATCAATGAATCCCTACTAGTGGATAAAATATTTCTAATAGTTCTTGCGAAAAGAGAATAATTAAACTCACTCTGCTCAATAATTTTCGCAACACCTAAAGCAGCCGCAGTTTGAGCATTACAAAACTTCTCACTATGTCCTGGCGTAGGAATTAAAACAAGAGGCTTCCTAAACCATAAAGCCTCGAGAATTGTACTATGACCAGGACGACTAACCACAACATCACAAGCAGACAAAATAGCTTTTCGATCAGGTATCCAATTCCAAACTTCAAACCCCGAACCCAATAAAATCCTCCTAGGATCCCTATTTGGAAAACCTAAAGAAACAACAAAATACCAATCAGCCTCATTAACCCGCTTCAAAACCTTAAAAATAAGCCTCAAAAACACCAAACGCTCTAAACGCGTCCCATTAGCAGAAACATATATAATTCTTTTGTTCAAAGGCAAACCCAACCTTCTCCTAGCCTCAAAACAATCAACATCACCCATAGCCATATCCCCAGATAGTATAGGACCAATAAACCTAACACTATTTCCTAAAAAGCGTAAAGCACACTCAACATTTCTAATCGATATCGTTAAAGGCGGCGGAAAGTCCGGTACAAAAATTTTAGACGCCCTACCCCATAGCTTCGCCAAAATAAACGCCACAAATCCCTCAGCTATCTTCCTACGCCAACCAACCCAAAAACCACCCCTAGACCAAACAGGCAAAACAACATTCAACTGATTAGCAACAAGAAAACAAGGAACCCTCAAAAGCCAGCAAGCAACAACAGTCGAAAGACGAGAATCAGAAACAACAACATCAGGCTTAAACCACCTTAAAACCTTGACCTCCAAACCCAACTGCCTCAAAAAAGTAAAAAACTTCTTAGGAAAATACGCAGCAACCCTACTCGACAAAACCGTTGAATCCCGGCCCATCTCAAGCTCAATAGAAGGCACAGCAACACATTTAAACCCCATTCCCCGAATAACCTCAACAGCTTCATCATAAGCGGAAAAAAGCACCTCCACCCCATCACCCAAAGCCTTAGCCACATTCAACATACGGAAAACATGGCCAAGACCAAGACCACAAACAGAAAAATAAACCCTTAACCTATCACTAAGCAATTTTCATCAACCCAGATTCGTCCAGTAATCATCATTCTATCAAACCTATAGGCGAGGTAACCTAACTATACCACTCACCCCGTCAAAATCTGTATCAAAGGAATATATCTCATTAATGTCCATCGCATACATAACTTGAATAGCTAAAGCATCATTTGGATCTAACTTAAGTTCCAATGACAACTCCACAGCAGCAAGATAATCCTCACGACCAACCCTCAATATCTTTACATTTTCTAAGCTAAACAAACCTAATATTACTTCATACAACTCCTCAAACGTCATACCATGCTTTAATATATTTACTATTTCAGATACGTGAACCACAGTAGTAACCACCTTCTCTTCCCCCCTATTTATCCGAGCTATAATTTGCTTAGCGTTCTCCTTCAACTTCCTTTCATACTCCGTCAACTTCTTCCTAGGCTTATAATATGCATAAATAAATGGATTAGCATCCAAAAACTTCACAACAACCCCTCTCGAACCTTTCTCTCAAATTCTTTCCAATCACCAATAGCATCAACACCTAAATCCACCTTATCAAAAAACTTCGTCAAATCTATTTTACTCTTAGGAATAATCTTCAAGTAGCCTTTTCTCTTAATCACATACACCTCCGAACACTCTTTCAACTCGGTTTCCCGCCAATCCGCCGGCAAAATTATTCTCCCCTGCTTATCCACTTTCCTAACCTCTACTCCACTTTTCATCATATTCACCAATAATATGAATTATCATCCAAAACATAAAACTGTTTTCCATCTCCACCCACCAAGAAACATAGCAATCACATAATTAACCTTATAATCACATAACTACTATCTAAAAGCAAAATATCATATAGGTATTAGAGGAGAGGAATTTGTCAGATAAACTATTGACCTCAGGGATAGCATTGGCCGTTCTCGGCACAACACTCTCCTTATTCTCCCACTTCATACTCCAAATAGTTCCTCTAACCGCCCTAGGCATAGCAATAATAATTTTAGGTACAACAATAGCAATAACGTCGCCACAACCAATACCAAAAGAAACCATACAACTTTTAATCAACAGCGCAATACAAAACATCGAAGCACTACTAGAAGAATTCACAACAACAGAAAAAGCAATATACATACCCAAAAAAGAAAAAACATACGCCTACATACCCCTAAACCCCACCCAAATAGACACAAACCAAATAGAAAAAGCACCAAACAGACTACTAGTAAAAATAGGAGAACACTACGGACTCCAACTAATACCACCAGCAACAGAACTAATCAAAACGCTCAACCTCGAAGCAGCAGAAGAAGCAAACATCGAAGACACCCTAAGAACCTTACTCGTAGACCTAACAGACCTAGCAGAAGGAGTAAAAACAGTATCAAAAGAAAACACCATAATAGTAGAGATAAATGGAATAAAACTTGAAATAGAAGCCCCAAAATACATAGAAACCCTAGGAAGCCTACAAGCATCAATAACAGCAGCAACAATAGCCACAATACTCAAAAAACCCGTAAAAATACTTGAAGAAAAACTAGAGAAAAACAAAACAACAATGAAAGTTCAGATATTAGGGGAATAAAATGAGAAAAGAAAACCTATTCATCATAACCTACACGCTCTTAATGACGATAACCGTCCCATCCCTAGCAGCACTAAACGAAAACAGACTAGACGTATACATATCCCTATTCATCCTAGAATATTTTGTAGCAAACTCCATATTTAGACCACGATACAGAACAAAACACGACTTCCTAGCACTCATACTCTTCACAATATTCCTATACATAGTAGCAAATAGAATACTCGAAATCCTCCTGAGGTAGTAAACCTTGAAGAAAAAAACAACAGAAACACTAATTGTCCTACTCATCTTGTTAACCCTCCTACCCCAAATATACGCTTACATCTACCCCCCTCACATAAACCCTGAAACAGCACCAGAAGAAGAAACACCATCAATATCAATCTTATTAGCCCATGCATTAGACGACCTAACAGCCCAAAACTTCACAGAAACACTAAAACTAATAAATAATACAAACCACCTCCACATACCGCAAAACTACAAATACATATTAACAAGAACAACAGAACTACTCCGACAACTCACAGACACACTAAAACAAATAAAAGAAACGCTAAGAGAAACAGAAACACTAATAGAATACGGAAAACTTAAAGACGCAAAAGCAAAACTAAACGAAACAGAACTCCTTTTAAAAGATGCAAACTACACCCTAAAAGAAGTGGAAAACGCAGTAAACCAATTAGTTCAAACCCTTAAACTCTCCTCAAACCCCTTCAAAGAAAAAATTAACGAAACAAAAAACCTACTAAACCAGTATACACAAACCTACCTCAACCTTAAACAAACAGTAGACGAAGTATTATCAAAAATAGAGCAAGGAACACTAATACAACCAAACTTAACAATATCAACAAACACCACCAAAACCCCCGTGGGTTCAACAATAAAAATCCACGGAAACCTAACAGCATCGAACAAAACACTCCCAAACACAACAATAACAATATACATAAACGAACAACCCTACAAAACCGTACAAACAAACGAGAACGGAAAATTTGAAACCGAACTCAAACTACCAACAATATACATACCAACAATAACAATATACGCCACCTACAAGCCAAGAGAAACAGAACCCTACATACCAGCAACCTCCAACACGATCAAAATAAAACTAATTTACCAAACACCAACAATAACAATATTAAATGCTCCAGAAAAAATTAGACCCTTCAAAAACTACACAATTGAAGGAGAAATACAGTTAAACAACACACCTTTAGCAAACTGGCCAATAAACATAACAATAAACCAAAAAAACATAAAAACCAAAACAAGCAGCCAAGGATACTTCAAATACACAATAAACATCACAACAGAACCTCCAACACACATCATAAACATACAAATAAGCACACAACCACAAAAAACTATCAGCTCAGCCACAGCAAAAATAACAATACCAATAGAATACATAAACCCTCAAATAACAGTAAAAACACCTAAAATAATCATAACGGGCATAAAATTTAAAATACAAGGAACAGTCAAAACAGAAGACGGCCCCGTAAAAAACGCAGCAATAACCATCAAAATAGGCTCCAAAATCATAACCACAAACACCAACAAAGACGGAGCCTTCACAGCAAAAATAGTACTACCATTATCAACATTAAGCAGAAAAATAACTGTAACAATCTTCTTAGCACCGGAAGAATTCTGGATAAACACGAAAACCGTTAAAATACAAGTAACCATAATAAATCCAATAACAATAATAGCCCCGCTAATACCAATATTAATACCAGTTACAAACACACTGAAAACAAAAAGAAAAGAAGAAGCAAAAATAGTAATCGAAAAAGAAATTATTGAAACCGTAACACCCACGGCTGCAAGGAAAAAAGAAGTTAAAGCAAAACACCCCATAGTTGCACTATATTGGGAAACCTTGGAAAAAATACATGATAAGATAGGAGTTTACCCGCAACCAAGCCAAACACTAAGAGAATACCTCTCACAAATAAAAGAAAGGATTAAAAGCATAGCTGAAAAATTTGAAAAACTCACCATACTAACTGAAAAAGCACTATACGCGGAAAAAACATCAAAACAAGATGAAAAACTAGCAAAAGAACTACACGAAAACATAATCGAGGAATTAAAGCAATGAAAAAGGCGAAAATCATAACACTCACACTAACATTCTCCACAATCTTCATGCTAACAATAGCTTACATGATGCCATCAACAGACAACTACAACCCAGAAAACCCCTTTTGGAACGGCCTAAAAAACCTAAAAAACATTACAAATGCTACGCAAATCACAAGCACAACGCAACTAAAACAAATAATAGACCCCAAACACACAGCAATACTAATACTAGGGCCAGAAAAACCCTTCACACCACAAGAAACCCAAACAATAAAAGAAATATTAGAGAAAGGAGCAACAATACTGGTCGCAGACGACTTCGGACAAGCAAACACACTCCTAAAACAATTACAAATACAGTGTAAATTCACCCAACACCTACTAGTAGACCCAGTTTTTTACTATAAAAACCGAAAACTACCAAAAATATTCCACATAAAAAACACCACATGGACTAAAAACGTAGAAGAACTAACATTAAACTACGCAACAACACTAAACATAACAAGCACAGAAATCGAAATACTCGCCAACTCCTCAGAATACAGCTACATAGACATAAACATGAACGATCAATGGGACCAAGGGGAACCAAAAGGAAGCCAACCAATACTAGCACAAACACGTATTGGAAAAGGAAACCTAATACTCCTTTCAGACCCCAGCATATTCATAAACTCCATGATAAACAAAAGCGACAACACCCAACTCCTCAAAAACATTGCAAAAGGAAAAACAGTATACCTAGACCTATCACACTACAAAACAACCCCACACACCAAATTGAAAACAGCAATACAGACGACACTAAACTTCATATACGTTCCAGAAGCAAAGTACACCCTCGTAGCAGCAACAACCATAATAACCCTATACGCAACCCGAAAAAC
>Ga0190304_1001516_pt1 | contig 10340 bp, 5 predicted proteins | sample 48700712_MG_FD_161670 | JGI IMG/M metagenome (GOLD analysis project Ga0190304, IMG submission 161670) | Hydrothermal vent sediment bacterial communities from Southern Trench, Guaymas Basin, Mexico - 4870-07-1--2_MG | ecosystem: Environmental > Aquatic > Marine > Hydrothermal vents > Sediment ... | reverse complement strand
GCGCCTGCTCCAGGGAAAATACCAATTAATGTACCCAGAATAGATGATCTTAGAATGGTAATTTTAAGTTTCCAGTAATCAACAATAGAGGGCCAATGAGTTTTTTCAAATTTGGTTTCTTTGCCTTTTCCCAATTTGTATTCCTCTATTCTGGTAAAAACTTCACTTAGAGCAAATAAACCTATTAGTGCAGGAATGAGGGCAAACCCGTCAAAGAGTCTGTAAGTACCAAAGGTAAATCTCTTAACACCGGATATGGGATCAATACCAATAGTATTAATTAAAAGTCCCAGCATTGCTGCAAGGAATGCTTTTGCCCAGTTTTTTCCTCCAAGAGAGGCTACGGTTGTAAGCCCAAAAACGGCAAGAGCAAAATATTCTGCAGGATGAAGTTTTACTGCCATTCTTGCCAGAGGAACAGAGAAAAATATGAGTATGATGGTTCCAATAATACCACCTATAGTTGATGCAACAAGAGAAGTACCAAGACCCACTCCTGCCTTTCCCTGTTGTGTTAAAGGGTAGCCGTCAAAGGACGTTACAACTGCAGATGGAGTCCCTGGAGTATTAATAGTAACAGCTGTTATTGATCCACCATAATTAGCTGCGATGTATATTGATACAAGCAAAATCAATGCAATTTGCGGAGCCATACCATAGGTAAAAGGTACAAGTAATGCAACTCCCATAGATGGCGAAAGTCCTGGCATTGCTCCTGCCAGTATCCCCAAAATTACTCCTGCTACAATAGCTATGATTGGCTGAATACCAGCAAGATATCCAAAACCCTGAATAAGATTAGATAATAAATCCATAATTGGCTCCTTAACCGAAAATCCGCTCTATTAATATACCTCTGGGAAGAGGAACATAGAGAAGACGATAGAACGCAAAGTAAGAGAAAAGAATCCATCCTGCTGTAAGGGATATCATTACCTTCCAGTTGCGATAAGAGAGATAGTACATTCCTGTAATAAGATAGATAATTGTAGAAATATAATAACCAACAATCTGCATAATTATTAAATAGAGTACAGTCATTATTATAAAAACCGTTACTTTACCGGTTTTTCCCCATGGTGGATCTTTTTCGTCGTGGCCGGTAAGACTCTGGAAAAAAAGAAGTAGACTGAAACCAAGGATTCCTATTATCCACAATCCCGGTACAACCCCTGGTCCAACATCATCTCCTTTATCTGGAAATCCAAGTGCAATTATACCAAATACTATGGAAATCCCTATAAAAAATAATGGAATTAATATTCTCCCGGCATATTCCTTTTTAGATGATTTAATTATAATGAATGCGACAGCTAGATAAATTAGTCCCAAACCTGCTAAAAGAAACCAGAAACCGGTTCCTTTTCCTAGAAAATTAATTATTTGCATTTTATACCTGCTTGTTTCGGGCAGCCGAATGTATACAGGCAGAGACACCCTATAGGGCGTCTCTACCGTTTGTAAAGGGCTGCTTTAAAAGTTTAAGTTGCTATTATTTTTTTGCTGCTTTGTAAGCATCATAATCTGCCTGAACAATCTTATTAAATTCATCTCTGGTTCTATGTACAAGCATATTTCCCATTGGAGCATATGTTGCAATCCAGTCAGGATCGTTTTTAACTTTTTCGAAAATATCATTGTACCATGCAATAATATCATCAGAAGTACCTGCTTTAACTGCAAAACCTCTCCACATTACTTCATTTTCCAGACCATCTACACCTAATTCCTTGAAAGTAGGAACATCAGGAAACTGGGGAAGTCTTTCTGCAGTACAAACTGCTGCAACGGAAAAGTCAGGTTTTCCAATAATTTCTCCCGGATTTCCTGTATAAGTAATTCCCTGTTTACCTAATAGAGCAGCTTTAGCTTTTCCGCCACTTGCAAATGGAACCCATGTTCCTTTAATTCCAGCCGCTTTCCATATTGCTTCTGCTGTTACATTATCAAGTCCTCCGGCTGCAGGACCGAGCCACAGCTGTTTGCCGTCTTTAGCTTTAGCATCTGCAACAACCTGCTCCCAGGTAACAACAGAAGTTTTATTATTGGTAATAACAGCTTCAGGATCAATCTGCATCTGGGAAATCCAGTCAAATGTCATTGGGTCAAGTTCTGAATCTGTAGTAACCAGTTTTGAAATGTTTGATTTTGTCATATACATAAGTGTATATCCGTCTGGTTTTGTTGCTGCAACATATTCCATAGCAACAATACCACCTGCACCGGCTTTATTTTCTACAACAAAGGTAGCATCAGTATATTTGCTGGCAATATCTGCAAACTTTCTTGAAAGAATATCACCGGCACCACCGGGTCCGGTATAAACTACCAGTTTAATTGGTTTTGTGGGAAATGCTGCTGCTTTTGTCCCTTCGGTTTCACCTGCTGCATAAACAGAAAAAGAAACAATCGCAATTAGTAAGAGAATGGCTAATGCTTTTTTCATAAAAACTCCTTTTGATACATGTTATATTATTTCACTGTACATAAATTGGTAGTTATTGTACAGATAGAATACCCTTCGATATACATAATGATTGATTTGGATAAATTTGTACAATCAATCTTTATTATGTATTCTATTAAAAAGTTTGATGGTAATATTACTATTCAAAATAATGAAATACTATGATAATGGATTTAGATTATATGGATGTATAGGAGTAACAGATGAGTGATAATATGATGAAATGGCTTGGAAGCCTGAAAAGCAATTTTTCGAATACAAAACAAGTAACAATAGTTATGGGAAACGAGGCGGCAGATCTGGATTCCATGGCATCTGCACTTACTTATGCCTGGTATCTTAATTTAAGTGATGCAAGTGGAAATTATTTTCCATTAATTAACATACCCAGAGCAGATTTTAAACTTAGAACTGAGGCAGTTTATTTATTCAAGGAAGCTGGTGTAAATATAGATAACCTTTTGTTTACCGAAGATGTTGATCTGGATAAGTTGAAAGCAGGTAATAATCTTAAACTTATTCTTGTAGATCATAATAAGCTGGCCTCCAGCCAGACTGGTCTTGAGACTGTAATAACCGGAATACTTGATCATCATGCTGATGAGAAAGCATATCCGTCAGCTGCAGCAACTGATATAAGACCTGTTGGATCCTGTGCAACAATTGTTGCAGAATTGTTTCTGAAAGATCAGAAGGATGCTATTACTGGTTCTCTGGGTACTCTTCTGCTTGGAACAATTCTTCTGGATACTGTAAATCTGGATCCCGAGGCTGGAAGGGTTACAGATGATGATTCAAAAGCTGCAAAAACATTGATTGAGGTTTCTGGTCTGGATAGTAAAAAACTTTTTGATAAACTTCAGTTTGAGAAGTTTAATGTATCTTCTTTGGGTAGTTATGATCTTTTAAGAAAGGACTATAAAGAGTGGCAATTAGGGGCTGTTAAACTTGGTATCGGATCTGTTCTGTTGCCTGTTGAGGACTGGACAGTAAAAGATCCTGAAATTAAAGTTGCATTTGACAGTTATTTAAAAGAAAGAAAACTTAACGTTCTTTTGGCTATGAATGCCTTCACTGCGCCTGAATTTACCAGACAGTTGGTTGTTTATATTCCTGATGGGAAATTATTTGCAGATACTGTATCTTATCTGGAAGGATCCTCTCTTGGGCTTGAAAAAATTGATACTGGTTTGTCAGCTGAAAATTGCGTCTTTTATAATCAGAAAAATCTGGGAATTTCCAGAAAAAAACTTCAGCCTCTTTTGAAGGATTTTTTTGAGGGTTAGGATTTAGAAGATTCTTTTAAATGGGGTTTATGATGTTTAATAAAAAATGATGTTTTTATAAGAGAAATACCATAGTAATTCATCCAACAAGGATGCATAGGCGAGCAAAAAACGAAGTTTCTGACCAGGTTGCGAATATACTGTTTCAATTCATTTATCCGGTACTCCATGGATACTCTCCAGGATCATCTGGTTAGGTACTTCGAATGAGAATTTTTAAGACAAAATTACTTTTTTAACTTGCGGAATTACACCATGAACCGGACATTACTCCGGGTATTGACTACTATGTTCATCAAGCTGACTTCTGTCTGTTTGTCAATGAATTGCTGCTGGAGGCATTTGCGATGTCTCTGAATTCGACTTGTTTTTGGTTTTTTGATTAAGAATGGGTTCCCGACACTTTGTGTCGCCCCTTTTATCTTGCTCTGTGCCGGTCTAGAGTCAGTATATTGGATAAGAGCTGCCTTTAAAATGCCAAATGTACAAAAGCTTTATTGTTCTTAGTTTTATTCTGTTGTAAAATACTCATATAATTGAACCTGGTCGGAACTTCGTTCCTGCTCGGTCATGCAACCTGGGGTAAAAAATGACAGTTATGATTAATCCGGATAACAAACCTATAAAGCTGTTAAGAGAAGAGGCAATTAAAAACCTTGAATATAACTTTGCCCATGGTTATCTGGAAGTGGAAGAATTTGAAAACCGTATGGATTTAGCTATAAATACAACACTTCCCCAGGATCTGGCAAGAATAACTGCAGATTTGTCAGTTATACCGGTAAACTTGGAAAATTCTTCAGATATTATAATAAATACAGAAAAAGTTCGTTCTGAGGAAGTCTTCCTTGGTATTTTGAGTGGTGCTGATAGGAAGGGGGTATGGAAGCCTGCCAGAAAAAACAGATTATTTACTCTTATGGGGGGAATAGATCTGGATTTTACCGGGGCAATTTTTCCTCCAGGGGTAACTGATATAGAATTTCTCTGCCTGATGGGTGGTGTTGATATAATTGTTCCGGAAGGTATAAACATAGAAGTAAAGGGACTGCCTGTTATGGGTGGTGTTGATAAGAATGTTTCCGATGATCACTATCCCGGGCGGCCAACTTTGAGAATACACGGAATTGTTATTATGGGTGGAGTTGATATTAAATATCCCAAACGAAAGAAACGTCGCCGGAGAAGATAAAATGAATAAAAAAGGTCTCACTCTTTTATTATTATTTTTAATGATATTGATGTCATGCAGTAGGAATGAAGGAAAATTAGTTAGATTTGTTCCTGATATACCGGCAGCAAGCACAGGACTTCCTTCTTCAGATGAAACAGATAGTCTGATTAAGGATCCTGGAGATTTTCCTGTAAAATATTACCCCGATGGTGTTAAAATATTGGAACCTTTAGAAATAAAAGAAACTGATGATCCATTAATTATTGCAGATTTCGGACCTGATGGCGAATTGCCTTCTAAAATGGAATATCCTTCTGTCTGGGTGCTTTTTTCAGAGCCCATTGTTCCCCTGGCAGCTTTAGGAACACCTTCAGACAAAAGTGATATAATGAAAATTGATCCGCCCCTGGAAGGTGTTTACAGATGGTATGGAACAAAACTTTTAAGTTTTGAAGCCAGTGAGAAGGGATTGCCCCAACATATCTATACTGTAAATATAAGTGATAACCTTTCCTCTCTTGGGGGTAAGCATTTATCCGGCAGAAATAATTTTAGTTTTCATACCGAATATCTTGCAATGCTGGAAATAGAACCCGGCAGAGGGGCTGTATTTGAAAAAAATGAGGTTCCTCTTTCAGAAGCAGGTAGAATTACTGTTACTTTTAATTATCCTGTTAATCTGGAGGTTATAAGTAAATATTTAAGTGTAAGCTCAGCGGGCAGAAACTATGAATTTAATATCTCCCGCCCCATAGACCCCCGGGGCTTAAAAACAAAGGAAGAATTATCTAAAGTTGCAGTTCTTGATCTTTCAGGAAAATTAAAAGAGGACAGCATAGTTACTATTAAAATGTTAAAAGGTGCAAAATCTGAAACTAATTATATTGGTACCTCTGAAGATGCGGAGTTAAGTTTTAAAACAATTAGTCCTTTTACTTATATTAGCTCATCACTAAGTTCTTATTCATATCCCGGGAGTTCTCAGGGAGATTCCAATCCTGTTTTTTTTAAATTTTCTCATCCCGTAGAAGATTCAAATTTGAATTTATTAATAAGTTCCGTTCCTGAATTAACTATAAATAGTTCCAATATTACCGTATGGAATAATATTGTAAAAATTTCTAATCTGGATGTTGAATATAATAAATCATATATCTTCTATTTATCGCCTGATATAACTGATATTTATGGTCGGAAACTGGGTAAAACAAATAACATAAATGTTAAAATCCCTGAAGCATCAAGTTATTCATGGTTTCCAAATTTGGGAACCCATATGCTTGAGTCCTCATTTGATCCGAAAATTATTTATGAGTTTCAGAACGTTTTTGATGGTGACTGGAAGGTTGATTCCATACTGGATCCCTACAGTTCTTTTAATTCGGATGAGCTGGTTCCCTATGATTTTACAGGAATTAAAAAAAATGTCCGGCATCTTGAGATTAAGGATTTAAAACCATGGTTAAGCAGTATCGGAACCGGATATGTAGGATTCTCGTGGAATTTTGAAGAACGTGATAAAAATGGTCTAAGACCAGTATGGGGTAAGCGGGATCTGCAGGTACAGGTAACTGATCTTGCAATTACAACAAGATATGGTTACAACAAAGTTGTTGCCTTAATATCCCGTTTGTCTACAGGAGAGCTTGTTGAAGGTGCAAAAGTTTCTCTTATGCGGGATAGAGAGATTGTGAAACAGCTTAATACAGACCAGTCAGGGCTTGTGGTTTTTTATCTTGATGATGGTGAGTATAGTAAATATTTTTCTGATTCACAAAACATCCGGAAGGATCATCTTCGCTTTAAAGTTGAAACCGACACTGATTCAATAGAGTTTATACCCAATAACAGTCATAATATTTGGCATATGGGTATCCATAATGCAGAAACCCCTCTAACCATTCAAAACCCTTCTATGGAGACATTATTGTTTACAGACAGAGGGCTTTACAGCCCTGGAGAAACTGTAACTTTTCGGGGGATAGACAGAGATTTAACTTTGGGTGAGTATTTGAATTTTACCGGTTCATATACAATAAGATTAAAAGAAACTTCCTATACTGGAAAAACACTTGCAGAATATAAGGGTTATACATCCGAATCAGGTGGATTTTATGGTAATTTTAAATTGTCTGATAACCTTAGTCCCGGATATTATAAATTGGCTTATTCAAGGTCTGGAGGAACAAAAGAAATAACCTTTCAGATTTCTAATTTTGAAAAACTTTTATTTTCTGTTAATCTTGATAAACCCGATCTTATCTATTTACCCGATCAAAAACTAAGTTTTTCCGTATTTTCATCATATTTATCAGGCGGCACTCTGAGTGATGCTTCTTACAGCTATGCATGGACCAAAACACCAGTAGCATTCAGACCTGATGGGGCCGTTTGGGATGGATGGAGTTTTGGACCCGGGGTCTGGGATCAAAAATATATTTTATCCACTGGTGAAGGTAATCTTGATCCTTACGGTAAGGCTGTTGTTGAACAGGTTCCGGTTAATGAAGGTATAAAGGGGCTTCCCTACAGGTATTCTGTTGAGGTTCGGGTAAGGGATAAGAGCAATCAGGAAGTAGCCAGAAGGCAGTCTGCTATAGTACATCCGGCGTCCTTTTATATTGGAATGAAACTGGACAGTAATGATTGGTCAGGCTTTCTGGAAAAGGGAGATAGTGCTGATATTGAATTTGCAATGGTAGATCCTTTAGGGAAGATTTTTGATGCTAATTCAGATTCTTTATCAGTTCCGTCTGAAATAAAAATGGAATTGTTTCATAAAGACTGGAAAATGACAAACCAAAAGGGTATTGGCGGGAAAATAAATACAAGCTATAAGGAAATAGAGGAACTTGAAACAAGCAGAATTATTACAGACCCTTCAATACATAGTTTTAAGATAAAGCCGACAAAAAGCGGTTCATATATTGTCCGCTTATCTGCAAAAGATTTATCAGGAAGGGACGTTATTACAAATCTTTCATTTTATTCAACTGGAGGTGACTGGATTAGATGGGGGAGAGAAAATACCCAGGATATAAATCTTGAATCTGACAAAATAAGCTACAAACCTGGTGAAACAGCAAAGCTGCTTATAAAATCACCTTTACCGGAGGGGCAGTATCTTATTACAACAGAAAGAGAAGGGATATTTGATGAGAGGGTTGTATATCTTAAAGGTGGTGCACAGGTAGTAGGTATACCGATCGAAGAAAATTATGTTCCTGTAGTTTATATTGCCGTATCTTCGTGGTCAAAAAGAAGCAGAGAGCCATCCAACAGCTATTTTGAACCTGATCTTGATAAACCAAAGAGTTATTTTGGTATTACTTCTATAAATATTGACCCTTCATCCAAAACATTCGATATTTCAATGGAATCTGATAAAATATCCTACAAACCCGGAGATGAAGTTCAAATTAAGGTTACTGTAGATTATAACGGATCACCTTTAGCCGGTGCAGAGATAACGCTTATGGCTGTGGACAGAGCTGTTCTTGATCTCATAAATTATCATGTGCCTGATCCCATTAAATTTTTCTATTCCAAAGATAAATTCCCTCTTGGAATAAGAGGGGCAGACTCCAGATCTCTTTTGCTTGACCCTGTAACTTATGAGGTTACAAATTTACGGGGTGGAGATGCAGGAGGAGGTAAAATAGATAAACGGGATAATTTCAATCCTACAGCAGTATTTGAACCATATCTAATAACAAATTCCAGGGGAGAAGCTTTTATTAATTTTACCCTTCCGGATAATTTAACAAGCTATCGTTTAACAGCAATAGGAGTTAAAGATGATAAATTCGGATTAAACGAAAGTGAAATATTTGCAAGAAATCCCATTAATGTAAAATCTCTTGTCCCTGAGAAATTGAGGTATAGAGATTTAACAATTTCAGGACTTAGTTTGACTAATTTATCTGAAAAAGATGAAAAGGTTACTATAAAAGTAAGCTCTGATATACTTACTGTATCCGGATCAGATACCATTGAAAAGACCATATATGCAGGTAAGACGGAAATTGTTAAATTTTATTTAAGTGCAGCAAGGTCAGGTAAAGGAACAGTTTCTTTTTCAGTAAGATCGGATATTTTAAATGAAGATCTACAGACAGAGCTTACAGTTATGAAACCCTATGTAAATGAAACCTTTACCACTGCAGGTCGAATTGTAGATTCTGTCAGCGATCGGGGGCATATTGAGGAAGGTATGATTATTCCTTCCATTTCCATGGAAGGTATTGGCAGCTTATCATTAACACTTTCTCCCGGGTTTAGAGGAGAACTTAAAAGTGCATCCGAATACTTGTCGGATTATCCTTATAATTGTTTTGAGCAGAGAAGCAGTAAACTGGTTCCTAAAATAATATTTAAAAATGATCCTGATTATATTAATGAACAGTTTGGGATTTTTGCAAAATACCAAAACCCTGATGGGGGAATCCCTTTCTGGCCTGAATCAGGATATAAATCTTCTTACTATGTTTCACTGAGAGTAGCTTTTAATCTTTCTCTTCTACAGAGAAATGGTATTAATGCTGATATAAAGCCTGATATTAAAAAACTTTTAAACTATCTGGAAAAACCGGATAAATGGGTAAGTAAGTCAAATTATCTTATGGCCTTTAAGTATTATGTCCTGTCTTTAAATAATCAAAGTATATCAGGTGCAGAAACCTTGCTGCAAACCGGAGATTCACTTGGTATAGGTGGATATGCAATGCTGGGGCTTGCTTATGCAGAATCAGGGAATAAGGAAAAAGCAGCCTTTTGCCTGGAGAGAATAAAGAAATTTATTAAACTGGAAACCAGAACAATTGATATTACAGAAATCAGTAGGCAGAGTAGTCTTTATGGATCTGATACGGAAAGTTTGTCTCTTCTGCTATTATTACTGCGTAAAATAGATCCTGAAGGGGAGCTTATAATGCGGACCGCCAATACTCTTTCATTAAAAAAGAGGAACGGTTACTGGAGAAATACTGTAGATACCTCATGGGCAATACTTGCTCTTTCTTCAGGTTTTTCTAATAGGGGAGTTAATTATAATGTAAAGGTGAATCTTGCAGAAGAAAAATTACTATCTGCTAAATTTAAAGACAGAAATGATCCTTTAGTTGAGAAAAATTTTAATTTTTCTGAAAGCCCTCTTAAATCAATGGAAAGGGATACTCCCCTTACTTTTTCCATCGTAAAGAACGGTTCGGGAAGTCTTTTCTACACCGCTTCTTTAAAATACACTTTGCCATCAGAAATTCTGGTACCACGGGATGAAGGGATAGGACTATATTCAAGTATTACTGATCTTAATGGCCGGGTTGTTGATGGATCTAAATTGTCTACAGGGAAGACGTATGTACAAAAGATCATAGTATCCAGTGCAAAGGACAGGGAGTATCTTTCTTTAAGA
>Ga0190304_1001515_pt1 | contig 10346 bp, 13 predicted proteins | sample 48700712_MG_FD_161670 | JGI IMG/M metagenome (GOLD analysis project Ga0190304, IMG submission 161670) | Hydrothermal vent sediment bacterial communities from Southern Trench, Guaymas Basin, Mexico - 4870-07-1--2_MG | ecosystem: Environmental > Aquatic > Marine > Hydrothermal vents > Sediment ... | reverse complement strand
AGCGTTGGCGTAAACGTGGTGGTGTTTAGGGTTTGGAAGCTTTTATGGTTTTGTTAAACGTTTAATAGATGGGTTTGAGGGTGCTGGTTTGATTATGCTTTTACTGGTGCTTTATGGAAGTATTGCCATATTAGTTGGGCGTTTCCTATTCCTAGCACGAATCCTGCGTAGTGAATAAGGATGTTTACGGTCGTATTTCCTTGAACTATTTGAGTTGGGAACAGACTTAGGCTCAATAAGAAGATTACTAGATATAGGGAGAGCAAAAGTAAGTCCGCCGTTATAGCTGCGATTTTTGGGTTTTTGATTTTTTCTAGAAGTTTATTTCTAGCTTGGGGGTCTATGCTTTTTACTGTTTTGTATGCGAGTGTACCGAAGACAGCTAGTAGGGCTATTGCGGTTGCGATGACGGTTACCGTGGGCGTGAAGTAGGTTAAGGTGAATAGTAGAGCGGCGAGGAATATGGCGGATAGGTATGCATAACATGTGTCCAATTTTAGAGTTTTGTGTAGGAAGAGCACGTAGGCAAAGATTAGGGCGCCTAGAAAGGCGGATGTTATCCCAGAAAAGCCATAACTTCTTGTTTGTGCGTTCCAGAAAGTGCATGCTCCAATCCAAACTAACGAGAGGATAAAGGGCATTGCGAGGCAGTTGAAGGCGAAAAGTTTGTAGAAAAATCTTCTTTCATTTAGCATATTAAGAACCCAGTAGAGTAGCAGAACAGCCACAAAATAGGCAAGAATGTTGGGCAACAAGTGGTTGGCGAAATCTTCATGCACAAAATGGCAAGAAAAAAGGGCGAAAATATTCAAAGAATCACTACGCAAAACCAATAATTCCTTAGTATTGTTTGGCAAATGATAAATAAGAAGAAGAGCTATTACAACTGAAAAGATTATTGTTAAGCATAAATTCCTACTTTTCATCAACTTTACCTCCATTGGTGGTTTCTGTCATATTGTCACAAATTTTCAACTATTTAGAGCATTTTCTAGAATGAAGATGCTTGCAGATTCTAGAATTTACAACATTTTTAATTCTAGAAGTAACAATTTATTTCATACTTCTGTCAATAAAAGTCGGGGGTAGGTTTAATGAAAGAAGACGAAGAAGAATTAATACCGTTAAAAGAAATCTATGAAGAACTGTGGCATGATGCAAAAGCATTAGCAAAAGACATGAAAAGAAGTATCATGGTATACTTATATTCTGCCATAGTAACTTTTGCTGTCGCAACGCTAGGCGTCTTATATGCAATTGTATATTTTATGCAGATATCCCATGGAAACGCAAGCCTGTTTTATTATATCGGCGCAATTATTGAAATTGTCAGCTCTGTCGTCATCATCATATTCGGTGCAGTACTTATGCGCTGGTATTTCAAAGCTAAGAAAAAATATTCGAAGTTGATTGAAATGGCGAAAACAAATGAGGATTAAGAAATGCGTCGAAAACGGTCTCCTCCTCCATCAAAGGCTGCTGAAAGAATAAAAGAATATTTGGATATTATTAATGATATGCAATCAAAACGTGGTGCTGCGTTGCGGTATGACATTTATAGACGAGCAGGGAGCCAATCTCAAACTGATAGAGTAATAAAATATCTTGAGGAAAATGGTCTTATCGAACGCGTGTCGCGTAGAAATAAAGAGGCATATCGGAAAACACAAAAGGGAGAGACATTTCATGAAATACTGAGACATCGTTATCTTGTTGGTTTATTAACAAGAGAATTAAGTGGAGACCGAATAAGACGCTGGTAAAAGCAAAAGATTGCATTAGAAATTCAAATTAAATTTTAAGCCTGTCTTCTCACCCTTTGATTGAGTTGGTTGGGCTAAAATTAATCAAAACCTAATTTCATCTATGTTTGTATTTAATTTTAAGTTTGTGATTTGGTAAATTTGTGAATTTCGTTGTTCTTTATATTGTCTAAAAGTTTTCCTTCTTTTCTTGAGGTTTAAAGCACATGAAGGAGGTTGTTAACCAGATTAAAAGCCTAAGTTTAGGCGACCTTATTCGTGTTGAGTGGTTTGACGCTAGCATAGGCAAATCTTTAAGCGGAGGCTTAAACGGCATAGACGTTCCAGTAGTCAGCTGGGGCATATTCCTAGGCGTCTTAGGAAAGAAAAACAAGCACATAATCCTAGCCCAAAACACCTTCCACTACGCAGACAGCCTCTACGACATAGACTACACCGCTATACCAACAGCATGGACACAAAACATAACAACCATAAACAAAAACCACATCCCACAACAGCAAGCAAAACAACTCCAAAAAAGCTTCCTCATAGGCGGAAAAACCACAACCAAAAGAAACAAACGCCAAAAAAAGGCGATAAACCATGAAAGACTGGATTAAAAAAGCCCTAACCAAACGCAAAAACAAACGCGAAATCCCACCAGACCCCCGCCTAGTCTACGGAGTAAAATTCACAATAGCCATGACCATAATCCTATCCACCCTAGAAATCGCCCACATACTCGCCCTAAACAAATGGAACAGCGAAATCTTCGCAGCCATAACAGGACTAACAGGCACAATAAGCGGCATCCTCATCGCCCAAAAAACCTAGAGGATAGGGTCACTATTGGTTAAAATCAGCCGCAATACCATGATAAAAAACAGAATCCAAAAACTCAGAACAAACCTAAAAATAGACACCCAAAAACTCCGAGAAGAAACCATCCAAAACCTAAAAGAACTATTCACACTAGCAAAAAACCAAGCCCAAAACGAAAACATAAAACTAAAACAACGCCAAACATGGACCCGCGTAGCCACATACATCTGCCAAGTAATAAACACAATCGCCACACACTTCGACGAACGCCAAATAGACCAAGACCTACAAAAACTGGAGGAACTCATAAACGAAGCAACGACAAAAACAAAAACTCAAAAAACTACAACAACAACTAGCTAAAACCCAAACCCCACCAACCCCAAAAGACCCAATCAAATTCTGCACCCAAACACTAAAATTCCAACCCACAAACTACCAAAAAGACCTAATCAAAAAATTCCAAACAAACCAATTCACAGCCGCAAGATGGTGCCGCCAAAGCGGCAAAAGCCACACCACAGCAGCCCTACTCCTCCACTACGCCCTCACCCACCCAAACACCCACATCGGCATAGTCGGCCCATCCTGGCGACAAACAAAACTCATCATCAAACGCATAAACACCTTCCTCCAAAAACTCCCAAAAACCCAATACCACAAAACCCAACACACAATCATAAGACTAACAAACGGAAGCACCATCGAAGCCTTCCCCAACAACCCAGAAACCATCCGCGGCCCAACCCTCCACGCAGTCTACGCAGACGAATTCAACTTCATACCCAACGACCAACAACTCTACGACGCCATACTATTCACCCTAAGCGCAACCAACGGCAAATTCATATGCACAAGCACCCCATGGCACACAGACAGCATATTCTGGCAAATATGGCACAACCCAGCCTACAACGACTACGCAAAAACCCACATAACATACAAACAAGCCCTAGAACCAAAAGGCCCCCTAAAACACCAAATCCTCAAAAAAATAAAAAAACAACTCGAAGGCAACCCCTGGCGCTGGCAACGCGAAATGCTCGCAGAATGGGCAGAAGACGAAAAAACATGGCTTTCTCAAGCCCTAATAACAAGCTGCATCGACCACACCCTCGAATACGCCAATTTTGAAGACAACGCCAAAGGCGAATTTTATGCTGGACTCGACCTAGGCAAACACCAAGACCACAGCGTCTTCACAATTGTAAAAACAGAAGAACCTTCCATAAAACTAATCCACATACACCAATTCCCACTACAAACACCCTACGCAAGCGTAATAGGCTACGTCAAAACCATACGCGACCGCTGGCAAACAATAAACAAAATCCTCGTAGACATGACAGGCGTAGGCGACTACATAGTTGAAGACATGAAAAACGCAGGCATAAGCCAAACAGAAGGCGTAAAATTCACCCAAGAAACAAAAGAACAACTCGCAACATTTCTAAAACAGAACATGATAAACAAACACCTAAAAATCCCATACGACCCAGAGCTAATAGCAGAACTCAACATTGAACGTTTCGAATTAACAAAAGAAGGAAAAATCAGATTCAGCCACCCACAAGGCGCCCATGACGACCGCTTCTGGAGCCTAGCCCTAGCAGTCTACGCCACAAGAACAGAACCCACCCCAAAAGCGTGGACAATCCCCCGCACAGCAAAAAACAAACTCCGAGCAACAGGCGCAACAAGATGAGAAAACACGAACTATTCCGCATCCACAGCCTCAAACGCAGATACGACAAGCAGACAGGCAAATTCATAATCAACATAGCCTACGAAACCGCCGCCCCAAAACCAACCAAACGAGTCCTCAGCATAGCCCAAGGCTTCGGACTTGGAATCGACCGAAAAGAAAAATTTGTAATCTACGACAACGTCGAACTAAAAATAAGTCCAACAGACATTGTCTACATCACAGGCGACAGCGGCTCTGGAAAAAGCGTTCTGCTCAAAGCTTTAGAAAAAGACATACGTCAAGACATTAAACAAAGCTGCATAAACATCACAGAAATAAAACCAAAACCAAATAAGCCACTCATCGAAACACTCGGCAAAACATTTGAAGAAGCCTTAGAGCTTCTAAGCAAGGTTGGGCTTAATGATGCCTTTCTTTTTCTACGCACCTATGAACAGCTTAGTGATGGACAAAAATACCGCTACAAAATCGCAAAGCTTGTAGAAAGCCGAAAACAATGGTGGATAGCTGACGAGTTTTGCTCAACACTTGACCGCGACACGGCTAAAATAGTGGCTTTCAACCTTCAGAAAGCAGCAAGAAAAACTGGAAAAGCCCTAATAGCAGCAACAACCCACACGGACCTGCTTCAAGATTTAAAGCCTAACGTTCACATTCACAAAAAATTTGGAAAAGAAATAACAGTTCATTATTACCATACTGAACCGCCAAAAGAGTGCACTCTCACAAAAGAAATGCGCATCGAAGAAGGCACAATTGCAGACTATAAAAAACTATGCCTATTCCATTATAGGTCAGCCCGGTGTCCCGCACCTAGAAAAATTTTTGCCTTGAAACGTAAAAACGAAGTCTGCGGCGTCATAGTTTACAGTTATCCTCCGCCTCACTGTTTTGGAAGAAGTAAAATGTGGAAGGGCGTTTTTTCAGAAATGCAGCAAGAGCTAAGTACGATAACCCGTGTCATAGTTCATCCAAAATACCGCGCTATAGGTTTAGGCGTTAAACTTGTAAAGGAAACACTGCCTTTAGCCGGAACTCCTTACGTGGAAACCGTAGCGGTTATGGCAAAATACAATCCTTTCTTTGAAAAGGCTGGAATGCAAAAAATCGCTCAAAGTAAGCCTAACTCCAACGTTTTGTATGCCATAGAAGAACTTCACATTTTAGGTTTTAATCCCGTGATGCTTTCCAGTGTAAGCTATAATGTGGAAAAAATTAGAAAAATAGGAAAGGCTAAGGTTGTTAAAGTTTTAGAAGAACTTTCAAGGAAAGAAGCAGCATTTAGGAGAAGACTGGTTTCTTCGAGCAAAATCTATCCTGAACACGAAGATTTCACGGCAAAAATCCGAAAACTCGGAATTGAAGATTTAGCCAAAGTTCTTAAAAAATTGAGTTTTATGATGCAAACCAAAGTTTACTTGTTTTGGGGTAAATGACTTGTTAATTTTGGCTAATGATTTTAGGTTCATAAAGTTTTTTGAACTGTAAGGTTTTAGCTATTCATTAAAACTAAAAGTAAGAGTGTTTCCGTTGAAGCTTGAAGCAGCAATCATCACGGTCATAGGAGTTTGCATATTCCTAGCTTTTTACTTTGCTTTTCTTTCGTTTCAAACTGTAGATGATGTTGTAAAAAAACAGTTTGTAACTATAGCTCTATACTCGCTAATTGCAGGAATTGTGATGTTTGCCTCTTTAATGATACATTTGGGCATTAAGAAAATTATTTCAACAGCAGAAGATTCTGCGGAATTTGATTGGGAATAAAAAAGGGAGAATTTTGTTTAGCTTTTCTTTACGGAAGCTATGAACTCGTCGATGGGTATGGCTGCCATGCTTAAAATTTTAATTGTTCCTCTAGACCCAAGCTCAATGGATACCTTGGCAACGGTTTCGTTGTTTGGTGCTTCTACAATGTTAACAAAATCGTAGGGTCCCAAAACAGCGTATTGGCTGATAACTCGAACACCAAAAGCTTCTAGCTCTTTATTGACTTCCTTGATTCTTTCCGGTCTTTCCTTGACGGTTTTCCATCCTTCATCTGTCAAATTGGACAATAGAATATAGTATGGCATACAATCCAACCTAAGTAGTATTTATTAGCCTATTTTACATTTCAGTTTTTCTATTCTACTTTTTTCGTTTATAGTCTTCCTTTTGACTTGTCCATTCTTCATATTTATCTAGCAAAGTCTTTATCTGATGTTCTATAAAGTCGTTCACGCTTAGAAACGGCGTTTCCAACTCTTTTATTGCCTGTTGAAGCTTCTCATATTCCCCCTTTGGAATTTCTATGTACTCGTATTCTTCCTTTAGAAAGCGTAGCCGCCATCTAACAGCGTCTCGAATAAATTCCTCTCGCGTTGTATATCCTAAATGCTTGTTTTCTTCTATGAAACTTTCAATCTGGTTGAGAAGTTCAGGCGGTAATATCACAGACTGGGAGAGTAAGCTTTCAATGGCGTCGGTGTAGGTTTGCATTTTCATGGTTTGGGCTGTGAGTTCGCCTAACAACGCTGTAAGCTTTTGATGCGCGTCATCTGAGATTCTCAAAGTTTTCATTTCTATCCATAGTGTAACTTGTCCAATAAGACTAATAAAGCTTTTCTGTATACTAAATATACACAGTATATAGGAGGACACAAACGTTTGAAATACCATGTAGGATTAACAATAGACTCGAAACTTTTCAAGAAAATTGAGGAAATCCGCGGTAGAGAAAAACGCAGCACCTTCGTAGAACACCTCATAAAACTTGGACTAGAAGTCTACATGAAAAACAAAGCTCCAAAACTGCATACTACAAATTATAAAAATAAATAGAAAAGTTTAGTTTGCACCCTTTAAGTTTATTCGATGCCCCATTTTCTAGTCATTTTAACAATCAGAAAGATTACGAAAGTCACGATAAGAAAAGTTATCAAAGCGTCAATGAAATTTCCAACCCTAAATACTGCGGAGCCAACCTGGAAATCCAAAGACACGTTAGGGGGTAAAACCAACGAAATTATGGGCATTATCAAATTAGTAACAAGCGACTGAACGAGGGTTCCTAAATACAAGCCGAGAATAAAGGCTACAGCAAGCCCCATAACCTTATACTTGGATAAGAAATCCTTAAACTCGCCCCACAAGCCCTTAGGCGGTAAAGGTGGCGGAGCAGGTTTAGGTTCCAAAAGTTTCCGAATCTGCCTTAACTCTTCTAATATTTCAGCGTCTTTAGTCAAAATCGCACCAACCACAACATTATTGCTTTCACCACTTATAAAGCTTCAAACAAAAGTCGAGTGGACCGGGCGGGATTTGAACCCGCGACCTCCGCCTTGCGAAGGCGGCGTTCATACCAAACTGAACTACCGGCCCAAGTTTATTTCGAGAAAACACTAACTAGGAAGATATTTAGAGCTTTTGTATATTTTGTTGGGCTAAGCATTTCAGAACGTTGAAGAGTGTTCATAATAGCCAATGTGGTATCTTTGGAACAAGTTAGAGAGATTTCATTACAAATGTGGGCTTACTGTTTGATACATTGCAGATTGAAATATTTGAGTAATTACGCATCCATCTCCAGTCCACCACATGCACTTTTCTCCCATACAACCAATAGAGAATCCACCCTTCATAATAAGTGGACATCTACGACGAAACTGTTTTGAACGGTCAAAATAAAGACTAAACTTCTTTTTAATCCGTTTCGACGCGTTATTTAATGGAAGCCCATTGAGAAAGTCTATGACACCTTCACAGCGAATAAGGTCAGTTAATGTCACTAAACCCACAAGTTTTCCATTTTCAACCACTGGAAGTTTCTTAATACTTCGTTCAATCATAAGCTTTGCAGCTTCGCCAGCTCGCATATCAGACGTCACGGTGATCAAGGGTTTAGACATTACCTCAGCGACTTTTGTTTCTTGAGGATTTCTAAGCTTATTCACTACCCTTTTTAACATGTCTCTCTCTGTTATAATGCCAACTGGTTTTTCTTTCTCCATTACAATAAGACAGCCAATTTCATGTTTGTTCATAAGTTCAGCTGCTTTTTTCACAGAAGCAGAGGATTCAACTGTAATTATTCTCTGAACCATTATTTTTTTCAGTTTTTGCGACATATGTAACACTCGAATGTTTAAATTAGAGTACTTAATTAAACTAAAAGATTGTTAACGAGAAATACGAACTTCAAATAATAATGTTAACTCCCTAAAATTTTGTAAAAAATGAACGTTATGGCTTTATAATACAAAGTTGGAATGGCAACTGTTTTGCTTGTTTATAGAAGAATCTTCTATAAGAGTTTTCTATGAAATGGCTATGTACACTTTTTTGTCATTTAGCTTGTATTCGTGCCATTTTGCTCCTATTTCTTTCCTTTCCACAAGCAAATGTATCTTTTTCGTTCTTACCAGTTCCTCCATTTCTTTTAAATGCGGCTGCACAAGCCCTATATTCCGCTCTTCCAGTTCAGCTATGTAAACCGCTTCAAGAATGTCTGTAGGCATATAACCCAACTCTTTTCTTAAAGACTGAACTCTGCGAGCTAGATCACGCATTAATCCCTCTCCCAGCAAACTTTCATCACGGTGAACATTTAAGAAAACCTTTACGCCTTCTTCAGCGGCAGAAACCCATTCTTCCGAAGAAACATAGTCTGGCTCTTTTTCTGCATACTCAACAGTTTTGACATTTGCGAGTTCCAAAAGCACATCTTCCACTTTTTGTAGGGCTTTGCAAACTTCTTCGCTTGACACTATAACCATCTTGTTTAGGGGCCATCTCCTTTTCAACTTGGCAGATTGTCTAGCAGAATAAACCAGAGAGACGCAGTTGAAAAGATTTTGAAATTCTTCTTCCAGTTTTTCGTTTCGCCTCTTCTCTTCTGGTTTCGGCCAGCTTTCAAAGTTTACGGACTCCAAGAGTGTAGGGTCTAGTTTTTTGTAGACTTTTTGGTATAGGGCTTCGCTTAGGTATGGCGTAACAGGGTTGAATAGTATTGTGGTTGTTTTTAGAACATGCCATAGGACAGCATATATTGCCAGTCTTCTGTTAAGGGTCTCGGGGCTGTCTGACCATAATTCTTTCCTCACCATGGGAACGTAAAGTCTGCTTATGGTTTCTATTACGAAATCTTCTAAAACTGCTAAGGCGAAGTTGAATTCACAAGTTTCCAGCTTCTCCGTATATTCCTTTATGGCTTTTTGAAGCTCTGAAAGCAGCCAAAGGTCTGGGTTTTTCAGCAGTTTTTCCTTCTCTGTCCATTCCAGCGTGTGTTTTTGCGGGTTGAAGTTGTCATATTCAGCATTTTCTAAGAGAAATCTGTTCAAATGGTAAAGTGTTGATAATACTTGGTAGGGGCGTCGGTTTAGTTCTTGAAGGTCAAAGTTCATGAAATCTATGGGTGAACACTTGCGTAGCATGTAGAATCTGCATATGTCCGCTGAATGTTTTTCTAACAGCCTATTTACCTCTATTATGTTGCCGAGGCTTTTACTCATTTTCCTACCTTTAGCATCCTGCGTCAAACCTTGAAAAAGAAACGCCTTGTAGGGAGCCTCAGCCTTTCCCGTAAGTATAACATGCTCCAAGAGAAGCGAGTTAGCCCATCCGCGGGTTTGGTCTATTCCTTCTGTTAGAAAGTCGCATGGCACATACTTTTCAAACTCTTGGTCTGTGAACCTTGCGTAAGGTGAAGCTCCACTATTATGCCAAGTATCTAAAACATAGGGTTCTCTGCACATTTTGCCCCCGCATTTTTCGCATTTTAAGACGATGCGGTCAACCCATGGCTTATGAAGCTCAAAATCTCCATCAGGCTTTTCCACAGCTTTTTCGATTAGCTCTTTCTTGCTTGCCACAAGAGTTTTAGCTCCGCATTTTTCGCAAACCCATATCGGCAGCGGAGTGCCCCAAAGACGTTCTCTTGATATGCACCAAGGTTTTCCCTCTTTTAAAAAGGAGAGGAAACGGTTTTTGGGGCTTTCAAAGAAGTATTCTACTTTTTCCGCTGCTTCCACAACTTTTTCGTTTATCTTGTCTGTTCTTAGGAAATACTCTCTTCTCGCCAGCCAAACAAGCTT
>Ga0190304_1001514_pt1 | contig 10352 bp, 8 predicted proteins | sample 48700712_MG_FD_161670 | JGI IMG/M metagenome (GOLD analysis project Ga0190304, IMG submission 161670) | Hydrothermal vent sediment bacterial communities from Southern Trench, Guaymas Basin, Mexico - 4870-07-1--2_MG | ecosystem: Environmental > Aquatic > Marine > Hydrothermal vents > Sediment ... | reverse complement strand
GGAATTATTCAGGGCATAAGTTACCTCTTTTTTTACAGCGGTGTTTGGCGTGAAATTCAGATCGCAATCGGGATCTGGCGATGTCTGATTTGTGGTAGGATGGATGATACCCGTGTTGATGGTTTTGCAGCAAACAATGGCTTCCATACCGGCGGCAGCTCCCAGAGAATGACCTACCATCGACTTGGTCGAATTGATGGATACCTCTTTGGCATGGTCGCCGAAAACGGATTTTATAGAAGCTGTTTCGTTTTTGTCATTGAGTGGAGTAGATGTGCCGTGAGCGTTTATGTAGTCAATATCTTCGGGTTTGATGCCAGCATCTTTGATGGCCATCTGCATGGCTCGTGCTCCGCCTTCTCCGCCAGGTGACGGTGCGGTGATGTGATAGGCATCACAGGTGGCGGCATATCCTACGATTTCGGCATAGATTTTTGCGCCACGAGCCCGGGCGTGTTCCAGCTCTTCCAATACCAATACGCTGGCACCTTCGGCCAACAGGAAACCATCCCGTTCCTTATCGAAGGGTCGGCAGGCAGCTGTGGGGTCGTCGTTTCTGGTACTCAATGCTTTTAATGAGCAAAAACCAGCCAGGGTGAGAGGTGTGACCGAAGCTTCTGCGCCACCACTCAGCATGATGTCGGCATCGCCATATTGAATTGCACGGAAGGCAGTACCCATGGCATGATTTGCCGAAGCGCAGGCAGAGGTGACATTGAAATTCATACCCCGGAATTGAAACTCGATAGCAACTTCAGCTGATGCTGCGTTGGAGATCATCTTTGGAACGAAAAATGGGCTTACGCGTCGGGGGCCGGAAAGGGCCAGTTTAACGGCTTCGGTTTCATAGGTAAACATCCCACCTATACCGGAGGCAATGATCACACCAGCGCGGTCGTGATTAAACTCAGCATCTATCAGGGCTGCATCCTGTACTGCCTGACGTGCAGACACAAGTGCAAACTGGGTATAGCGATCAAGCTTTTTAATTCGTTTCTTTTCAAAGTGTTCGCGAGGGTCAAATCCCTTCACTTCACCGCCTATGCGGCTACTGAAGTCATTAGTTACATCAAAGGATTTGATGTGATCTATGCCTGATGTACCGGCAACGAGCTTTTCCCATGATTCTTCTACGGAATTTCCTACCGAAGACAGCATACCTAATCCCGTGATGACAACTCTTCGCTTACTCATTTATAAACCTCGTTTGTAATCTTGTTAAAAAAGGATGGTGGAGCGGTATGCTCCACCACGATATTCGATTAACCTACTTTGCTGGTAAGATAATCAACAGCTTTGCCTACGGTGGTAAGCTTTTCTGCCTCTTCGTCTGCGATGTCGATTTCAAATTCTTCTTCGAATTTCATGATGAGTTCTACTGTATCAAGTGAGTCAGCACCAAGATCTTCGATGAAATTTGCTTCGAGAGTTACTTCGCTTGCTTCTACACCAAGTTCTTCAATGATGATTTCTTTTACTTTTTGTTCGATATCCATTTGTTCCTCCTATTGTTCCAAATGACTTTTTTACATTATAAGGCCACCATCCACCTGGATGGTTTGGCCGGTTATATAACTTGCCAGGTCTGAGGCAAGAAATAGACAACTGTTGGCTACATCAACCGCTTCTCCCATGCGAGACAGAGGGATGGCTTTGGCGTAGTTCTCTACCACTTCGGGCTTCAAAGTATCTGTCATCGGGGTGCGGATAAATCCCGGTGCGATGGCATTAGCCCGTATATTTCTGGATGCCAGCTCTTTGGCCGTGGATTTTGTAAGGGCAATGATGCCGCCTTTGGAAGCTGCATAATTTGCCTGACCGCTATTACCCATCAAGCCAATAACCGATGCGATATTGATGATGACGCCGTGCCGTTGTTTCATCATATAGCGACTCACTTTTTGCGTGCAGATGAAGGTGCCTTTCAGGTTTACGGCGATAACCGCATCCCAGTCAGATTCTTTCATCTTCATGATGAGGCCGTCTCGGGTGATGCCAGCGTTGTTTATCAGGATGTCTATGGCACCAAAACGCGCATGAATTGTTTTGAAAATCTCTGCCATTTGCTCGCCATTTACCACATTACCAGCATAGCCGGCTGCGGAAAAACCATCTGTAGTAAGCTGAGCAACAGCTTCATCTACGGCATCCTGAGCCAGGTCGATGATGATAACCGTGGCGCCTTCCTCGGCAAAACGCCGGGCTATGGCAAAACCAATGCCCCGGGCTGCGCCGGTGATAATTGCAATTTTATCTTTAACCATTATTCTGCTCCAGATATTCTTTTACCGCAACAACATCCGCTGGGGTGTCGATGCTGAGGACTTTTGCTTTTCTATCGATTTTTTTCATCATACCGGCCAATACACGATTTGGGCCAAACTCGATAAAGAGTTCAATGCCCTGAGCCAGCATAAATTCCATGGTATCCACCCATAAAACCGAAGAAGTAACCTGTTTCACCAGGTTTTCTTTGATGGTTTGGGGATCGGTTTCCGGTTTGGCATGAACGTTTTGTACCACTGGGATGGTAGGGGTGGCGAAGTTGATGTTTTCCATTTCTTCCCGGAGCCATGTTCCGGCTCTTTGTACCAGAGGTGAATGGAAGGGGCCACCCACGGTGAGGGGAATCACCCGTTTTGCACCAGCTGCTTTGGCCAGCTCAGATGCTTTGGTAACGCCGGCAAGGGAACCGGAAATCACGGTTTGCACAGGAGTGTTAAAATTGGCAGCGATCACGATTCCTGCATCCTGTGCCTGGACGCAAATCTCTTTTACCGCCTGAGGTGTGAGGCCAACGATAGCGGCCATCCCAAAGGGAGTATCGCCATTAGCATTCATCATAAATTCACCCCGTTTATGTACCAGATGCATGGCATCTGGCAGGGTGAGAGTGCCGTTTGCAACCAAGGCAGAAAATTCTCCCAGGGAATGACCTGCCACGAAGGCGGGCTCGAAATCGATGGCATCCTGCAGAGCTGCATAGGCGGCAGCACTGTGAAATAAAATGGCGGGTTGCGTGAATCGGGTCTCTTTTAATGCTTCTTCAGGACCCTGGAGCATGATGCTTTGCAAGGATGTTCCGTGGGCCTGGTCAAAAGCTTTCATTACCGCTTTCAGCCGGGCATTACCAGCGATGTAATCGGCTGCCATGCCTACATATTGGGCGCCTTGACCAGGGAAAATACAGGCTATTTTCTTCATGTTTTTGTCCTAATACCGGATCAGGATACTTCCCGAGGTAAGTCCTGCACCAAAGGATGACATCAACACAATATCGCCTCTACGGATTTTCCCGTTGCGAATTGCTTCGTCTAATGCGATAGGGATCGTTGCTGAGGAAGTATTTGCATATTTTTCTATATTGATAATTACTTTGTTGGGGTCGATTTTTAGTTTGCGACCCAAGGCGTCTATGATACGGAGATTTGCCTGATGGGTGAGCAACCAGTCAATAGAGCTGATGTCCATGTTGTTGCGCTTCAACACCTTATCACAGCTGTCGTACATTGAGCGTACAGCCAGTTTGAATATCCGATTGCCATCCATGTACACCGTGTGTTTCTTAGCATCCACCGTTTCGTGGCTGGCGGGCATACGAGAGCCTCCGGCCGGTTGAATCAACAAATCCCAGTAGGTGCCGTCGGCGGTGATGTCACTATCGATAATGCGCGAGATGTCTGAGCTTTCGGCCCGAGATATCACCGTAGCTCCAGCGCCGTCACCAAAGAGAACGCAGGTGCCGCGATCTTCATAATTCAAAATCTTGGTAAGCAGTTCTACTCCGATGGTCAGCACATTTTTGGCGATACCGTTTTCCACATATTGTTTGGCAATATTGCTGGCATATATCCAGCCAGGGCAGCCTGCGGAGATGTCGAAGGCCGGAACATGTTTGATTCCCAGCTTATTTTGTACGATGCAGGCGGTGGAGGGGAATGCGTGGTCCGGGGAGATGGTTCCCACGATGATAAGATCGATATCTTTTGGGCGGAGCCCGGCATGGTCTATTGCCTGGAGGGCAGCTTCAAGAGCCATATCGCTGGATGCCTGTTCTTCTGATGCCACGCGGCGCTCAGACATTCCGGTGCGGGTCTTTATCCATTCGTCAGAAGTATCGACGATTTTCTCCAAATCCTGGTTGGTCATTACTTTGTCTGGCAGGTAACGACCGGTCCCTGCTATTTTTGCTGAATATCGTTCAATCATGTTTTATACTCCTCAAAATATTCCTGCGAATGTTTGATGAAACCGGAAGCTCCGATCTTTGCAGCGAAGCGGACAGCATTTTTGATGGCTTTGGCATTTGATCTTCCATGGGAGATCACCGAGAGGCCATTAAGCCCAACCAAAAGAGATCCACCATATTCGGAATGATCCAACTTCTTTTTGAGGTAGCTGTACACTGGATAAGAAAGAAGTCCGCCAATCTTGGCAATCCAGTCTTTTTGCATCTGCTCTCGCATCATATCAAATATTGAGAACGCAACGCCTTCCACTGTTTTCAGCATGACATTGCCGACAAAACCGTCACAGACGACGACGTCCACAGCACCCTTGAGCAAGTCTTTGCCTTCTATATTACCAATAAAATTGATCGCTTCGTCTGCGTCCAATAAGGGATATACTTTTTTTACCACGGAATTTCCCTTCTTACTCTCTTCACCGATATTCAACAGGGCAACCTTTGGACGTTGGATATTATACAAGAAGTGTGAATAGAGGGATCCCATAACGGCAAATTGATGCAGGTTTTCCGGCGAACAATCGACGTTTGCCCCTACATCCAGAATGATCTCGGGATGTTTCGTAGTGGGGAAAGTGATGGCGATGGCCGGACGCAAAACGTTGGTGATGCGCCCATAACTAAACAGAGAGGCCGACATGGCGGCACCGGTATTTCCCGCGCTTACCATGGCATCTGCCAAACCATCCCGATGCAAAGCTACAGCCCGTACCATGGAAGAGTCTTTCTTTTGTTTCACCACCTTGGCAGGTGAGTCGTCCATGGTTATCACTTCCGAAGCTGGTACAATTTCAATGCGGCTTCGATCGTAGAAGTATTTGTCCAGTTCCTTTTTCAGTTGTTCTTCCCGACCTACCAGGAGGATTTTTTCACAAACGTCCTCCTTAATAGCAAGAATTGCACCCTCCACTTCCGGGAAAGGTGCATTATCACTGCCAAAGGCATCTAAAGCTATACGCATTTATTCCTGGATATCTATCACTTTTTTACCAGCATAATGACCACATTTCTCACAGATGTTATGTGGACGAACTGGTTCACCGCAATGTGAACAGGTGGAAATGGTAGGCATTGCCGCTTTGTAATGGGTCCTTCTTTTATCTCTGCGCGCCTTTGATGTTTTTCTTTTTGGTACTGCCATCTTTTGCTCCTTTATCTCCTATAACTCTTTTATTATCAGCATCTTACGTAATATCACAGGTAAGATTCGACCAAAGTATTTTCGGTAGTTGAAGTGTCAAGTTTTTTGAAACTGAATGAGGCTCAGTCTCATAGCCGATCAAGAAGCATAACTTCTCGCTTCCTGGGGACTTTGCACACTTTAAAAGATTTTGCAATTTTTCGAGCCACCATCTCTCCCTGGCTGACATCCGATGAGTAAACCGTACCAATGGTTTCCCCTTTTTGGATGGAGTCTCCAATCTTCAGGGGAAGGTAAGCTCCCGAACCGTAGTCCAGTGCCGTATCCAGGGTTCGCCGACCTGCACCGATATCGATGAGGGCGTAACCGATTTTCTGGCTGTCGATCTGTTCGATCCATCCGGTACCCTCGGCGTAGATAGGTATTTGATGGGCTGCCCGAGGGAGAAGTGAAAGGTTTTCGCAAACCCGGGGATCCCCTTCTTGGGCAGTAATAAAATCTTGCAATTTGCCCAATGCTGCGCCAGAATTTATGGCGTGCAGAATCTTGGTTTCAGCTTCTTGCTTGGATGCAGCAATGCCTGTCATCAAGAGCATTTCCACGGCCAGTGCGGTGGTGATTTCGTGGATGCCTGACTGCGGTTTACCCTGAAGATATTCAATGCACTCAAAAATCTCTAAACCATTGCCAATGAAGTTTCCCAGGGGAGAATTCATGTTGGTGAACACCACCGAGACCTTCTGATTCAGATTGTTGCCGACGGTTTTTAGCATGACGCCCAAATCCCTGGCCTGCTGGATGGTTTTCATAAATGCGCCACTGCCCACTTTCAGATCGATTACCAGGTTCTGTGCCCCTTCGGCAATCTTTTTGCTCATGATGCTGGCGGTTATCAGAGGCAGGCTCTCCACCGTGCCAATGACATCTCGCAAGGCATAGATACGGCGATCTGCCGGAACCAGCCGCTCCGATTGGCTGATGATGCTGAAACCCACATCTTCTACGATGGAGCGAAAAGCTGCATCCGAGAAATCGGTACGTAATCCCGGGATAGATTCCAGCTTGTCCAGCGTGCCACCGGTATGACCCAGACCGCGACCGGAGATCATGGGTATAATGCCGCCGCACGCTGCAACAATAGGCGCCAGAACGATGGATATCTTGTCGCCAACGCCACCGGTGGAGTGCTTATCTACCGTATGCCAGTCTTTGGGAAAAGTGATGCGATCTCCAGAAGCAATATACACTTCCGTAAGGGTCTGAATCTCATCGGGCTCCATGCTTTTATGAAATATGGCCATTAATAGTGACGCCATCTGATACTCGGGGATGCTGCCGCTGAGGTAAGACTCAATAAAAAAAGTGAGTTCTTCACGGTTCAGGCTTTCACCATTACGCTTCTTGATTATCAATTCTACGGGATTCATCATTTTCTAATACCTCTAAAAAAAGTTCTTCCTGGCGTTGGGCCTGCCATTGCCAAAACTGTTTTCCATCTACGCTGGGCACCCTCTGTGCCCGAGCCCACGTTATCAGGGGAGTTGGTTTTTTACTGTACGGCACGTCAATGACTTTTTGCGGAGCATTGATGTGAAGCAGGGTGAGAAGGTCTTCATTCCGCATCCCTACCGGTGTGCAGTTTATCAATAAATCAAATTTCCTGTGGGGCAAAGCCTCCTGGGAAATTCCCCGGCAGGGATACTCGTTGCAAAGAGCCTGTCGACGGAATTTGTTTCGTGCAGCCAGATAGAGGTGCGGGAAATGAAATGCTGACCGGATAGCCGTCTCTGCCACGCCACCACTACCATAAATCAAAATGGAGTCTGAAGGCTGCACGTCCAGCTCCACAAAGGCTCTGGCAAAGGCGTCGGCATCGGTATTATATACTTTGTTGTGTTGCGGAATGATGCAGTTGGCAACGCGCAAGCTGCCGGAAGAAACATAGGCAAGCCGATGTTTGAAGGGCATGCTACAGGAAAATCCATACACGGAAAAATGAAAATTGCTCCACTCCATCCAATGGAGAAATTCATTGAAATTCTCAACAGGAAAAGGCATATACACTGCATCGATGCCGCGCTTTTGAAACAGGTTATTGTAATGAGCCGGGCCAAGAGAGCCGTTCACCTGGGGCCCACCGATAACGCCACCGATAGCGGTCTGGGTGGTGCGTGAAAGCAGGTTGTACTGAGTAGCTTCGGTCTCGCTGAGCTGCCCCGATGCGGTTTCATGGCCATCCAGTCCTACATAGGTGCCGATTGAACCCAAAAAAGGATACAGGATGCGCGAAATTTTGCCCAGCCGGCCCATGCCAACTACCAGGGTCGGTTTGTTTGATTGTCGGATGTAGTAGGGCAGCTTGATTAAATCGGAATAGCTATTTATCGGTAGCGCCAGTTTCAGAATACGGGCTTTGAGCCGGTTGCTGAGAAATAGCACGTACTCCAGCTTTTTCAGATTTATCCGCTCATCGGTTTCGTGGTAGGAAAGTATCAGATTTTCTGCCGGCAACATATCATCGGGATATTGCATTATCTCACAATCTACCAGACAATTACAGTGTTCGATTGCATGTTGGTAAATCCGCATTTTTTCATGATAATCGATACTATGAACACCTCCTTCTGCCGGATCACGCAGAGTGAGGATTGTCTTCTCATCCACCAGCTCAAAGGGGAATTCCAGTGGGTTTGGTGAAAAATCCAGACGAAATTCCTTCCACCATCCGGTTTTGCTTTTGCCATGATGATGCACAAAATCACGGCTAAGGAACGGTATCGATCGAATGATCATTGGTGGGCTTTGCTTTCCCACAGGATGGCGTGCCATATAGCTTCTACCGTGGTGGGGCTGAGGTTGAGCAAGCGAGCTTTTTCATGCAGGGATGCAAACAGCATTTCCTCTCGGGTGCCATCGAAGATGGGTGCGCCGGTAGCAGCTTTCAGGGCGCCGATGTGGGCCGATATCTGCATCCGCCGATACAGTGCCATGAGGATGTCTTCGTCTATTTTATCGATGGATTCCCGCAATTGTGCCAGTGTGGCAGATTCGCCGGAAATCAGACGTTGGTGCGCGATGGCATCTGCCAAAACCAGTTTGCACATGGCTTCGATCACCGGGATGATGCGGGGAATGATGCAGGTGTCGTGGCGGCCATTTATCTGGATGGAAACAGCGTCTCCCTGGCGGTTTGCGGTACGCTGGGGTATGCCGATGGATGGTGTGGGTTTTATCACGCACCGAAAGACGATTTTTTCCCCGGTGCTGATGCCTCCCAGAATGCCGCCATTGTGATTGCTCAAAAATCCACCATCGTCCATCTGGTCGTTGGCCTGTGAGCCATGAAGTGCGCCTAGAGCAAAACCGTCACCAAACTCGATCCCTTTGATGCTACCGATGGAGAGCACCGCTTTGGCAAGATTTGCTTCCAGTTTTTCAAATACCGGGTCTCCCAATCCGGCGGGTACACCGGAGATGACGCATTGAATAATACCTCCCACAGAATTGCCCTGAGATTGTAGTTCTTCCAGATACTGCAGCACATCAGGCAGCGTGTCGGCATCGGGCCAGTGCAGTGGGTTTGGAGTGTATGCATCCTGATACGATGACGCGTATGAACCGATGCGAAGGGTGGCAAAATGAAAGCTGACAGCGCCGAGGAAGGAATCGGCAAGGGACGCTGCGGCTACTCGTGCCAGAGTTTCGCGTCCAGAGGCGCGACCGCCTCCCCGATGATCAAAAATCTTAAATTTACTAAACCACGAGAAGTCGCCGTGGCCGGGGCGGAAGATCTCTTCCAGGGACTGATAATCCCGGGGGTGGGCATCGGTATTTTGAACCAGCAGGCAGATGGGGGTGCCGGTGGTTTTGCCTTCAAAAACGCCGCTGAGCACCTCTACGGTATCGGCTTCATGGCGAGATGTTGCACCGGGTTTACCAGCAGACTTTCTGCGATTTACTGCATCCTGTATGGCGGTAAGGGGGAAGCGGATGCCCGGTATAACGTCATCCAGCACCACGCCCACAGCTTTTCCATGGCTTTCGCCAAAGGTGGTAATGCCATACCACGATTGCCAATGATTTGATCTCATGTGTACCTCTGATTGCAGAGAATATGAGGAGTGAAAATTGTCAAAAACAAAAAAGCCGCCAGAGATTTCCGACGGCAATTTGTATCATGAGATGTGCCTATTTAATCAGCATCATGCGGCGGGTAAAGGTATCTTTCTCCGTCTGCAATTTATACAGATAAATGCCCGATGCCACTTCTTTGCCAAAGCTGTCAGTGCCATCCCAGGTGAGGGTTTGCACTTCTTTGGCAGGAACGATGCCCTGGAAGAGAGTGGTTACTTTGGCGCCGGTCTGGTTGTAGATCGTCAGCGTTGCGCGGGTAGTCGAGGGTACGCTGAAACTAATGGCAGTGGTGGGATTGAAAGGATTCGGGTAGTTTTGATACAATCCAAATGCGGTGGGCACTGCCGGAGAACCGGGATTGTTGTTTGGGATGTACAATTGTACCGGGCCGTGGTTTTCAGTCACACCAGAAATGCTCACACTTTCCAGCCAATAGTAATAGGATGTATTGGTTGAATAGACATATTCATCGGTAAAGGTGTAATTGGTGGGCTCGCTGGTGGTGCCGGCGCCATCGATGAGGCTGCCGTTAACCAGGAAGGCGTCACCATTTTGCAGAGCTTCTGGGGAATCTCCCCGATAGATATTCCAACCGGCATTGCCGCTTTCGCTCTGGGTAGTCCAGGCGATAATCGGTACACTACCGATATAGGCTGCCGAGAAGTTGGAAAGAGTGACGGGAAGGGCTCCGTCGTTGATTGTTGCGATGCGATGTAGCGTTACATTACATTCCTTTATTTCAAGATTATAGGCAGTGGATTCATCAGTTTTTAAAGCAAATTCTACATTATCATTTACTGCTTCAATACTGATAATTGAAGATCCGCTAAC
>Ga0190304_1001513_pt1 | contig 10356 bp, 20 predicted proteins | sample 48700712_MG_FD_161670 | JGI IMG/M metagenome (GOLD analysis project Ga0190304, IMG submission 161670) | Hydrothermal vent sediment bacterial communities from Southern Trench, Guaymas Basin, Mexico - 4870-07-1--2_MG | ecosystem: Environmental > Aquatic > Marine > Hydrothermal vents > Sediment ... | reverse complement strand
TTAATACCAACTCACAAAACTCAAATTTTTCGGTAAGTTAATTTATAAAGTATTTTCAATTCTTCTTTAGATAAATTTCTATTAAACAACATGGCATAAGCATAATATCCCTTAAATGACTTTTCAGCTAAATATACTTTCTCACTCGTATCGTTTTTAACATTATAACCAATATCATCTTCTTTCATTATTTTTCCATCCACACACTCAATACCTTTTCCATTTCCATTTAAACACATACTAAAGGCTATAAAATGCCAATCTTTCAGTGATAGATTTAATCCGCTTTCATAAAACTCATGTGTATTCCCGCTACTATCTTTCCATTGGAAATAAGGGGTATTATCAGAAGACCGCCATACTACCTTATATTGATAATTTCTTTGAAATAAAGTTATAAAAGAATCATTTGAATCATCTATCATACTAATCAATAAAGCTACTGTGACCTTTTTTGAATTGTATATATTAAGTGAATCAGAGTATGGTATCTCTACATAATAATTATTTCCTCCGCCCCCGAAATAAAAAGCATCACCTCTCCACACACCATCATTAACAATACCATTATTACGATAAGGTGAAATATCCCACCAGTAAGATTCGGTAAAGTAACGTGAATCAAGCCACAAAACACAAGAATTAAAAGGAGAAGAATTATCATCTTCTCCATCCAGAGGCATATCACCAAAACTCATTTTTATCGTTTATAAGTTACTCCCACTTTGAACACAACATCACCCGGAGAACCACTTCCTTCAACTCTCCATCGTATCCGTTGATAGAACCCCAGCCCCGCAGTAGCTACCTTTGTATATACTTCATCGTTAAGAGTTTCATCAGCATCAGCCTCTATTTCAAATAAGGCACAGGTGAAATATTTACCGGTTATTACATCATAACTCTCCACATATATCTTTAGTGTAATGGAATCACTCCCGCTCGTATTTTCCAATTTATCAACGAATACTACATAATTAGCTTCATTGAATATTCCCGAAAGATATTTTTCACCCGTGTAGTTATGATTCTTTGTTGGTGTGGAAGTATTTACATCAATCAATTCGGTTGGAAAAACCTTGAGGTTTTCGGGTTCAATCCTCTGTAATGATATAGTTCTAAAGTACATAGATTCATTATCATTCCAATTTGAAATTATTGTTGGAACGATAGCACGAGCAACCCGCATCCCCCACAACTCATTGAAATTATCTTTAAATATCTCGCTCGCAGCAAATAGACGATAATAGTTATTGATATTACCCGTTTGAATAGTAAACAGAAACTCATAATAATTATAACTAAAAGCGTTCTTCTTATCCGTTGGATAAATCACATATTTTAAATATTTAGTTCCACTGTAATTATCAGGTTTAACTGAAAGACCCAAAAGTAACAAATCATCGGGATGGATTTCAATTAACTCATCAGGATATATTTGTGTTTGGCTTCCTTTATACACACAATACGCATAATATCCTGTAAAATCTACTTTTTTAAAATCTTTGAATATCCACCCCTCACTACCAAGTTCAAAGTCCGCATTAGGTATTAATTCTTCTCCTATTCCTTTTTGTTTATAATATCCACTTGTTCTTATCATCTTCTTTTCTTCCTCCTATGATGTTTAACTTTTGTTATTTTTAATGCTTTCATACATACCGCATAAGGGTTCACGTTATGAGACCTTTTAGATACCTTTTTAACGCACCTATGAAACTTACGAGTCACTTTTCTCCGTCCGGTATAATATACCATTTTCTTTCCACCCTCTAATGTAATATCCACCAAGACCTGCCAATACACCAATAACCATCGTAAGTATTGTTCCATCTATACCCTTCATCAGGGCGATACTCTCCAGAATCACTATTCCACATATAGCTCCCAAAGTTTCTATTCTTTTCATTTTTAATCTCTCACCCAAGTCCATCCATTTCCTGAACGTACCCAATGTCCACCCGGTAAGTCAGGTGGTTTATCAACAATTTTTTTCTTCTTTTTTGTTGTTGATTTTGATGTTGATTTTTTAGCATAGGTATAAGGTTTTATTGGTGTCGAAGGAAATTCCTTTTTAGTTTCTTTTTTAGCAGGTTCTTTTAATAATGATTTAGGTGCTTTTAACATCTCACCCGGTTCACCAAATATTCCAATTGTTTCTTTTCTTTCAACTTCTTTTTTAGCAGCCGGTACTGAATATGGATATTTTAACCACTCAAGATAACTACGTGGCATTCCGAACTTCTGGATTTCACTAAATGTTGCTACTATTCCACCCTGTGAGGCGCTCCATTCTCCCGGTTTAGCGCCCCAAACTTCTTGCGTAAATTGTGCCCATGAAGCCGCTGATGGCTGTGTATAATCAATTATTTTTGTACTTTTCTGTTCCTTTTTAGTTTCCTTTTTACTAACTTTTGATGATTTTCCCGGCTTTTTAATAATTAATTTTTCTAATAACTTTGAAAAATCAGAAGTTCCAAGTGAGGGGAAAGTCACACTTTGTTCAGGTAATTTGATAATTGTAGTTCCCTTCCCCGTATCTTCTTTTTTCTCTCCAATTTTTCTTAGTTCATTTACTATTGGTGGAGCAATACTTCCTCCTCCAACTCGTGGAACAACCGAACCTGATTGTCTTAAGAAATAATAACCTAATAGACCTATACCACCAATTACTACCATACCCGCAATATCATTTTTTCCGCTCATTTTCTTTTTCTCGTAATAAACCCATATCCTAATAACCCTATAACCGCAACAATAACTATTGGTAGTAATGAAGTTCCAATATCAACTTCTCCCATCTGCGGTTCATGATGTGGTTCTTGCTCGGTAGTAATAGGATATTTCCATTCTCCTCGCTGTTTGGGCTCAGATATACCCATAGCTTGCTGTTCTTTTTTAGATACAGCTTCTGGTGAATGTATTATATATGTCCCACCTTGATAAGCATAGGTTATCTGTGGAGAATACTGAATCTGTGGTGCGTAGGTTTCCTGATAAGTTTCTGAAATAGTAGGTGCGTAATATTCATAAGGTGCGTGTGTAATGGTATGTTCTTCTTTTTTACCACCACTGAGAGCACCCATAATACCAGCGCCCGCACCAAGCCCCGCAATTCCACTCAAAACCGGTATAATTGGAAATGCCATTTTTAATATCGCCTCCTTTCAATTCTTCTCTCTCTTATTAGCCCCGGTTCATAAGCTACTATTATCGTACATTGATTAGCTTCACTTGCTACATCTGAATTCACATTTTTAACATTGAATCCCAGATATTCAACCTCTTCTACCGATAACGTGGAATGAGAAACCACGAGATATGATTTGTCTTCACTATAATCGAGTTCAATCATCAAATCCGCAGAAGTATTATTTATTACTGTGATTGAATTGAATAATCCATAAGTCTTAACAAGTCCCGAAAGTTTCGGATGTTCATAAGTATATTGTAAAAAATCACCCGGATCAATCGAAGGTAAAATTATAGTTCGTTTTCCACCTTTTCTATACGATTCCCGTTTCTTACTCTCTACCGAATTTACGGTAGATGTAAGAGAAGATAAAAAAATATCAAATACGCCCATGCTTTCCCTCCTTTATAGCTGGTGCTTCCCTTAATTATTTACTTAAGCGTTTATATTACAATCCCACTGAAGGCTCAGAGCGCTCGCGGTTCGGACATCTGGCATTGTTACACCGAGCTTAAGCTCAGTTTGTGCCGGTATAACATACTCAAGCCAGTTATACCACTTACCCGCCTTGAGTGTAGTATCCGCATTTATCAAATCTGTAAAGTCCACATAAGCCAGTATCTTTGGATACACAACGTTTGTTCGTACATTCCGTACTGTTACTGGCACGAGTATGTAATTGCCGTCATCATCTACATCCACTACTGTATCCGTGTCCGGCTTCACTCTTATTACCAGCTTATCATCTTCCGCCATGATGTCATGAATCTTCGGTATCTTTGGTAACTTCTGTAAATCCTTCTCGTATGTTGCTTCCGTTCCATCCGCACCATTTACAATACCAAACTGCTCAGATCTCATGCTGAGCAGGTCAGCTATCGTGTTATCATTCGCATCCAAGTGAACAATCCTAAATTCACCTACAAATATATTCTCACCCATTTTTTCTCACCTCCTTAATTTACCATGCCTGAGCACCCGCACCTACACCAGAAAGACCGCCACCTAAGAAGTTAGTGAGTATGTCCTCAACACCATCTACACCGAAACCAAGACCAATAGCGTCTCCTAAAAAGCCCTTTCCTATGAACCTGCGTGCTACATAAGCTATCGCAAGCTTTATCGCACCTGACATCACTGTACCGTTCCCTATCACTCCCGCAAGTGCTCGCTCTTCAAAATACTTCACTACTCCTGCTGTGAGTAAATCCATAAAATTCACAGCGCCTGAGACCTTCGCACCTACTAATCTCATCTTTAACTATTTCACCTCCGTTTATTACAAGATTTTATGTTATAAAACGTTATGAAAGATATAATTTGTATGCTCGGAATTCACCTACTTTTTGCTGTGTTATAATCTCTATTTCGGTTTTTATCTCTTTATCGGTAAGACCTGTATTTGAGAGTAAATCTTTTAAAACTGCTATATCTCTACTCCAATTAAGCCTGAAAACTATAAGTATATCTATAAGATTGAATGTGTTTTTATGGAGATAAGCAGGGCGCTGAGTATTAAATATAAAAGTGTTTTTCCAATTCCCACCATGTCTTATCAAGCGCTCCAATTCCCGTGATTGCTTATAAAATTGATTAAGATATTCCGCAACTTCATCAAAAATCCAGAATCTGTTTTCAGTTTTACCCAGAGTAGTTAGTACTACATCAGTAAAATAGATTATTTCATCACGTGTAAGGTCTATAAGATTAACACCTAAAGGAGTTTTACCTTTGAAATTCTTAAGCAACATCGCAAAACTTATTGCTTGATGATATAGCAAATCGCTACCTTCCCTGTTATCAGGCTCTATATGATATATCCTCCCCTTTTCTATACGTTTCCCTAACTCCCCTATTGTATCAAAAACTACTAAATGCTCACCTTCATTAATAAGCTTATTTGCTAATTTTGCGGTAAAATACGTTTTTCCGCTCCTTTTTGCGCCTATTATTCCAATTGTTCGCTCTTTTATATCCATATTACTACATATATACTTATACCTAAAACAAATAAAAGAGTATAAAAAGCACAACTTAATAAAGCTTTACTTTGATTCATTTTTAACACCCTGCTGGTGTTGCCGGCTATTTGTCTTTGCTTGCTGTTCCGCTTTTTGATTGAGTTCCATCATGCTCATTGATAAGAGTATTTGTTTATGGAGTTCCTTTATATCCTGTTCGCTAAAATCGTTTAAGAATTCAAAGAAAGCCCTGTGTGTTGCCGACTTTGCCACAATATTTAATGGATTGGATAACGGTTTGTCTACATCTATCTCTGCCTTTTTACCTATTATACGAAGAACAACCGGTATTACTCCGCTTCTATCTAATCTATTGTAAATACCGATGAATTTGTCAAGTAATCGTTCATATTTGCTTAATGTAGCTAAAAAGCTATCAAGGTCGCTTGTCTCTATCTTTCTGGCTCCCTCACTTAAAACTTTCATCATGTCTATCTCTTCACTCATTTTACATCATCCCCAATAAAAATCGCAAATATTTGAGAAGAATATATCCTATTCTTCCCAAATTAACTCTATCCCACATCCCGGACAATGCTTTTCACCACCTTTGAGCTTCTCTCCACACTCCGGGCAATTCCATGTGGGTACTTCTTTATTTTTTTCCATATCTCCGGGAGTAGCAGATGTTGGTGGCTTTTCTATCTCCTTAAGTTTCTTAAGTTCGCTTGCTATCGCCCTACTTAATTTTTCTATATCAATTGTTTCTTCTCCCATCTTATCTCACCTCCATACTTTCATTATTCTCTGGTAGTTCTTCCTCTTCTCCCTCCAATATCAAATTCAAAAGTATTTTAAATTCTCGTCTTACTGCTGTACTTTCGATATAGAGAAGCTGATTGTTTGCGTTTCTCGCTGTCACGTTTAGTTCGTTAGTAGCTCGTAAAGTTTCACGTATATAGAACACCAATTCATCAAAAGTCTTTATCCCTTCTTCCATCAGACGATCTATCTCCTGTTGTTTTGCTATTGATTTCTCATATTCCTCTACTGTCTTCCTTCGTATGTTCGTCATATATTCCAAATCCTTTAATACTTTTTTATCCATTTTTATCGTTATTACCTTTATTCCCGTTACTATGTGTTACGATTGTTATTTTGATACATTAATAAAAATCGGTTTACTTTCGCCTGTTTCGTTGTTCCAAACTCTTTTATCGTCAGTTTTTTGTAATTCTTTTAATGTTTCTATCCATTTGTTTTGCGGTATTCCACGCCTTATAGCGCTTGCTCGCTTTATTGGTGTTGTGTATTTGAACCGTATTATATTATCGTTATTTTCTAATATTTCCGCTCGCTTCGGTACTCCTTTGGTCTTCTCCGCATAAAATTTCGGTCTGTAATAGACCTGCTCACGTTCATATTCAAAACCCCAGCCACCTAATTCTTTTGAGGGTTCTATTGGATTGGGACATTCCGATAATATATGTATCGAATCCGTATCACAATATACTACATACTTCTCCCGCTTTTTCATTTCACGTAATAACTTTAATCTCGCATGTGTTGTTATCCATGCGGGTATTATTGGGAAAGTATGCTTTGAATCTATTGGCTCCTTCCCAATATATATGTATTTTTCACCATCTATATATTCACGTATATCATACCCCTCTATATCACCATCCCACTCTGAAAGCTTTATCCATCCCCCTCGCTCATTACGCTCACCATATTTACCATATAAAGAATTACCTAATGTCTTATACATATAATCTAAATTCCTATCTCCTTCTTCTTTATGCTCCTGTCGTTTCTTCCATATAAACTCCGCATATTCCCTAAAAATTGGTGCTATTTCTTCATATTCTATATATTCATATACCTCTAAAATCTCAGTCCCATATTTCAAAGCTTCCCTTAACTCCGGGGTACACCAATACCCTTTAAATATACCTACGGGAAAAAATAACTTTTTATCCATATACGGAAGTGGTGCTATTATTTGCTCCGGTACTCGCACCTTACAATGAACCACACATGGTTTATCTATATCAAAACCTATCCCATTATCATGATATTGGGCACTCTGTGGTATCGGTATATCCACATCTCTCATAATTGAAAGATACATTGAATTCACATCATAACTCTTTACCCGAAATCTACCCCTCTTAAATACCTCACATCTGCCTCCACGATATGCTTCCCTTTCAAAATTATTCAAAAATTCACTATTCCTCATTAAATCTATCTTTTGAAAGTGCCTCCGAAAAAGCTCCCTCGCACATGAACCTATTGTATATTTCAAAGGTATTTTAAATTCGTAAACCATAGTATCCTCTAACCACTCAAATAAGTAAAATGTAGCTTTCGTATCATTTAAACATCGTTCCTCTAAATTGTTAAGTGAAAGTTTCTTTATCCCATATTTCTTCTCCATATCCAGATTCTTTATCCAATCCTCTAATGAACCCCGTACTAAATTAGTAGCATCCCATATCGGTATCCCTCGCTTACCACCTACTCTTAACCTCGCAGTTATTAACCGTGAACCTACATAAACCCGTGAAGTATCACACACTAATTCCCGTATATAATAAAGGTCATAATCAGCATTAAACAACCCTAACCTATACGGAATATTCTTTTTACCTCCTGCTTTCGCTATCTCCTCTAATCGGTTCATTAATTCAAACCTATCATAAAAAGTTTCCTCTATCAAATGCTTTTTTCCGTGATGATCCCTATAATAACCATAAAGACACCCTAAAATAAACTCTCCCGTCTGTGGATTGTTTTCGGTATCCATACATAAAAAAGGATGGTGAACCGGTTTGGGTTTACCTCTAACTTTGAACTCATAAAATTTCGGTTTCATTTTAATATCTCCTTTATCGCTCGCCCTATCTCTTCCGCTGATAGACCCGCCATTTTTAATCCTTTCGCTATCTCTGCTATCTGTTCCGCTGATATTATTTTTCTCTCCTTTTCTTTTCGCTCTGGCTTGCGTTCCTTCTCCTCATGATATATGTATCGTTTACCTACCTTCTCCCATCTTATCGCCTTCCAATTTGAACCACCTAATTTATACTGTCCATTATTTATAGCTTCTTGTAAGTCCCGTTCATCATTAGGTATTTTATGTGCTTTTGATGAAACATTCTTTATCTCTTCTATCGCTCCACTACTTTCATCCTGATAAGTAATATTCCAAAAAGTCTGCTGATACCTTATTGGTTTTTCTATTGGTACTTTCCCATACTTCTCCTGATATTTCGCTATAAGCTCTGGTGTTGGCTCTTTATGTAAACATGTTTTTATATATGCTTTTAATCCATATCGCTTTATTCTATCTTTCGCTTTCATTTTACTTTAATCCCCATCGCTTTTTCCACATATTCTTTACCGTATATTTGTATTAATAAGTCTATCACTCTCCTTAACTCACTAAAACGCGGACAGTATCTAAATACTCGTGGTTTAAAATAAATAGAAACTTGATAATCGCTGCCCCCTTTGCTCTTCCACTGATTCTCTTCTATTACGATACACTCTACACATTTCTGAAAATCTCTATTCACTGACATACTTCTTTAGCTGCTCTGTTATGTCACCCGCAGGTTTTATACCTTTCGCTCCCCTGAACTTCGCTAAAATCTTATCCGGTATTTCCAGTTTCTCTTCCTCTGTCTCTTCTCGCATACTCTCTATCTCTCGCCATTTCGATTTACCGTCTGGATATACCATTACTAACCACACTTGGCGTTCTCCATACGCTTTAAATTCGAAAAAAGTTGCTTTCATCTTACCGGTTTGCCTTGCCTCTGTCTTTAATGAATCAACTGTTTTATAAACACCACTTAAACCACTCACTTTTCTAAAATCTGCTTCTAATCGCATCGCTTCAGTTATTGGTATCTTGTGTGTTTCCTCTGGTTCTTCTAATGCTTTTACACCCTTCCTTATCTCACCCTCATGTACCGCCACTACAAAATCATGTATGCTCTCATAACCCTGCTCTTTTATTTTTCGCTCTATTTCCTCTAATTTCTTTCGCTTCTCATTTAGCTTCTTCCGCTCCCTATATGCTTTTTGTCTTTCCGCATTTGATTTATATATTCTTTTACGTCCCATTTTATATATACTCACCCCCCTCACATATATCTTCTAATCGTTCTAACCGCTCTTTTATATCATCCAACTCTTCCTGTGTGTCTTCCTGATTTGTTTTTATTGTCTGTGTAAGTTTGATTATACTCGTTTCACATCCCTGTACTTTTACATCTACTCGCCATATTCCCTCTTCTATATCTTCCCTGTCTTTTCTCTTTGATTCCCAGATTTCGTCTATCGCTCGCCATAATTTATCTATCTCCTTTAAAATTTTATCAATTTTTTCCTCCATATCTCATCATCTCCTAAAAATATAAGGAGGATTTACTCAATCCTCCATATCCTTCTTCGCTAACTTTCCAGTTATAACTACCCAATCTCTCTTACCCTCGATTAAGTCCTGAACATCACTGGCATTCATAAAAAATATCAATTTACCGCTTTTACTGAAAAAATAGAGTCCCCCATTCTTTCCTTTTCTTAGAAATAACTTTACGGTTTTCTCTTCACTCATTTTTATTCCTCACCTCCTTAATTACTTCATTTATTCGCTCCCATTCCTCACGATACAAACTTACTTCACCGAGTAAAGCCTCCCTTCCCTCTGGTAATATCTCTGTATCTCTTATTACTATTAAATTATCCCAAATCCTCACTGTTAACTTCTCTGCTTGATCGCTCGCCTGTACCTCTTTCTCTATCCAATTTTTCTTTCCCATGGTTTTCGTCACCTCACTATTACCTTATAGTGCGTTACATTATTAGAGTTTCGGTCACTTAAAGTTTTGTTTATGAGTCGGTCGAAATATTGGGTGGTTGTTTCCTCTTATGATAAAGTTTTCTCTTCCTTTCACTATCCGCTTCTTTTTTTATCCACCGCTGATACTCCCCTACTCTCCCGGTCTTTCTAAAACCATATCTCCACAATTCCATACCCGGTGGTGTTAATATGGTATCTCCATAATCTCCATCAAAAATTCTTTCCATTATCCGCTGGGCAGCTAAAGCTATTTTTTCTATATCCATATCCATCACCTATTATTCCACACTTATGTGTACTTTTATGTTATGTTTTGTGGATTGTTG
>Ga0190304_1001510_pt1 | contig 10357 bp, 9 predicted proteins | sample 48700712_MG_FD_161670 | JGI IMG/M metagenome (GOLD analysis project Ga0190304, IMG submission 161670) | Hydrothermal vent sediment bacterial communities from Southern Trench, Guaymas Basin, Mexico - 4870-07-1--2_MG | ecosystem: Environmental > Aquatic > Marine > Hydrothermal vents > Sediment ... | reverse complement strand
TTAAAGGTTGACATAACCTGTTCCCTTAAAATTGGAAACATCCCGGGAAAGGGCCCACAGAAGGAGGGTATCGGTGATATCACCGACTTCTTTCCAATCGTCGCCCTCCCTCTTTTTCTTGAAATCTATGCTGGCAACGTCTCCGATGGCGAAACCCAGTGTCGAGTCACCAACGGAAAAATACACGCTGTCCTCCGTTATCCTGAGAAGCCTTCCCAGATATTCCTTCCCGCTGGTGAGATAAATCCTGTCTCCTGAAAGGAGGATCGCCGCCCAGAAAATGAGAATAGCTTTCATATCATCGTACCTCCCTGAAAACCAGCGGCCTTTTCACCGATCTCCCTATTCCCCGGCAAAAAGCCCTGTACTCCTTATAATTTTCGGCCTTTATCCTGGCATCGGGCCTGAAAAAGACATCCCTGTGCGTCACCTCACCTGACTTCATCTCCGTGCTCAGCTTGAAGTAGTCTCCCCTGAATTTCAGAATTGTGTCGCCGGGGAGGTATTCGAGCCTGAATTTCTCGGGAAATCTCAGGACGTATTCGTCCTTTATCATGGCCGACGTCCCGTAAAAGATGTCGTATTTCCTTCTCCTCAGCGACACCTCCGGAAATTTATATCGATCCTCGATCTCAGGCAATCTCAGGAGGAAGAGGTCACCTGCTCTTTCCAGGTAATTCCCGATCCTGTACTCCAGCTCGATGCTGAAGGGTTTCGACAGATCGTGAAGATTGTTGAGCTTATAGGAAACCAGCTCCACATCGGGAGCGATGTCACCGAGCATCTCCCTGAACCTATCGCCGATCTCATTCTCCCTGACGTGCTGCCAGTACCACCGGACGCCATCTTCCCAGTCTCCTCTATAGGAAGACCTGTATCTCACATAGAGGTTCCCCGAGCTGTCGAGTTCCATGACATAGCGATAACTCCGCAGGTTTGAGGAAGGAGGGGGAACGGGGATCTTCTCGATCTTCCTCCTGAGGGCATTCACGGCCCAGCAACCGTGGTCAGCGCTCCAGAAGGAGGGATATCGGGATGTCGTGCCCGTTGCATCGAGAAAGAGGTTAGTGCCGTCTTTTTTGATGACTTCCGTTATGCAGTGATTCCCCTGGAAACTCGGGATCTCCGGGATGAGCTCCCCCGAGTCATTGGTCTCGATGTAAACCGGATAGGCCTCGATGCCCACCGCCCTGAGAAGGGCCGAAAAGAGGATGGATTTATCGGTACAGTCACCGTATCCGTTCCTGAGGGTCTCCCAGGCCGGGTGCCCCGATACACCCGACGCCGCAGCTCCCTTTATGGAGATATACCTTATGTTCCTCTGAACCCAGTGATATATCCTGGCAATAGAGTCATCCTCACACTCGGCTTCGCTGACAAGGCTGTCGGCCAGCGCCTTTATCTCCGGCGTCACCTCCATCCTCTCTCTCTGAAAGGCGGCGTACCAGTCGAAAATGTAATCCCAGTTTTCCTGATTGGAAGCATGGAGCGAGGGCACCACGGTGGAAACCGGGGGCATGAGCGGCTCCTCGACGACCTGAGGAACGCTGTCGGCATAGAAGAAATACCTGTTTACCTCAACTCCCTCATCGACAGCACGTTTGACTTTGCCATCGGGATCGTGCTTGATGACATATTTGAGCTTCTCCCCGGCGGGTGTTATTATGGTTATCTCCGAGTGAAGCACCGGGTCCTCTCCGCCGAAGTACCATTCGGGATCAAATACTTTCCTGTCCCACGGATTGAAGACATAGTCCTCATAGATGTACTCGATCACATCGCCGGGCGAAACCTCGGGAAGGGTGAAGGAAAGGTGTTTTTCCCTCCCGAAGTAGACGCTCCCCGACGAAGCCTTGGTCACCCTGATCTCCCGGGGCTCCAGATTTACAACCCTGCCGTCGGGCTTTATGGTGCGTGCGAGAAGCACCTTCACTTTCTCCAGGTCCTCCTCGAAGGGGATGAGCACCGTGGCGGCATTCAGTTTCTCCGGTTTGGCTATCAGTCCCTGAAAGTGGTACCTGTATGTCCTGGTGCCGTCAACTTTCAATTCCTGCACGCCTTTATCCAGAAGGCATACAAGCGATGCATCGGGGAACAACTTCCTTGCCTGCTCTGCCCTCTTCAGCACCTCCGCTATCTCTCCTTTGAGAGCCCTCTCCCTGGTGATGCGGCCCCTTTTATTCGCAAAAATAACCCTCTTAATGAGGCCTGATGGGAAAGCCGTGTCGTCGAGCATATACATACGACCGTCGAAGATCAGCTTTTTCGTGTGGAATTCCCTTCCATCGAAGAGATAGACCTTGTGGGCCGATGCAACAGATGTAAGCATCAACAACGAAAACAGGGTCTTTCGAATCATCCCCTTATTATCTTACCACAGAGAAATACGGTCAACCCTGCCCGGCGGTCCCATTAACGCAGGACATTTCTTTTCTCCCGGATTTCTTTAAAATAACCCTCTGTGCCTCCGACCTTCTTTTTATACCATAATTTCATCCCTCGCCATCCCGGCAAAGTACCCAACACGATCGATCTCGCCAGCTTGACATGACAGTGCCAATTCTTTAGATTTAAGCCACAAAGGGGGTTAGAGCATGCAGTACTCAGTGGTAGTATTTATCGTCCTCATAGTCCTCTGGTCCATGATCCGCATTCTCAGGGAGTACGAGAGGGGCGTGGTGTTCCGGCTCGGCAGGGTTATCGGTGTCAGGGGGCCGGGACTCGTGATACTTCTGCCCTTCATCGACAAGATGGTGAAGGTCTCCCTGAGAATAATAACTATGGACGTCCCCCCTCAGGACGTCATAACCAAGGACAACGTCTCGGTCAAAGTCAATGCCGTGGTCTATTTCAGGGTGATGGATCCAGCTAAAGCGGTTATAGAGGTGGAAGACTATCTCTATGCCACATCCCAGATCGCTCAGACCACGTTGAGATCGGTCCTCGGCGAGGTGGAACTCGATGACCTCCTGTCTCAGAGGGAACAGCTCAACCACAGGCTCCAGCAGATCATAGATCTGCAGACCGATCCCTGGGGGATAAAGGTCTCCGCAGTGGAGATCAAACACGTCGACCTGCCAACGGAGATGCAGAGGGCCATGGCACGCCAGGCCGAGGCAGAGAGGGAAAGGAGGGCCAAGATCATCAACGCTGAGGGAGAATACCAGGCGGCACAGAGGCTGTCGGAGGCTGCCGAGATCCTCGCGACGAACCCCATCACGATTCAGCTTCGCTTTCTCCAGACTCTCTCGGAGATCTCCGCAGAAAACGCTTCCACCATAGTCTTTCCCGTCCCCATTGAACTCTTCAAACCCTTCTCCTCGGGGAGATGATGTCCTTTGTTCTCAAAAGTTCTGTCAGCGGCAGTGCTGGGGGTGGATGGATATCTCGTGGAGGTGGAGGTTGATCTCGGGTACGGGCTCCCTGCCTTTTCCATCGTAGGTCTGCCTGAAACTGCTGTCAGGGAATCGAGAGAAAGGGTTCTCTCGGCCCTCAAGAACTCCGGTTTCGAAATTCCCGCGAAAAAGATTACTGTGAACCTCGCTCCCGCCGACATCAGAAAAGAAGGCACTTCTTTTGACCTGCCGATCGCGGTGGGCATACTCAAAGCCCTCGAGGCGATCAATGACGCCGCCACCGATAAAGTGCTTTTCATAGGAGAGCTCTCCCTCGACGGCAGGCTGAAGGGCGTTAAAGGAGTTTTGCCCATGGTGATGCCATTGAGGCACAGGGGAATAGAACGGGTCGTCCTGCCGAAGGACAATTCTACCGAGGCTTCCCTGGTCGACGGGCTACAGGTTTTCGGCCTCAGGAGCCTGAAAGAGACCGTTGAATTTCTCAACGGTTATCTCGAGATCGAACCGGTCAGGAGCGACCTCCAGGAGATATTCAGGATGCACTCCGAATATCCCGTGGACTTCGCGGAAGTTAAAGGACAGGAGGGTGTCAAGAGGGCCGTCGAGGTCGCCGCAGCAGGCTCCCACAACATCCTCATGATCGGCTCACCGGGATCGGGAAAGACAATGATAGCGAGAAGGATCCCGACAATACTTCCCCCTATGACCTTAGAGGAAGCCCTGGAGACGACAAAAATTCACTCTGTAGCTGGTATTCTCCCCAAAAAGGGCGCTTTCGTCGCTACACGCCCCTTCAGGGCGCCACATCACACCATATCGAGCGTGGGCCTCATCGGGGGTGGCGCGAACCCGAGACCTGGAGAAGTCAGCCTCGCTCATAACGGCATCCTGTTTCTCGACGAGTTGCCCGAATTCTCGAGAAGCACCCTGGAAGTACTGAGACAGCCCCTGGAGGACGGCATCGTCTCCATCGCCAGGGCGAAATTGACCGTCTCTTATCCCGCGAGGTTTATGCTGGTCGCGGCGATGAATCCCTGTCCATGTGGTTATCTCACAGACCCTTATCACGAATGCACTTGCACTTTGTCGGCAATTCAGCGATATCATTCAAAGATATCGGGGCCGCTCGTGGACAGGATCGACATTCACGTGGAGGTGGCTCCAGTCAGATACGAAGACCTTAAAAAGTGGGAACGCGGAGAGAATTCGGAGGCCATAAGGGAAAGGGTCGTAAGGGCGCGGGAAATTCAGCTCCATAGATTTAAAGGGCGAAAGGGCGTATACTTTAATTCTCACATGGGACCTGCTGAGCTCAGGGAATACTGCAGGATCGATGAAGCTTCCGATAAGCTCCTTGAGGAGGCCATCAAGAGGCTCGGGCTCTCTGCCCGCGCTTATCACAGAATTCTGAAAGTCGCGAGAACGATAGCCGACCTGGAAGGCGAAACGAACATAAAGGCACATCATATATCCGAAGCCATACAATACAGGGCTCTGGACAGAAGTTCCTGGTTCACGGGGATAACACATCCAGGACATTGAAAACTAAAGAAATCCAGAAATCCATTTTTTTCAGGGACTTCAAGCCCCTCGCCTGGGCGACGGCCTTTATCTTCCTCATCATGGCTCTGATCCCCACCGGCGGATCGATTCCTGGAAAAGCGACGGATAAAGTCCTTCACGGATTCGGATTTTACCTCCTGGTGCTGTTCTTCTCCGAGGGATATGGGTGGCGCAAAAAATGGATTTTCTTCCTCTTCGCCATCGCCTGGGGTCTTCTGATGGAAGGGATTCAGGCAGCGATTCCCTGGAGGGATGCCTCGCTTTCTGATCTCTCCGTGAACGCTCTGGGGGCTTTCCTTGCCTTTCTAACGCCCAGAGGCTTCTTCGACATCCTGGTGCGGCTTGCGGCAAGCCTGTTTTACATCGGGAAAATACCCCTCGCTCCGGCGACCTTCGCCAGCGCTGCCACCCTGATCCTGTACTACATCTCTCCCTTCGGAAGCTCCTTCCTGGCCCTGGTGTTGCCCTTCCTCTACATCTCGGGAATATGGATCTCGAGCTATTGCGAGGATATATGGGGTCCCGATGCCCACACCATTGTGGTGGACGAGGTACTTGGAGTCCTGGTCACGGTGTTGTTCCACGGGAAAAGCCCCTTCGTCCTCGCACTGGGGTTTCTGTTTTTCCGCTTCTTCGACGTGAGAAAGCCTTTTTACATCCGCTACGCGGAGAAACTGCCGGCCGGGCTCGGGGTGATGACCGATGACCTTTTCGCCGGAATTCTGGCAAATATCGCCCTGACCCTGGTTCTGGTAGTTGACAAATTGTTCTTTTAAGGGTTATTTTTAGACAAAGAGAGGAGGATGTGCGATGGAGATCAAACTCATAACCAGAGACATAGAGGCAACTGATGGGCTGAGAGAATACATAGAGAAGAGACTTTCGGGGCTGGACAGGTATTCCAGCCACATTATTGATGCCGAGTTGATCCTCGACGAGCAGAGGGGAAGGTTCCTCGGCGAACTTGTTGTAAAAGTGAAGGGATCCACCCTCACGGCGAAAAGCCAGGCGAAAGATCCCTTCAGCGCCATTGATGAGCTGAAGGACAAGATGAAATCCCAGCTCATAAAATATGAGGACAAGCTAAAATATCACAGAGCCTGATGCAGAGCATAAAGGTCAGCCTTCTCCTCAGGGAAAAGAGCGAGGAGTGGGGCCTTGAGCTTCTTGCCGGAAAAGACGGGCTGAACAGGGATATCATCAGCCGGGAGGTATATATACCCGGGCTCCTCTTCGCCGGCTACAAGTTGGGCTTTCCAGAAGAGAGGATACAGATACTCGGAGAAAGCGAGCTCTCCTTCCTGAAGAGCCTGCCCGACGACAGAAAGCTCGAGGTTCTCGAGAAATTCTGCAAGTTTCGCATACCCTGTATCTTCATAACCGGCGCTCAGTCTCCTCTGCCGGAGCTGATTCAGGTTTGCGACAGCCACGGCATCCCCCTGCTCTCGACCAGGGAAAGGATCAGCTCCTTCATAGGTCTGCTTTTCGATTATCTTTCCTTTAAGCTGGCTCCATCCCTGATCATCCACGGCACGCTGATCGACGTCTTCGGGGTGGGAATACTTCTTACCGGCAGGAGCGGTATCGGTAAGTCGGAATGTGCACTGGACCTCATATCCCGGGGGCATACCTTCGTCGCCGATGACCTCGTCAAACTGATAAGATACCCGGAAAACCTCCTCACCGGAACCCAGGCCACCGAGGACGAGAATCTCAAGTACTTCCTGGAACTCAGGGGGGTCGGCATAATCGACATCTACTCGATCTTCGGGATCAGGGCCATAAGGGACACAAAGAGGGTTGAGATCCACGTGGAGCTCCTCGACTGGAAACCCGATATGGACTACGAGAGGCTCGGGCTGAAAACCAATTATTCGGAATTTCTTGGCGTCAAGATCCCCCGGATAAAGCTGCCCCAGAAGGCTGGAAAGAACACTGCCATGGTCCTCGAGGTCATCGCCCTCAACTACCATCTCATGGAGAAGGGGTATCACCCTGCCGCCTATTTCGAAAAAAACCTGATAGAAAAGCTTAGAGAAGAGTAGATGGAGGGCACTTCCAGGATAAAGCAGCTTCCGGAGGAGGTGATCAGCCGCATAGCCGCCGGCGAGGTCGTTGAAAATCCAGCGTCCGTTCTGAGAGAACTCCTCGAAAATTCCATCGACGCCGGGGCAACCAGAATAGATATCACCGTCGAAGAAGGGGGCAAAAAACTCATAAAAGTCGTGGACGACGGCCACGGAATGAACGACAGGGAGATCGAACTGGCGGTGAGAAGGTTCACGACGAGCAAGATCAGCAGCGTGGATGACCTGGAATCCATTGGCACCCTGGGATTCAGGGGCGAAGCCCTTTATGCCATAGGTTCTGTCTCCAGATTGGCGATCAGGTCCAAGAGGGCCGACGAGGACATCGGCTACGAGGGCTATTTCGAAGAGGCGGAGCTTGTGGAACTGAAACCGGCTCCGATCGGCGCCGGGACGACCGTCACGGTCAGGGACCTTTTCTACAATTTTCCAGTGAGGAGAAAGTTCCTGGGCTCCGATTACGCCGAAGCCCGCCGGATCATCGAGGTCGTGACCGATTATGCCCTCGCACATCCCGGGATCTCCTTCAGCCTGAGGATCGACGGAAAGGACATAATGAACCTGGGACAAGCCAGCTCTCCCATCGAGAGGATAGAACAGATCTACGGGCAGGATTTCATTGAAGAGACCATAACGCTTACCTCTAAATTCGGCGAAAAGCTGACCATTCATGGCGCCATATCGAGACCCGATAGAGTCAAGAAGTCCCCTCTGACGCAGCTGCTTTTCGTGAACGGCAGGCGGATCAGGGATAATCGCCTCCGGGCCGCCATCTATGGGGCTTACGAGCAGGAAAAGATGCATCCCCAGTACATACTGTTCATCGAGGTCGATCCACGTTTTGTCGATTTCAACATCCATCCTCAGAAAAAAGAGGTCAAATTCCACAGGACCCTGAGGATGTATGAAAAACTCATGAAATCGGTCAGGGAGACCCTGAACCGCTCGAGGACCACCTACTCACACCTCGGAGAGATGCCCACCATGAGAATAGTAGAAACGCCCATTACCCATGTCGGTGAGACGGGAGGAAGGCAGATGGAAATCGGAGAGATGCAGCCCCGACTTCAAGCTGAGGAAAGAAGGGAAGAGATAAGAGACGAAAGCACCTACATCCCTGAAAAAATATGGCAGATCCACGATTCCTACATCATAGCCCAGGTGAGAAGCGGATTCATCATCGTCGATCAACACGCGGCCCACGAACGCATTCTCTACGAAAAACTCAGGAAACGAAAATACAACACCCAGAATTTTCTGTTTCCCATCGTTCTGAACCTGACACCGAAGGAATTCGCCGTCTTTCAGGACATATCGGGGATCCTGGAGGGCTACGGGTTCAGAATAAAGATACTGTCGGGCAGGACGGCAGTGGTAGAGGGAGCTCCCGATATTTTCAAAAATCCCACAAAAGAGATCTTCCTGGAGATAATCGACGAACTTCAGGATGTAAAAAGCCTCCCCGACAGACACCTTGAGCTTCTAAAAACCCTTGCCTGTAAGGCTGCCATCAAAGCCGGCGACAAGCTGAGCGGAGAGGAAATGAATGCCCTTCTGGATCAGCTGTTCTCCTGCGAGAACCCCTTCTTCTGTCCTCACGGCAGGCCCACGGTGATAAAGATCTCGCTCGAGGAACTGGAAAGAAAATTTGCCAGGAACCTCTGAATGCAGAAGGTACTGACAATAATCGGCCCCACCGCGTCGGGGAAAACCTCCATTGCCGCAAGCCTCCTGGAAAAACACGGAAGGGTTGTTCTCATCTCCTGCGATTCCAGAAAGGTCTATCGATACCTGGATATCGGCACCGCCAAGCCGCCTCCGGAGCTGAGAAAGCATTACCGTCTCATCGACATCAGGGACCCGTCGGAGACTTATTCGGCTCAGGATTTCGCCCGCGACGCCGAGAGGGAGATCAAAACTGCCCTGCGATCCGGCCAGATCCCCGTGGTGGTAGGAGGCACAACTCTCTATTACAAGGCTCTCTTCGAGGGTTTCTTCAGCGCCCCGCCCGTCGACCTCTCCCTGCGCAGGAAGCTTCTCGAAAGGATGGAAAGGGAGGGAATAGAAAAGCTTCACGAGGAACTCAAGAAAGTGGACCCCGCCACCGCCGAAAAGGTCCATAAGAGAGACTGGATCCGGATCACCCGCGCGCTGGAGGTCTATTACCAGACGGGAAAACCCATCAGCGTTTTGAGAAAAGAGGCAAAAATCATTCCGGCTTTTGAGCCCCTTTACCTGGGAGTCCTCCGGGACCGCAAAGATCTCTACAGGAGGATCGAGGAGCGTGTCGACAGGATGATTGAAGCCGGGCTTGTGGAAGAAACGAGGTGGCTTCTGGATCAGGGATACTCCCCCGACCTGCCGTCTTTAAACACCATAGGCTACCGCGAGATAATAGAACACCTTCAGGGCAAAATAAGCCTCGAGGAGGCCGTGCGCCTTATCAAGAAGAGAACCAAGATCTTCTCCAGAAAACAGCTTTATTTCATGAGAAACCTGAAGCCCGAGCCTCAGTGGCTCTCCCCGGATGAGGTCCTGGAAAGGGCCCTCGCCTTCCTCTACTCTATCTGACAAGCAGCTTCAAGGCTTCCTTCTCACCCCTCATGAAGTAAATCCCGGCCGATAGATCAGAGGGAAGGGAAAGCGAGCCCGAACGCGTCAACGAAGCCGGATAACGGGCCATCAATCGTCCGCTCACGTCGAAGAGGCTAAGCTCCTGCCCTCTGAAGCTCGATGGCACATCGAAGAGGCCTCCTGGCCTGAGAACGTTCGGAACGATAATTCTTGTTGAAATTGAGGAGGTCTCTTCCTCGACAGCCACGACTGGATTTCTGTCATAATAAATCCCGTCGGAAGAGGCATAGAAATAGAGCGAAAACCCCACGGTGTCGGAAGGGGCAAAAAGGACCTTCGGAGCGAGTCCGGGAGAAAAGACGGGCGGATGGTCACTGACCAGCAAAGGATCCGCCCAATCAAAGGGGTCTGCGGAGGAAACGCTCCTGTACTTGGCGCCGCTGTTCACGCCGAGAGACACATAGGCGACTTCCACCGTATCGATGGGGGCGAATCTCCTGCGGACGAAACCCGGATAATCCTCCACACCCCATGCGTTCTCCGAAAGCAACCCGCTCCCGATGACGCCGCTCGTGTCGCAGACCGAAAAGCAAACGCTGAGATTGCCAGGCACCTGCTCGACGTGGTTATAGACGATCCAGATCGTCGGGTTTGACATATCTCCCGCTACAGACATATGAGGGTTCCAGTCCATGGAATCGTTCTCAGTTATCCTCCTCGTGTAGCCCCACCAGCTTCCGGGCTCCCCGAGGCTGTCACTTCCATAAAGCAGAATTT
>Ga0190304_1001509_pt1 | contig 10357 bp, 8 predicted proteins | sample 48700712_MG_FD_161670 | JGI IMG/M metagenome (GOLD analysis project Ga0190304, IMG submission 161670) | Hydrothermal vent sediment bacterial communities from Southern Trench, Guaymas Basin, Mexico - 4870-07-1--2_MG | ecosystem: Environmental > Aquatic > Marine > Hydrothermal vents > Sediment ... | reverse complement strand
TTGTTTAGAGGTTTATGAGAAGTCTTTTGAACATGAGTTGAAAAATAAAGAGTTTCCCATAAGCCAAATTTGCTACGCTGAGTTCCCAAAATACGAGAAAATTTACGAGGTTGACAAAAGTCTTCAGATTCCCATAGTGAATGTTTCAGACATGAAGATATTTCAGAGCATTTTAAAAGCTATTTTGAATGAAAACAAATAGGGGTTTAAGGCTTTACTCGCTTTTGACATGTTCATAGCCAAGCTTAAACGCTTTGATATTAACGTCCAAATATTTGGCTGGAACAAGCTCTCTTAAAGCCTCCATAATGTGCTCATGCTTTAATGGAACTTTTTCCGTGGCTGCTAAAGCTCCGATTAGGACAGCGTTTCTTGTTAGAATGTTTCCAGCTTCTTTAGCCAATTTTTTAGCGTCTATGGTGATAACGTTTTTTGTGAAGCAGTAAATTTTCTCTTTTATTTCTTCTAGGCTTGGGTATTTGAGCATTTTTGCCGTCAACTCTGTTGGTGGAATTCTCTCCTCATTCATTATTACTGTGGTTTTTTCAGAGGCAAACCTCAAATTTCTCAGCGTCTCTAAAGGCTCGAACCCCAAGAGAACGTCAGCTTGTCCCTCCATTACTGTTGGCGCTAAAGCTTTTTCGCCGATTCTCACATTAGAGATTACGGCTCCGCCTCGCTGAGCCATCCCGTGGATTTCGCTCACTCTAACGTTTAACCCTTCCTTAACTGCTGCTGTGCCCAGAATTTCCGCTGCTAAAAGTATGCCTTGTCCGCCTACACCAGCCAAAACCATGTTAAATTCATCCATCTGCTTATACCTCCTTTAATCTGTTTTTGAACATGCTATGGCGTTGTAAGGACAGACACTGGCGCATAGTCCGCATCCCACACATAAAGCCTCATTTATTCTAACCTTTCCTTCATCTACAGTTAGGGCTGGACACCCCAAAAGTTTAATGCAAGCCATACAATCCGTGCATTGGTCAGTTATTTTACAAGCCTTAATTTCTATACCCTTTCGCCTTTTATCGCGAACCGTCATTAATGCGCATGGTGCTCTAAAAACTATAACTGCTGGTCCGGGATGCTGCAAGGCTTCTTTTAGGACGGCTTCAGCCTCTTTGGTTTTGAAGGGGTTAACCACTTTGACATATTTTACTCCGCATCCTTCAGCAACCTTTTCCACAAGGACACGGTTTCCCATGGCTTGCATTCCCGTCTTGCCAGTTCCAGGGTGCGGTTGATGTCCTGTCATGGCTGTTGTTAGGTTATCCAAGACTGCCAAAACCACTTTATGATTGTTGTAAACAGCGTTTATTAAGCCGGGTATGGCAGCGTGGAAGAATGTGGAGTCGCCTATTACGGCTATGGTGTCTTTTCCAGTTGTTTTACTTATTCCCTGGGCTGTTGCTATGCTGGCGCCCATGCAGATGAGGATGTCGCCAATTTTTAGGGGGGGCATTATCCCTAAAGCGTAACATCCTATGTCCGTTGTGTATATTGCCTTTTTTCCTGTGGCTCTGCCTATAACATAAAAGGATGCCGTGTGGGGGCAGCCGGGACAAAGGATTGGTGGTCTAGAGGGTAGGGTTTTAGCAATTTCCGCATAGGCAGCATCGATTTTCTCAAAATCTATGGGCGGTTTTTTACCTGTTATCTTTGCTAAGCCCATTGCCACTAAGCGTGTGGAAAGTTCTCCTTTTCTTGGAAAATACTTTTCTTTCGTTTTTCCGTAGATTTCAACGTTAGGCGCATAGTCTTTTGCTATGGCTTTCACGTGTGTTTCCAAGTATGGCTCAAGCTCTTCCACAACTATAACTTTTTTATGATTCTTTAGGAATTCTGCAATCATTTTTTCTGGAAGCGGATGGGTCATGCCAAGTTTGAGAATGCTAGCATCCAATTCGAGAAGATTTGCTGCTTCTACAGCATAGTTGTAGGCGGAACTAGAAGAGATTATTCCGTATTCGCCGTTTCCCTTACGCATAATAGCATTATAAGGTGTTTTTTCAGTGATTTCCTTCGCCTTTTCCAGTTTTTCCAAAAGTTTCACGTGCATTGTTCTGGCGTTGGCTGGAACCATTACCATACGTTTAACATCCTTAACAAATTCGCCTTTCAAGTTAGGCTTTACAAGCCTGCCGTAGGTTACTGGTCCTCGCGTATGGCTTATACGGGTTGTTGTTCGCAGAAGCACTGGCAGTTCCAGTTTTTCAGAAATCTCTACGGCTGAGATTGTCATTTCTTTGGCTTCTTGCGCGTTAGAAGGTTCCAAGCATGGCAGTCCAGAAAGTAAAGCATAATAGCGGTTGTCCTGCTCGTTTTGCGAACTGTAGCATTCCGGGTCGTCTGCTGTGACTATGACGTATCCGCCTTTAACCCCTACATAAGCCAAAGTCATAACCGCATCTGCAGCCACATTCAAGCCCACATGCTTCATAGCCGTTAACGCTCTGACTCCACTGTTTGCCGCTCCAGCAGCCACTTCCACAGCCACAATCTCGTTCGTAGAATACTCCATATACAAGCCAGCTTCAGCAGCTATCTCTGAAACCGTGTCGCCTATTTCCGAAGCTGGTGTTCCCGGATAAGTTGTCATTACACCTATTCCTGCTTCCAGGATGCCTCTGGCTATGGCTTCGTTTCCAAGCAGAAGAACACGTTTTCCCGGAGCATCTTGCAGTATTAAACGTGAATTTGGCACGTGGCTTTTCTCCTTAAGATGAGAATTTCCATTTTAAACTTGAGCTTTCACATATAACTTTTGGTAGAAACTTGGATAAAATGTCTTGTAAATTAAAGATTCCAAAAATAGGGGGAGCGAGGGCTATTCGCCCTTAAAGACTGGTTTTCTCTTTTCTATAAAAGCTGATACGCCTTCCTGCAAGTCCTTTGTGGAAGCTACAACACCGAAGCCTTCGCGTTCCAAAGCTAAGGCAGCGTCTAGACTTATTTCTGAACCTTTGTTGATGAGGGCTTTAGCCACTTTCAGGGCTACAGGAGCTTTTTGTGCCAGTTCAACAGCGAACTGGTGGACTGTTTCTCTAAACTTTTCTGCAGGTACAACCATGTTAACTAAGCCTAGCTGTTCAGCGGTTTTCGCGTCAATAATCTTTCCAGTGTAGATGAGCTCTTTGGCTTTTGTTGCCCCTATGAGGCGTGTCAGCCTTTGGGTTCCACCCCAGCCTGGAATTAGTCCTATGTTGATTTCTGTCTGTCCCACGCGAGCGTTTTCTGAAGCTATGCGAAGGTCGCATGCCATGGAAACTTCCAAACCGCCGCCTAAAGCATAACCGTTAATGGCGGCTATTACCGGTTTTTCAAGGTTTTCCAAGGCTAGGCAGAGCTTTTCTCCCATGAGGGAGAGTTCTCTTGCTTTTAGGGCGTTCATGCCTTTCATGGCTTTGATGTCTGCGCCAGCGGAGAAGGCTTTTTCGCCAGCACCGGTTAAGACGACTACGCGTACGTTAATGTCGTTTTTAACATCTTCTAAGGCTTGTAAAACTTCTTCAACAACTTCTTTGCTGAAGGCGTTTAGGGCTTCGGGACGATTTAGGGTTATAGTGGCTACACCGTCTCTTTTTTCGTAAATTATGTATTTGAACTCCATCATTTTCCTCTCCTTTTGGGCTATTTTTGTGTCCAGTCATAGAAGCCTTTACCAGTTTTCCTTCCAAGCAGCTTTGCCCTAACCATCTGTTTCAGTCCCGTGTGAGGGTGAAACTTGGGGTCAAGCTCTTTCTGGAGAACATCCGCTATGGCTAGGGTTGTGTCTGCACCAATATAGTCTAAGAGCATTAAGGGTCCCATGGGCCAGTTTAGCCCCAGTTTTATAGCTTTGTCTATGTCGTCTCTTTCAGCTACGCCTTCCCAGTATAAGGCTACAGCTTCGTTTAGGGCTGGGATCAATATGCGGTTCACTATGAAGCCTGGACAATCTTTTTTAACTAGAACTGTTTCTTTCTGCATTTTGTGTGCCACTTCTAAGACTGCTTGGATGGTTTCTTCGGAGGTTTTAGCACCTTTTATTACTTCTACGAGTTTCATTAGTTGGGGTGGGTTGAAGAAGTGCATTCCACAGACTTTTTCAGGGCGTTTTGTGGCTGAGCCTAGTTCTGTTATGCTTATAGACGAAGTGTTTGAGGCTATTATTGCGTGGGGTGGTGCTAGAGTGTCTACTTCGCTGAAGGTTGCCTTTTTCAGTTCGATGTTTTCTGGAACCGCTTCGATTATTAGGTCTGCGTTGGAAACTGCTTCTTTAAGGTCTAAGGTTGGGTGAATCCTTGCGAGGGTTTCATTCATTTCCGCTTCAGTTATCTGTCCTTTGCTTACAAACTTTTGGAGACTTTTGCGTATCATGTTTATGCCATTGTCGATGAAGCGTTGTTCAATGTCCCGCATGTAAACTTCATATTTGCCTATTTGTGCTGCCACTTGAGTTATGCCGTGTCCCATCAAACCTGCGCCTAAAACTGCGATTCTTTTAATTTCAATCAAACTTTTTCACCTTTAAGGCAGAAGATTAAATTGCTTATTGTGTTGTTAAAAAGATTTTCCAGCTACAACAACATTTTCTTTGATGTAATCCATAGTTTCTTTCTTAAATTTTTCAGAGGCTTTGTAGCAAGTGCTAGTAGGATTTTGGCAAGCCAAGCACATGCTGCCCGATAAAGGCTAGAGCCATCTGATGAGTTACGGGCGCCAGTCTTATGAGGTTTACTTCACGCCACCAACGTTCAACATCATACTCCACTGCGTAGCCATAACCGCCGAAAGTTTGCATCGCGTGATAAACGGCTTCGGTTCCCGCTTCTACAGCAGCCACTTTCGCCATGTTCGCCTCAGCGCCACACTGTTCGCCTTTGTCAAAAAGCCAAGCAGCCTTATAATTTAACAGCCTAGCAGCCTCAATCTTTGCTTTAGCCTCTGCAAGGGGGAATTGAACAGCTTGATGAGAACCTATAGGCGCGTCAAAAACTTTTCTTTCTTTAGCGTATTCCACAGCCTTTTTGATGGCTAAAAGACCTATGCCGCAGGCAGCTGCAGAGAATGACATTCTTTCGGGGTTAAGCGTGTCTAAGAGGAGATACCAGCCCTTATCTACTTCGCCTAAAACGTTTTCTTCGGGAACTTTAAGGTCGCTTATGTAAACTTCGAAGGTTTTTGAGTAGTTGATTCCATGCTTTTCTATTGGAATTATTTCCACTGCTGGGTTAGGCAAGTCTACAAGGAATAATGTTAGTCCTAAGGTTCTTTTAGGCGCCTTTTCCTTGGGCGTAGTTCTTGTTACGAGAAGCATTCCCTTGGCTCTGTCAGCTCCCGAAATGAAGATTTTCTGACCGTTAATTCTATACGCGTCTCCTTCCTTCACAGCAGTGGTCCTCGTATTCAAAGTGTTTGTTCCAGCGTCTGGCTCGGTTAAAGCCAAACAAAACTCCATACCCTCTGCGATTTTCGGCAAATACTTGGATTTTTGGTCTTCATTGCCATGTTTTACTATGGATAAACCTCCGAAAATGCTGGATAAGCATAAAAACCATTCGCCAGCCAGCCCACACCCTTCAGAAACCAAAGTTTCCATAGCCAGAATCATTTCAAACATGCCCATGCCGCTTCCGCCGTACTTCTCTGGTATTACTATTCCTGGAAAACCAGCTTCCACGAGGCTTTTCCAGAAGTCTTCTGGAAACTCATGTTTCTTGTCTTTTTCTCTCCAATATTCTGGACCATAATCCCGGGCTATTTCCGCGGCTGTTTCAACTATCATTTTCTGCTCGGTGGTTAGCTCAAAATCCAATGGTTACTCCTCTCCAGTAAGGTTTATCAACATATTCTTTAGGGTTTGTATAAAACTCTTTCTTGAAATAAACAGGAAAAATTGTACGTGAAAAAGAGAGGTTGAGAGCTATCTTGCTATGGCTCCGCCGATTAAACCGCCGATGGCTGCAACAATTCCGCCTACGATGCTCAGAAATATTGCTAAAAGTCCAATGGCTAAAGCTCTAACGGCACTCCATAGGAGTCTTTGAAGAATATTTCTTTAAACGGTTTTCTCGGTCTCTGAGCCGGACTCTCATCTGGAACGCCTATTGGTAGAAGGGCAACAACCACCATGTTTTCTGGGATATTCAAGATTTTTTTAACTTCGCTTTGGTTAAAGGCGCCAATCCAGCATGTTCCATACCCCAACGCGGTGGCAGCTAAAATCATGTGCTCCACGGCTATCATAGGGTCTTGCAAGTAAGAAATTCTATTAGTTGAAGGCTTGTATGGTGGTTGAATTTTTGTTGCTCCAGCGTCTCCTAAAGCAGTCACAACTACATCTGCATCTGCAATGAACTTCTGGTTGTTAGCAGCTATAGACAAAGCCTTTTTTGTTTCCGCGTCCCTAACAACCACGAAAGACCATGGTTGACGGTTACCGCCAGAAGGCGCCAACCTTCCAGCTTCCAAAATTTTCTTCAAATCTTCATTTGCTATGGGTTTGGGCTTATACTTTCTAATGCTTCTCCTTTTCTCTATAACTTCAAACAAGTCCATATTGATTCTCTCCATTTAGAAGCTCTAAAATAGGGTGAGCTAATTTAGGTTTTAGGGTTCAAAATCGTGTAAAATGTCAATTTTTATATTAATGGTTGATAATATGTGAATTACGCCCTGCCAAGTTTGTTGGAAAGTGTGTGAATGAGAAAAACAATTATAAAAAAACTTGAGGCCCAAGGGTTAATAGCCAACTACAACCGTTACAGGAAAAACATGCCCTCCAAACTTCCTAAAAGGGTTTTCATATGGGACGAAACCCTACGAGAAGGAACTCAAAGCCCCGCAGTTTTTCTTACCTATGTTGAGAAGGTTAAACTCGCCAAAATGATGGATGAGATGGGCATATCTCTAATTACTGTGGGTTTCCCAGCTCTTTCCGAAGAAGAGAAAAATGATGTTAAAAGGATAGTGAACGAAACTTTTAAACAGGCACGGTTAACGGCTTCAGCCCGAATAATAAAAAGCGACGTAGACGCCTGTCTAGAATGTGGCATAAGAGAAATCTCCATTTTCACGCCTTACAACGGGTTAAACCTAAAATATCGTCTTAAAATGACTAAAGAGCAAGTTTTAGAAAAAACTGTTGAATCTATAGAGTACGCCAAAGAACATGGAGCCACAGTAAACTTTGTTTTAGAAGATGCCTCTAGAACTCCGCTAGAAGAAATTATCGAAATCTTTGAAGCAGCTGTCAAGGCTGGAGCAGAAAAACTTGTAATAGCCGACACCGTGGGATTCTTGAGACCTTTATCCATGCGCTATCTAATTTCCCGCGTTAGAGATGGGCTGTCTCAAAAAATTAGCGAAGAAATCACGTTTTCAGTTCACTGCCACAACGACTTCGGCTTAGCAACTGCGAACACCTTGGCTGCCGTTGAAGAGGGCATAGCTTACGTGCACACCTGCGTTGCTGGGTTTGGAGAGAGAGCGGGAATCGCGCCTTTAGAAGAGGTTGTAGCCGCCCTAGAAATCCTCTACAACATCGACACTGGTGTGAACATGAAAAAGCTTTACAGACTTTCGCAGTTGGTTGAAAAAAGCTTTGCTCTGCCCATACAATACCACAAGCCCATAATTGGCGAAAACGCGTTTTCCTACGAAGTGGACGAACACGTCCACGGCATGCTAGTCCACCCACTAATATACGAACCTTTCCCGCCAGAGCTTTTAGAGAGAGAAATTACTTTCTACATTGGTAGACAGACAGGGAAAAGCCTTGTGGAAAGTCGTTTAGCTTCTGCTGGAATAAAAGCTGCGCCATGGCAGATAAATGAAATAGTTAGACGCATAAGACGCATCCAAGAAAGCTTGGATAAGGGCGGGACTCAAATGACGTTTTATCAAATAAAAAAACTGATGAAAGAGTTAAGAAAGGGATTGACGGAAGAAGAATTTTGGCGAATAGTGGAACAGGTCACAAAACAGAAGCCATCACGTTAGTTATAGTAGCTACAATTCTTTATCATAAAGCTTAATTTTATCACCACCCTATGATAAAGAAAAATGTGCGTGAGAAGATGAAAGGTTCTATTGAAAGCTGGATCTTCCAACCCGAATTTGAGAAAATGCCTAGAAACAAGATTATTGAGCTTCAAGAAGAGCGCCTTAAAAAGATCGTAAAATACTGCTACGAGAGAGTTCCCCTTTACAGGAGAAAATTTAAGGACGCTGGAATAAGCCCAGACGACATAAATGGTCTAGATGATTTAGCAAAAATTCCCTTCACATTCAAAGACGACCTGCGAAAGGCTTATCCCTATGGAATGTTAGCCGCAGACTTAAATGACGTTCTCGAACTGCACGCAAGCTCTGGAACAACAGGACATCCAACAACGTGCGCTTACACCAAAAGAGACTTAGATGTCTGGTCAAAGGTCATGGCAAGAATATACGCCTCTGCCGGAACCAAGAAAGGTGACATCGTGCAAAACGCGTACGGATACGGCTTGTTCACTGGTGGTCTGGGCTTCCATTACGGCGCCTTAGAAATAGGTGCAACCGTTTTACCTATAGCAGCAGGCGAAACAGAACGACAGATAAGACTTGCAAAAGAATTTGGAACAACAGTTCTCGCTTGCACACCCAGCTACGCCGCTTACATGGGCAGATACGCAAAGGAAAAACTTGGAATAGACCCTGCAAAGGAGCTAAAATGGAAAAGCGGATTGTTTGGCGCAGAAGCATGGTCTGAAGAACTCAGGCAACGAATCGAAGAACTTCTAGGAATCGAAGCCTTCGACATATACGGGTTGTCTGAAGTTATTGGACCAGGAGTCTCCGTGGAATGTTCCGAGCATGCCGGACTGCACATCCAAGAGGACCACTTTCTACCAGAAATAATCAACCCAAAAACAGGTGAAAAAGTTGAGGAAGGCGAAACTGGAGAGCTTGTTTTGACAACCCTAACAAGGGAGGCAACCCCTGTTCTAAGGTTCAGAACTGGAGACATAACATTCTTTAAGACGGAGGAATGCTCCTGCGGCAGAACCTTTGGAAGGATGGGCAGAGTCTTCGGAAGGGCAGACGACATGTTGAAAGTCAGAGGCGTAAAGTTCTGGCCTAAAACCGTTGAACACGCACTTTTACGTGTTGATGGAGCGTCAGAAAACTATCAAATAATCATTGAACGCCCACAGGAGCTAGACATCATGACCCTGCGAGTGGAGCCTGCCAAAGAACTGTTTGAAAGGGTGGAAGGAGAGCTGCCGAAATTGCAGAGTTTAGCCAAGGAAATCGAGGAGCAAGTTAAATCCATAGTGGGAGTAAAGGCAAAAGTTGAGCTTGTCCCCTACGGAAGTCTGCCAAGGTTTATGGGAAAAGCAAAAAGGATTGAAGACCTAAGAAAACAATTGTAATCAATTGACGTGAAGAGTGAGGCTATGGGAAAACTGCTTTGGAAACCATCTGAAGAACTCATAAGAAAAGCTAACATAACCCGGTTTATCGAATTTGTTAACAAAAAATACGGTCTCAAAATCGACTCTTACGCTCAACTGTATGACTGGTCGGTTGAAAATATACCTGATTTCTGGGCTGTCATGTGGGAGTTCGGAGAGGTCATAGCATCCCGCGGATACGACAAGGTTGTCGATGACTTAAGCAAGTTTCCCGGCGCAAAGTGGTTTGTGGGTGCAAGATTGAACTTCGCCGAAAACCTCTTAAGATACAGGGACAACCACACGGCTTTCATATTTAGAGGAGAAAATCAGAAATCAGCTAGGATGACCTACGCAGAGCTTTACGCTCAAGTAGGACGTCTCGCCAATTCTCTGCGCAAAATGGGAATTAGGCCAGGAGACCGCGTGGTTGCCTATATGCCCAACTTGATGGAGACAGCTATCGCAATGCTCGCCGCCACAAGCATAGGTGCCACATGGGCCTCTTGTGGAGCTGAACTCGGCGCGCCAGCCGCATTGGATCGCCTCGGCCAGATTGAACCTAAGGTTTTGTTTACGGCCGACGGATACTGGTATAAGGGAAAAACCTTCAACACCTTGCCTAAGGCAGAGAAAGTTGCCAAAGAGATTCCATCCTTGGAAAAGGTTGTTGTGGTCTCATACGTGCAAGAGAAGCCTGACATAAGCAGCATTCCCAACGCTGTAAATTACAGGGATTTCTTGTCTCCGGAAGAGCAAACTGAAATTAGGTTTGAACAGTTGCCTCCAGACCATCCTCTCTACATCATGTTTTCGTCCGGAACAACTGGCAAGCCGAAGTGCATGGTGCAGGGAGCTGCTGGAGTGCTTGTCAACCATTTGAAGGAGCTGTTGCTTCACACGGATTTGAAGAGAGAAGATACGATAATGTATAT
>Ga0190304_1001504_pt1 | contig 10370 bp, 14 predicted proteins | sample 48700712_MG_FD_161670 | JGI IMG/M metagenome (GOLD analysis project Ga0190304, IMG submission 161670) | Hydrothermal vent sediment bacterial communities from Southern Trench, Guaymas Basin, Mexico - 4870-07-1--2_MG | ecosystem: Environmental > Aquatic > Marine > Hydrothermal vents > Sediment ... | reverse complement strand
CTCCCCCTCGTCTTCGCTGCGAACGTAAAGGGGCCAGAGGAGGAAGCGGATCTCGTCCTTCCCGAACCTCTTCTTGAGAGTCCCGTAGAGGGGAAAGACCCCACCGTAACGCTCCCCCTCGGCCGTCCTTCCCCAGTAAAAGGGGAAGAGGGCGAAGTCCTCCCCTTCGGAGGGGTCTTCCCTGCGGAGGCTCAGCGGCACGAGGTAGAACTTCTTCATCTCCCCCCTCACCTCGTATTTCCCCAGGGGATAAAGGAGATCATAACGGCTCCCCTCCTGGGTGTGGGAGAAGGAGAAGAGGGGCCGAATCCCCCACCGGAGTCCCTGAGAGTCCTTCTCATAGAAGAGAAGGGGGCCGAGGGCCTGCACCTCCACCCTCTCCCCCTCCTGAGACAAACTGAGGAGGGGCCAGAGGGAGAAGCCTTTTCCCTCGCCGCTCGCAGGAAACAGGAGGAGGAGGCCGATGAGGAGGAGGACCCTGCCCTTTTCTCCCATCCCCTTAGAATAAGAGGCCTGCAGCGGTCCCCATGATGGTTATGGGGGTCTGCTCCTGGATTCCCTCGGCGGCCTTCCGGACCCTCTTGAGCGTCCGCTCCGCCTCACGATAGAGGCTGTCGTCCTTCAGGAACCTCCCCAGGGTCCCCTGCCCTGAGGTCACCTCCTCGCTGAAGGAACGGAGGTTCGCTACCGTCACCTTGAGCTCGTCATAGAGGGTCTCATCGGCCAAAAGCTTCCCCAGGGTCCCCTCCCCTCTGGCGATCTTCTCGCTGAAGGACCGGAGGTTGGAGGCCGTGGCCTTAAAATCTTCATAGAGGCTGGTATCGGAGACGAGTTTCCCCAGGGTCCCTTCCCCCTGCTGGATCTTTATGCCCGTCTCCTCAAATATCCTCAGGGCCCTCTCCGCCCTCTTTGCCAGGGGGGCGAGGTCTTGGGAGAAGCGCTCAAGCTGCACGAAGGTCTCATTCACCCTCTCCCGGTTCTCCTCCAGGAGGCAGCGGAACTGAGAAGTGGCATCCTGGAGGTTGAAGATCGCCTCCCGGGTGGCCTTCTGCAGCTCCTTATCCCCCAGGAACTCCTGCAGGGTCTTCCCCACACCCTCAAGCCCTCTGGTTGCTTCCCTTAAGGCGGAAAATAGCTGCTCCATATCGGCAGCGGAACGGGTCTTCGCTATCGTCCCCCCGGGCGGGAGCTCTGGCAACTGGGGACTGCCCGGCTTAACCTCAATGAACTTGTCCCCCAGGACCCCATGGGTCCTCAGGATCGCCTCGGCATCCTGGTGGAGCTTCACCTTCCCTATCTTCATCCAGACCTTGGCCTCCCCCCCCTCCAGGTCTATCCTCTCCACCCTGCCCACGAGCACCCCAGCCACCTCCACATCGGCCCCGACGACGAGACCCGAGACATTGGGGAAGAGGGCAGTATAGATCTCCCCCCTCATCATCTCCATCCTGCTCACACGGAATGAGAGGTAAAAGAGCAGGATGATCCCCACGAGTACCAGAATACCCACCTTTGCCTCTGCGCTCACCCCGGCCCTCTTCATCTCTCCTCACCTCCTTCCATCAATGAAGCGGGGCCTCCTCCCGGCTGAGGAAGGCCCTCACCATCGGGTGGGAGGAGCGGAAGAATTCCTCAGGACTCCCCTCAAGCACGATTCTCCCCTCCTCTAAGAGGGCCACCTTCGAGGCGACCCTTCGGGCAGTGCGGATGTCATGGGTTATCACCACGAAGGTCTTGCCCAGGCGCTGCTGGGTCTCCAGGATGAGGTCCTCAATGGCCGCTGCCACCAGGGGATCAAGCCCCGTGGTGGGCTCATCGAAGAGCACGATCTGGGGATCAAGGGCCAAGGCCCTGGCCAGGGCGACCCTCCTCTTCATGCCACCGCTCAGTTCCGAGGGCATCTTCTCCCGGGCCTCCTCCAGACCCACCTGGGCAAGCTTCTTCAGCGCCCTCTCCCTTATCTCCCTTTCGGGAAGATCGGTGTGCTCCCTCAGGGGGAAGGCCACATTATCGAAGACGGTCATCGAGTCAAAGAGGGCTCCTTCCTGAAAGAGCATCCCGAACCTCTTTCGGAACTCGTTGAGCTCCCCTCCCCTCATCCGGGTGATCTCCTTCCCCATCACCACGATCTCGCCCCTGTCGGGCTTCAGCAGGCCGATGATGTGCTTGAGCAGAACGCTCTTGCCGGCACCGCTCTTTCCCAGGATCACCGTTATCCCCCCCTCCGGGACCCGGAGGTTCACCCCTTTGAGGACCTCCTGCTCACCGAAGGACTTATAGAGTTCCCTTATCTCGATCATCTCCTATGGGAAGATATCACGGGGGGCCTGGAGCTTCAAGGCGATCTCCTATTAGAAGAGGAGGGCCGTGAGGATGTAGTCCATCATGAGGATCGCCACCGAAGAGAAGACCACGCTCTGGGTGGTGGCCCTTCCCACCCCCTGCGCCCCACCTTTTACGGTGTAGCCCTTGTAGCAGCATATCAGGGAAAGGAGCAAGCCGAAGACCACCGCCTTTATGAGGCCGTTATAAATATCGCTCAGTTCCACGTACTTCTGGATATTGGCCACAAAGGGGCCGGCGTTGATCCGTAAGAGGATCACCCCCACGAAATATCCCCCTGCGATCCCCACGAAATCGGATATCACGGTCAGGATGGGGACCACGATGGAGGAGGCGAGGACCCTGGGCACGATCAGGTATTTTACCGGATTTATCGCCATCGCCTCCAGGGCATCTATCTGCTCCGTGATCCTCATGGTACCCAGTTCCGCTGCCATGGCAGAGCCGGCCCGGGCCGTCACCATGATGCTGGTGAAGACCGGCCCGAGCTCCCTGGTCATCCCCAGGGCCACGGTGACCCCCACCATCGTCTCCGCCCCGAACTTCCTCAGGGCGTAGAAGGTTTGCAGGGCAAAGACCATCCCGGTGAAGGCACCGGTGAGGAGGATGACCAGGGTGGACCTCACCCCGATCACCTCCATCTGCTGGATGAGCAGGTCGAGGCGGAAGGGGGGAAGGATGGCCCAGCGGAGGGCATCGGCAAAGAGGAGGATGACCCCTCCCAGTTCCTTCACCTGCCGAATCACCCACTCCCCCAAGGCGCCGATCAACCTGCTCATCCCTCAGCACCCTTGTATACCCGCGGCACCCTCTTTCCCACGCCGCAGAGGATCTCATAGGGAATGGTATCTGCCCAGCAGGCAACCTCCTCGACCGATATCTCCTCCCTTCCCTGCTTCCCGATCAGCACCACCTCATCACCGATCCTGACCCCGGGCACTTCGCTTACGTCCACCATGATCCAGTCCATGGTGACCACCCCCACCACCTGAACCCTCCTTCCCCGCACCAGGACCTTCCCCTTATTGGAGAGCCGGCGGGGGTAACCATCGGCATACCCTATGGGGACGGTGGCGATCAGGCTCTCCTTCCGGGTGTGGTAAGTCCTCCCATAGCTTATCGGGGAGGAGGGCGGGTGGGGCTTGATGGCGGCGATCCTGCTCTTCAGGCTCATCACCGGTCGAAGGGGCTGGGGAAAGGATCCCTTGAAGGAGAGGGTGGGATGAGCCCCGTAGAGGATTATCCCGGGGCGGACCATGTTGAAATGGGAAGGAGGGAAGGTGAGGAGGGCAGCGCTGTTGGCGATGTGGAGGAAGGCCGGGGAAAGGCCTCTTCGTTCTGCCTCCTCGACGACCCCCTGGAACCTGGAGAGCTGCTCCTGGGAGAAGGCTTTATCCTCCTCATCCGCACTGGAGAAGTGGGACATCAGGCCCTCCACCTTGAGAGAAGGAAGACCCTTAATCCATTCGAAGAAGGAGGAGGCCTCCTGCCAGGGGATCCCCAGTCGGCCCATCCCCGTATCCACCTTTATGTGGACGGGGAGCCGAACCCCGAGCCTCCTGGCCTCCTGGGCAAGCCCCTCTGCCATCTCCCGATGGTAAAGGACAGGGGTCAGGCGGTACTCGATCACCTCCCTCTCCTCTCCCGGAAAGGACCCCCCGAGCAAAACCACCGGGGCCTTTATCCCCCCCTCCCTCAACTCGATCCCCTCCGACACGTTGGCCACCCCCAGCATCTTTACCCCTGCCCTCTCGAGGCATCGCCCCACGGGCAGGGCTCCATGACCGTAGGCATCGGCCTTGATCACCGCCAGGACCCCTACGGAGGAGGAAAGCTTGCTAAGGAGGTAGAGGTAATTTTCGTGGAGGGCGTCGAGATCTATCTCGGCATAGGTCCGAACCTTGACGTCCATCCCGGCCTAACTTAACCTCAGCCCCGAAGGGTTGTCAAGGAAGCGGTTGAAAGGGAGGGAAAAGTCTGTTATTCTCGGTAGCTGAAAAATGGGAAGCAGGGGAATAAAAGGGGTCGTCGTCTTTGTCGCCCTTCTCCTGGTGGCCTTCCCCGCCCATGCCTTCACCCTCCAGGAGGTGCTTAAGGAGATGAAGAGGGCCCAGGAGGTGACCTTCGATATGAGCGCTCGACTGGCCCAGGAGAAGATCCTGAAGGGAAGCGTTAATCCCATCATCATGAAGGGAAAGATCAAGCTGAAAAAGCCTGACAAGCTCTACATGGAGACCCTCCCCCCCAACCGGACGATAACGGTCCTGAACGGGACGGAGCTCCTCGTCTACTTCCCCTCGGAGAAGGTGGCCCAGAAGTTCGACCTCTCCAAGGACCCGACCCTGGCCAAGTGGCTCCGCTTCCTCCAGGACCCCGTCTCCGAGATAGAGAGGGCCGGAGTCCTGGAGGGGGAAAAGGAGGGGAAGGTGATCCTGAGGCTCGATCCCAGCGGGGAGTTCGACTTCTTCAAGAGCATAAGGCTTTGGGTCGATATCAGGGTATGGCTGCCGGTGCAGATAGAGCTGGTGGAGAAGAACGGCGATATCACCATCACCACCTATACCGACCTGGTCACCAACACGGGAATAGGGGACGAGGAGTTCGAGATCAAGCTCCCCCCTGACGTAGAGGTCACCGAAGCCCCTCCCCCACCTGCACCCGCAGAGAGATGACCTTCAGGAAGGTCATCGACATCTCTCCTCCCCTTAAAGAGGGGATGGTCACCTATCCAGGAGATGTGGAGTTTGAGGCAACCCCCCTCTGCACCATAGAACGCTCGGGGTGCAACATGGCCCGCCTGCACCTGGGGACCCATACGGGGAGCCACATCGATGCACCCCTCCACTTCCTCGCTGAAGGGGCATCGATAGACGAGATCCCCTTAGAGCGGTTCATCGGGCCCGCTCAGGTGATCGAGATAAAGGGAAAGGAGATATCCTCAAAGGAGATAGGGGAAGGGCTCGAGGAGGGAATGAAGAGGGTTATCTTCAAGACGGCCAACTCCTCCCTGATGGAGAGGGAGGAATTCTCCAGGGAGTATGTCTACCTCACGGAGGAAGGGGCAGAGTTCCTCGTCGAGAGGGGGGTGGAGCTGGTGGGGATAGATTATCTTTCCATCGAGAGGTTCGGGACCTCCTCTTTCTCCGTGCACAAAAGGCTCTTTTCGGCGGGGATATGCGTCCTTGAGGGCCTGAACCTGAAGGGGGTGAACCCCGGGCGTTACCTCCTCGTGGCCCTCCCCCTGCGCCTTGTGGGGCTTGATGGCTCACCCGTGCGGGCCGTCCTGATCGAGGAGTGATCACCTCACCCTCTCTATGTACTCTCCTGTCCTGGTATCCACCCTGATCACGTCCCCCTCGCTCAGAAACAGGGGGACCTGTATCACTGCCCCGGTCTCCAAGGTGGCCGGCTTGCTACCGCCTGAGGCGGTATCCCCCCTTACTCCTGGGGAAGTCTTCACGATCTTCAGTTCCACGAATATGGGGAGCTCCACCCCGATGGGCTTCCCTTTGTGGAAGAGGATCTTCACCACGGTGTTCTCGGGCAAGAAGTCCTTGGCAGCCCCCACCTGCTCCTCGGTGAGGACCTCCTCCTCATAGGTCTCCTGATCGAGGAAGTGGAAGTCCTCTCCCTCCCGATAGAGGAACTCCATCTCCTTCTCCTCCAGCTCAGCTACCTCCACCCTCTCGCCGGATCGAAAGGTGCGATCTATCACGTTTCCCGTGACCAGGCTCTTCAGCTTGGTGCGGACGAAGGCCCCTCCCTTGCCGGGTTTCACGTGGAGGAAGTCGATGATCACGTAAGGCTCTCCGTCCAGCTCCAGTTTCAATCCCTTGTGGAAATCAGCGGTCGTTACTGCCATCGCTGGCCTCCTTACCTTAGGATTATATCCGTCAGGTCCTTGGGGGCTGTGGTAAGGACCTCGGCCCCCGAGGGGGTGATCAATACCATGTCCTCGATCCTCACTCCGCCCCATTCGGGGAGGTAGATGGCCGGCTCTATCGTGATCACCATCCCCTCCTCGGCCACCTGCGAGGATTCGCTGCTGACGGTAGGCCACTCATGGACCGCTATCCCCACCCCATGACCCGTCCCGTGGCTGAAGTGGGGGCCGAAGCCTGCCGCCTCGATCCTCTCCCTCGCCGCCCGGTCCACCTCCGACAGGGGAACACCCACCCTTATCCGCTCTATGGCCCGCTCCTGGGCCTCCTTCACGATCTGGTAGATCTTCTCAAATTCCCCTCCATCCCCTCCCACCAGGAAGGTGCGGGTCTCATCGCTGCAGTAGCGGTTGTGGCGAGCGCCGAAATCGACGATGACCGGTTCTCCCGCCCCGATCCGCTTCTCGGTGGGGGTGGCATGAGGGAGGGCCGCCCTGGGGCCAGAGGCCACGATGGGCGGAAAGGGAACCCCCTCACTCCCTGCCCTCCTCATCCTGAACTCCAGCTCCAAGGCGACCTCCATCTCCCTCACGCCGGGTTTTAGCAGGGAAAGCACCTCTTTCAGAGCTCTCTCGCTTATGGCGATGGCCTCCTTTATCGCTTCCACCTCATCGGGGCCCTTCCTGGCCCTGAGGCCCTCCAGCTCCTCCCCGATGGGGACGAACTCCACCCCTTGGGCCTCCTCCGAGAGCCTCTGGTATTGCCTCAAGGTCAGGGAGTGGGCCTCAACCCCCACCCTCTTCAGGGAGCGGGAACGGAGCTCCTCGGCGATACCCCTGGCCCAGCTCTTGAGTAACCCGACCTCCACCCCCTCGGCCTCCTCCTTGGCCTGGGTGAAGTAGCGGCCGTCCACGAGGAGCGTTCCCCTTCCCTCCTCGAGCAAAAGCCCCCCCTCCTCCCCCCGATAACCGGTGAGGTAAAAGAGGTTCTCAGGGCTGAAGAGGAGGATTCCCTGAAGCCCCTTCTCGGCGATGAGGAGTTCCAGATCCTTTATTACCTCCCTCATGTCCGCCCGCTATTTTATGGCAAAGGGGGAGGAAGTCAAGGGAGTTGACAGCCAGCAGGGGGCAGGATATAAAGGGGGGGCCATGGCCCAGAAGGAGACGAAGAGGAGATTGCCCCGAAAGAAGATCAAGGAGCCCGATGAGTTCAGGACCTGGGGGTCCCGGGCCCTCGATTACGTCATCGCCCACAGAAGGGCCTTTACGGCCGTAGCGGTCATCGTCGCCGCGATCGTGGTCTCCTCGGTTATCTGGATCAGATACCAGCAGAGGAGGGAGGAGAGGGCCTATGCCCTCCTCTCAGAGGGGATAGAAGGGGTGCACAGCGAGAAGGAGATCTCCGAGAAGATCGCACCCTTTGATAAGCTCTTAAAGGAATATCCGGGCAGCAGGGCTTCCACTTTTGCCCTGCTTTACCGGGCCAACCTCCTCATTGATGAAGGAAAGGGGAAGGAAGCAGAGGCCGATATCGAGAGGCTCCTCCGCCGCGAGGTCCCCCCTTCGATCAGGGTCCTCGCCCTCTCGACGATGGGGGAGATCCTCTTCAGGGAAAAGAAATGGGAAAGGTCAAGGGACTACTTCCAGAAGGCCCTGGGAATGGGCGAGGAATGGCCCCGTTCTTATCTCCTCCTGAAAATTGCCTCCTGCGAGGAGAGGATGGGAAAGAAGAAAGAAGCCCTTTCCCACTATAAGGAACTCTTGAAAACCAATCCCCCTCCTGATGTCGCCCTTTACGTGAGGATCAAGATCGAGGAGCTGGAAGGGAAGTGATCAACGGGAGGCCCTCCTGCTGTGGACCCACCTCCTCACCTTCCCTGCCCTTATGTCCTCCAGAGACAGTCCGGTTATGAAGGAGACATAGGCAGGGATCAGGGGAAAAATACAGGGGGTGAAGAAACTCCCCACCCCCGCCAAAAAGGCGACTATCAACCCTATCTTTTCCATCAAAGGGCCTTCTTTATCAGGTCCTCGAGCACCTGTTTCGGCACAGCCCCTATCACCTTGTCCACTATTTGCCCGTCCTTGAAGAGGATGAGGGTCGGGATGCTCCTTATCCCGAAACGACCCGGGGTGACGGGGTTTTCATCGACGTTCAGCTTAGCGAACTTCACCTTTCCCCCGTATTCCTTGGCCAGCTCCTCGACCACCGGGGCCACCATAAGGCAGGGGGCGCACCAGGAAGCCCAGAAATCTACCAGTACCGGGACATCCGAACCCCCCACCACTGAATCGAAGTTGCTGTCATTCAGTACCATTATTTCTCCCATCTCTGCCCCCTCCTTCATCTATGTCTTGAATCTATGTTTTGAGCGTGGATGGCACCTGCCATCTCCTCCTAAGCTCAGGTAAAACGGGACCCACAGCTACTGCCGCCCAAGGTCCCGGATATACGAGACCCGAAGGTGGAAAGTAATTTCTCCACCTCCTTGCTGCCACAGTGAGGGCACTTCACCTCTTCTCCGTCCTTCGAGGAGAGCTGCAGGATTTCAAAGACCTTCTGGCACTTCTTGCACAAGTACTCATAGAGAGGCATCCTCCCTCACCTCCTTTTTCTTCTTTTTTCATGCATCCTCTCCTGGGTGAGGAAATATATCCCACACCTATCCCTGTACTCGCAGTACTCATCGGGGCGCGGGCACATGGCCTCATCGTATTCCATCTCTATCCCAAACTTCTTGCACTTGAGAACGCCTTTTGCCACCCTTCCTCCCCTTGGCCCGAGAGGAGATACTGCAGCTTTCAGACAGTCAGGTGCTCACCCCTATCTTCGGCAAGATGTACTTGCTCAAAACAAACCATACCCCCAAGATGATTATAAGTCCCCAAAACCCATCCATCCTTTACCTGCCTGTCAGTCCCAAGGCGTTCAGCACCCCCTTTATGCGCGGATCGGAGACCCAATACCGCATCATCGTTCCCTCCCTGCGGGCCGACACAATCCCCTTGTTGCGCAAGATGGCCAGATGCTGGGAGGCCTTGGCCTGGGGAATATCCAAACAGCTCCATATGTTCTTCACACACGCATCGTCCTCGAGAAGGAGCTCCAGGATCCTCAACCTTATGGGGTGCCCTATCACCCTGAGTATCTCTGCTATCTCTCCCCTGTCTAATTCGGCCATCTTTCTCCCAAGATATATTTTGATATTAGTATATTCATTTTTCTCTATGAATCAACCTCCTTTTTTCAGCCCCTCAATCACCCCTGCAGCGATGAGGGGAAACAGTATCTCGTGGTGGCCTCGCAGAAAATAACCCTTGGCCCCTATCAGGGTGGGCCTGCTCACCACATTCTGCAGGGGGCGGTAATGGGGCAGGAAGTCGAGGTTGACGGTGACCATCCCCCTCAGGTCATGGCCCATGTTCTTTGCGAGGGTGAGGGCCTTGAGAAAGACTTCGGGCATCACCACTGCCGAGCCGAGGTTTATGAAGACCCCCCCCTTCAGGGAGGAGACGAGGGAGCAGAAGGTGCGGAAGTCCTTAAAGCTCATCTCTCCCAAGAGCCCCCCGTCCATCGAGGGGTGGATGTGGATCACGTCGGTCCCGATGGCCACATGGACACAGAGGGGGAGACCGAGCCGGTAACCGCTGGCGAAGAGGCTCAGGTCTTTGAAGGGGAAGTCGACCTCCTGCAGGGCCTTCCCCAGGGCCTCTCCCGCGCCGAGCCCCTCCTCCTTTCCTTTCCTCATGGCTGCATGGATGAAGGCGGCCGTCTCCTCGGTGACGCCGAATTCCCCCGCCTCCAGCCCCTCCTCGACCTCCTCCGAGGTATGCCCTGCCATTGCCACCTCCACATCGTGGATCATGCAGGCCCCGTTGAAGGCAAGGGCCCGGACCACCCCCCTCCTCATGAGATCTATGATTACGGGATTAAGCCCGACCTTTATGGGATGGGCCCCCATCCCGAGGAGGACCATCTTCTTCTCCTGGGTCGCCCTCACCAGGTGATCGATCACCTCCCTCAGCTCCTTCCCCGCCAGTATTGTGGGAAGAGAACCCAGGAAGTCCTCCAGGCCTCCGCCTTCCTTCCAGGCCCTGGCGAACTCTTTCACCGAGACCTTGCTCTTCCTCTCCTTGATGGAGACGG
>Ga0190304_1001503_pt1 | contig 10370 bp, 17 predicted proteins | sample 48700712_MG_FD_161670 | JGI IMG/M metagenome (GOLD analysis project Ga0190304, IMG submission 161670) | Hydrothermal vent sediment bacterial communities from Southern Trench, Guaymas Basin, Mexico - 4870-07-1--2_MG | ecosystem: Environmental > Aquatic > Marine > Hydrothermal vents > Sediment ... | reverse complement strand
GGCCAATCATCCCCCCCCTACCCGCATACTCTCCCGCCAAAAAGTAACACGCCTATGTAGTCTATATAGATTTCTCCGCAGGTATATAGTGGTAACATAATCTCACCTGTATCTCTTAACATACTCATATAACTCGTTTATGTCAATAGGTGCGGAGGATATACTGCGTGATAAGAAATCTTCTCCATCTATAAACATGTCTTCCCACTCTCGCTTAACATCTCCGTTTATGTCTATTGTCCTCTCCACCTTCGCCCAAATATTTAAATCCTCCCAACTGCGTGTCTTTGTGTGTGTCAAAACTTCGCCTAATTTAACGGGACGCTCATGCGTAATCTTGTATTGTGTGAGTTTAGGGTAACTGCGTATGTATGCGAAAATATCCTCAAACTCTCCATGCGGAGTTAAGATTTTGCCGACCCTTTTAACCGCTATACCTCGCATCCTTATTTTGTCCGCTATTTTGTATATACCGCTCATTAAGACATAGGTTTGACCGCTTAACTCTTCCGACCATCCTCCTAAATCTTTGCTTAACGGTGTGTTATGCTTTCCGTATATGAGCAAACTGTCGGTTGCCATGCCAATTATTCTCTTACCGTATTTCTTCGCTTCTTTGTATAGGTTTATGCGTCCAATAGCGGTTATGAGTGTTGCGTATGGAGGAGAAAACAATTTACCTGTTAAGTATATCTCGCCTTTCTTTTGTTTCTCATAAAACGCTCCATATATGCTATTGAGGATTATTTTAACGAGCATATACTCCATATCTTTACCCTTCGCTCTTCGCTTCCACTCATACAAATGCTTTACAACATCCTTTAAGAAATACTCGCCTTCTCCCTTCGCTTCCACTCCACCTAATATTTCTATGTCGCAGTCCTTCTCATACGCTAATATCTCCTCTTTTGTTGCGTATGTTATAAACTCGCCCTTCGGAAAAATAACTCTTCCTCTAAACCTAAACGGGAAGGGTGTTATAAATGCGTTATCTTTAGTATTGACTTTGATTTTGTAAAATCCGTGTGTGTTCTCATATTTGATTTGGTCGCTTCTTCTCCACGCATCCTTTGGGTATGCTTTGAGAAAAGTCATCGCATACGGGTAACTGCTATTTATATCTAATAATACGCACTCGCCTATGTTACCTCTTTGCGTTACCTCAAACCTTCCTCCGAAGTATGCGAGTAAAGCCAATTTATTTACAATTGGCGGGAAATCGGGAGCGGTTGGTATTCTTGTGTGTCTGCGGAAGTATTCTTTGCTTATGTATGCTTTTGATATGTATTTTGTCGGTATAAATCCTATGTTGTATTTGAGGGTGTCTTTGAGCAAAACGCCCAACCTTGCGGTAAGTTCGCAGTCCTTAATACAATACTCAATAATCTCCCGCTCCCTTTCCTTCCACAGTTTAAAATCATCGTTAAGTTTAGTCCTGTCTATTAACTCTGTCAATTTACCCTCGCCTAAATATTTCTGCGAAGCGGTTTCTAATGCGGTATTGTAAAATTGATATAGGTCAAAGAAATCATGCGTTTTGTGTCCTCTTTGTATTGTAAATGCTTTCTTCGGTATGTATGATATTTTGTAATCTCCCCAAACCGCTTCGCCCTCCTCATATAATTCTTTAGCAAAGTCCTCGCCTGCGTATTTTAGCATAGCGAAGAAATCATAATCTATGTTCCAAAAGAAACCATGTGTTCCCCTCCATGTTTTCCTCGTTAAGAATTGTAATATGCGAGTAAAGGTGTCTTCGCATACCCTTTGCTCCTCAATTATGAGATATTGACCTGTAGAGTTTGCTATTAAGCGAGCATAACCCTTATATGTTTCCGTGTCCCAACCTATTATATCATGATTTTTCGCCTTACTCGTTAAGGTGCGTAATGGTCGCTTACGCCAAACTATTTTATCTAAATCAACATGCGGTTCGTTTTCGGGTATGAGCATAGCGACCACCTGCGTTTAGGTGTCCGCTTTTTCGGGTAACGCTTCGCTCAAATAAGATTTGTAAATTCTTTCCTTTACTTTCGTTTCGGGTGTCCATTTCTGCGGTTGTTTTCTCTCGCTTAAGAATTCTTTAATTTCCTTCCACGACCAACCTTCTTCGTCATGTAATCGCTTTACTACTTCGTCATAGAATACATGTTGCGTTAATTTACCCTCATAAGTTCTCGCTCTATTTACAAACGAAAATCTTCGCCAATCGTCCAACATGTCTGCTCTGCGGTATGATAATCCTTGTCGCATCGCTTCTCGTTGTAATTGATTAAACGACCATCCCAACCTCTCCGCCCTTTCCATTAATGATAAATACTGTTCTCCTCTCGTTAATCCGAGTTTTCCCCAAAAATTGTAAGCCATTTCCCTTCCCTCCTCATACGCACATATTCTAATTCTGTCCAAGCCAATAATTCTTCCATATACTTCTCTCCGTATAGGATTTTGAGTGTCGCTAATAATCTCGCTATCTCATAGGTGCGTGGTGTGTAACGATGGACGGGTATTTTAAACTTTACTACAGCACATAGCGGAAACCCTCTTCCATAGTAATCATCGTTTTTGTCTATGCCAACATATTCCACGCATCGTTGATAACCCTGTCTATGTTTTCCTTTCTTATGAGAAAATAAGGGAGGAGAAGAGGAGATTTTTCCCTCGCTCATTTCTCTCTCTCCTCCTCAAAAGTATATAAACAAGTGTGCGAAATCGTCGCAGTCCCTTATATCTTCCCGTGTTAATTTATATCTTCGCTTTAGGTTGTCTATGCTTCGCTCTATTCTGCGTATATCTTTTTGGTGTCTATATTTTTCTGCGAGTAAGAAGGTAATTAACGCTTTGACTTGTTCCTTGTTCCATGAGCATTCCACAGCATTTACCACTTCGCACCACCGCCTTAAAAGGTTTCTCTATGTTCGTCCTCCTCTCGTTGTTTCTCCTCCTCAAAGATATACCTATACATCAATAGTCCTTCGTTACTCAATAAGTCCCGTATTGTCTTAAGTGCGTCAAGGAAACCTTGCTCATAGTAGAATAGGTTGATGTTTTGTTGTATGAGTGCGGTTGCTCGCCTTTCCGCATGTTCTATTAACGCATCCGTAACAAACTCCCGTAACTCCTTTGCTTTCCGTATTTTCTTATATGTTATCTCCCGCTCCATTTCTTACCACCTTATTCGTCCTTCTCTATAACGATTTCCAATACGCCTTCCATATCTTCGCCCTCGCCTATTTTTGTGATTTTGCGGTAATCATAGGGTATAACCGCCTGCTCTTTGAGCGTATATGTTATCTGTGCTTTTACCCTCAATTCTTCGCCTGTTGTATTGACTATTTTTATCTCCGTTATTCTCATTTCCACCACCTAATCTGTCTCCAATATGCTTCGCATCTTCTCTATTAACTCTGTCGTTGTTCGCTCTGTTCCACATGTCTCGCACTTCCACTTGTCTTCTCCGACCTTTCGGAAGAAGCGACCCGCACCGCATTTGTCGCAATAGGTATAGAGTATGTTCCGCTCTGCGTTTTCGTTGGGTATTTGTCGGTAAGGAAAACGCATAAACGCAACAAACTCTCGCTCTCCGTGTAAGAATGCTTCCAAACTGCGTATGGAAGCGACATAAACGATTTCTCCGTCCCGCATTCGCACTCCGTTTCCGCTCTGCGTCCTTCGCATATATACATACCTTCTTTCTTCGCTCATTTTTACCTCCTCCTCATTATCTTCTTTATCTCCGCCCTAATTTCTTCTAATTTCTCTCTCGCTTCGTTTGCCATGCTCAAATGATATTTCCTTCTCGCTATCGCTTTTTCTCGCTTCCGCTCCCAATACCTTCGCATCTCTTCGTCGTTTTGGACTTCGTCGTCAATAAGCATTCTCTCGCAGTAGTCAATTTCTGCGGATGCGACCTTCGCCTGTCCGCTATGTCCGTAATAGCGACCCCTCCATGTTTGCTCTTCCTTTAGTAACTCCACCAACCGCTCCGCTTTGTTCTTCTCCCCTTCGCTCATTTTAAAACGCCTCCCAAATTTTCTCCGCTTCCTCAATATCTCTTCTCAAGTCAATACCTTTCGTTATGAGGTTGTTCGCTTCCCGCACTACTATGTCGCACATTCTTCCTGCGGTTTTTATGTCTCCGTGTTGTAATGCGGAAAGAATTATCTCCGCATTCTGCTCGCATAACCTCGCCAAATCTCGCACATAGTCCGCCTTCGCAGTGATTATGTGTTTTATCTCTTCCTTCGCCCTCGCTATGTCCTCCCTGCTCCGCAGATTTGTCGCCCTTATTATCTCCCGTATGTCCCGCATCTTCCACATCACCGATATAATGTAAGATACCCCTCTTTAAATTCTTTTCGCATATATTTCGGATGGAGATTTATATAGTTATATAATTCTGCGAGTTATCTATTTAGATTTCCGCTCTACTATTGTAACGAGTTTATATAATCGCATCTTTAAGAAGTGTTCTCCTCTCTCCCGCCTTTCCGCTCCCTTTCTCCACTCTCCTCCCGTTTTTTCGGTTGGCATTTTAACTCGCCTTCGCTTCCGCTATATAATATTCTATGTAATCTTTCTTTACATTAATCTCTTCCAATATCTTCTTCGCTTCCGCTTCCGTTATAATACCCGCCTTTAGCCATTTTACTACTGTGGAAGCGGAAGGTAATTTTACACTCCCCAACCTGCGAGCATCCTCTTTATCTAAAACAATATTTATTGTCTCCTCGCTCAAACCTATATCACGCAACCTCTTCTCCGCTTCCGCCCTTGTTATCTCGCCTAATGCGTAAGCATCACGCACATACTTTTGTATTTCCCGCATGTCTTTCTCCGCTAATTTCGCCTTCCATAACTCTACTAATGTTTTAGCATCCTCTTCCGTGTAACCTATGCGTTTGAGTAAAATAACCGCTTCGCTCTCATTTACTAAACCGTAATAAAGCAAATTGCGTATTTCGGTTTTAGTCCATAACCGCACTTCTTCCTGTCTATAAGATTTGTAAAATTCCACCATTAACTCCGCATCTTTCTTTGTATAACCGACCTCCATTAACCTCGCCAATAACTCCTCCTCATTAATTAAACCCAATTCGTAAATTCTCCTCAAATCTACCCTCGTTAATGGAGCGTAAGATATAGCGACCAACCTGTCCCTCCATCTCAAATCATAATCCGCTTGTTTTAAGTATGTCTTAACTGTCTCTATTGTCGTTTCTAATTTTGACATGTCCAAACCCATTTCCTTATAAGCACTTCCACGCACCTTTAACACTTCGGGATTTAAACGGTGTAACATCTCATAAACCTGCGTCGGAGAAGGTAAGTCCCAGTGTGATTTCCAATACCATTCTAAAACTTCCCTTCGCATACCCGCCTTCTCCGCATATTCCACTATATCGTCGGGAAACTCCGCAGATAACGCTTCCTGCGTTTCTTTGTCGTCGGTAAATACCTCTCGCACCGCAAATCTGATAAAATCTGTCGGTGTTGGGTAACTCCATATTAATCCTTTTAAAACATCTATATCTCTATCCGCTAAACCGTGTTCCTTAAGCATAAGATTAAAATCGTTTTCGGAAATTAAACCTCGCAAATATGCGGTGATAATCTCCGTAATTGTAAGTTTGGGTTTATACATTTCCAAAAGATAATAATGTAAATCCGTCGCATATCCTTGTGTTAATAACATTTGCTTTATCCTCTCCGCATCTGTCGGATTTCTTCGCATGTAATAAGCACACTCGGCAGGGTTTAGCGGTGTTGGTGTTAATTTTGAGTTAAAGAAGTTTTGTATGTTGCGACCAAAACCGCCTAAACCCAACCCAATAGCAACACCACCCGCCGTTGTTGCTAAATAAGCCAAAATTGGTGCTAAAGCAATAGGTTTATTTCCCGCTTCTTTCTCTATGTAATCTTTCCATTCTTTAAAAATATCATGCTCCATTAATTCTTTCGGTATAATCCTGTCTATGTCGGGTTTAAACTCTACTTCCAAATGCTTAATAATCATAATAACACCTTCTTTTAAGGTATTTGCGAAATCTTTAACGAAATTGTTTATAGCATCCGCTATTGGCGTTATTGGTGCGGTTGCTATTTCCACCATCTTCGTTATCACATCTCCGACCCTCATTTTCCTCCACCCTTTATCTTCCTTTCTAAATCTTCTAATACATTATCAATAGGTATGTCTATGTCTAAAATCTTCTCAATAAATTTCTCGCCTTCCGCTAATAAGAAATCCGTTAAAGCGTCCCAACCTCCGCAAATCGCTCTCCACACATCTTCGGGTATTTCCCAAATTTTGTTCCATAGTTTATCCGCTTCGTTCCATAAATCCTTAATTGACTGATTTAGAAAAGGTATGTCCCAATTGAGTATGTTGTCCAATTGTGTGTCCGCCCAATTCTTAAAATCTTCCAAAGAAGGTATTTTTATGTTTTGTATAGTGTCCAAAGCATCCTCAATTGGTGTTACAATTGAGGAGAAATAAGGTTCTAATCTGTTCCATAACTCCGCAACACTCTCGCCAAATGTTGTTACCCAATTGTCTATTTTGAGTATAGCGTCAGTAACTATATCATCCGCATAAGTTTTCGCATTCTCTACTAAATCCTCTACTTCGCTCCATGTATGCTTTAGGATGTCAAAAAACATATCTGCTCTTTCCACCCAATACTTTGCTATATCATCTACCCAATTCCAAAGTTCGTTCTTAATGTCCCAAATTTTGTCCTTAAATGCGTCCCACCAATCTCCGAGCCAGTCCGTCCATGTGTCCCAAATGTCAAAAATACCCAATTCTCTCTCCCCTCCCTCGCTATAATAGCGTTATAATAAGTCCAATTATCACTCCCGCTATGCCAAAACTCCACTGTAATATACGCTTAACCCAGTTTATACTTTCCTCTACCCTTGCCAAACTTTCCTTTATTTCTCCCAATTCTTCCCGTATTTCCGCTATTTCCTTTTCCATACGCTCAATTCTCTTCGTTATCTCCATTCCTCTTGCTCACCTGCGTTATAGCGGTATAAGGCGTAAATGATGATAAACATCAAAAGAAGGGTCAGTCCCACCTACATAATACTCTACTACTAAATAACACGCTTCGGGTATTACCGCTGACAGTTTAGATTTTGTTGCGGAAGTTATTGTCTCATGCCATAGTTCCATCGTTGTTCCAGTATTATCAAAAAGTCCGTAAAAAATACCTATGTCAAGTGTTGGAGAAGTCCCTGATACATTTGTTACCCTCACCATACTTTCTAATTTACATCTTCCAACACACGCTATTGTCGGATACCATGCCTTATAAGTCGTTAAATTGTCTATATACTTATAATCCGTAAGATAATGTCCCTTTAAACTCCGTAATGGCATTAACTTTACTTCGTCAATATAGAATATGTCCGTGTTATATCCTCCATTAAAATAACCGCCCACTTTAAAGTGTGTTATATCACTAAATCCTCGCAATATCGCCTTAAATGTCCTCCAATATCCCTTCGTATTATTATAACAAACCCAATAATTATCTATAAGGTTACCTTTATCATCCATACCGTATAACATAGCAACATTATACCATCCTTCCACCATCTTAAACGAAAAGATAAATAAGTAACCCTCATATTCCTCAAATGAGCAAACTTTATCGTAAGCAATATACCCCATCGCTAAATCAACATCCGAAGATAACTTTAATCCGTAATTTCCACGCAATTTCGCTTCCGAAGTTACCGTTGCGGTAAATTGTTGCGTCTTCCCAAACGGTTCTAACTCCCAACCTGTCAAATCTCCTGTCTCAAAGTCCCCGTTAAAAAGAAGATTTCCTTTTAACACCATTCCACATCACCACCTTATTCTATGCTTACTCCCAATTCCGCATACTCTTCTTCCAATTCTGCCTTCCTGCGTTGTAACTCGCCTATTTCCTTTTCCAATTCTCGCATCCTCTTCTTTAGATTAAACGCTTTTATTATCTTCCACGCATCCTCTTCCTTTATCACCACTACCATCTTTCCATCACCACCTTTTACCTCATTCCTATTATCCAATATGTCGCATCACTACCACCATACCTTCGCACCTTTATATATTTTGCGTTTATATCAAAATCTCTCGGCTGGTCTCCATCAACATATACTTCGTCGCTCCATGTTACTCCATCTATGCTAAACTTCGCTAAATACGGATAATCCAAAGCCTCAAACCTTATGCGGTTTGGTGTCCATGCGAAAGAAAGTGTCCCCGACCATTCCACGCCTGCCGTCCCTTCCAAAGTGTCTATCTGCTCAAACCCTGCTCCGCTTACTGCGACCTTAAGCAAACCTCCCGAAGTAACTCCAACCTTCTTCGGTTTTCCGTTTGACTGCCAACCTAAAAGGTAAGCGAATGTCCTTTGGAATATATTATTTACTCCATAGCGTCGCACTTTCGTCGGGTATGCGTTGATTTCGTCGCCTATTTCCTCCTCTACCCTTTGTAACACTACATCTACTCTCGCTTCTTTTACTTCCCGTCCTGTCCCTCCCTCAAACTCTCGCCTTCTTCCTCGCACTCGCATGTCTCTCTCTCCTCCTTCTCCTCACGCTATAATCTCATATTCCACCCATCCATCTATACTCCCTTGATTTCCACTGCTCTGCGGTTTTAATATAAACTTTAGTGTCTGTCCGACAGGTATCTCCACATCTAAATCAATAATCCTTTCGGGTGCGAGGTCGCTTGCGACCTCAAGCGGTATGCTCTCACATATCCTCTCTCGCTCAAGCCAAACATCTAATATCACAGGATTTGTATTAACATCCGTGATAACAAGGCGTCGCACCTTCTTCTTCTCCTCCTCCGTTGATGTGATTTCTAATACCGTGTTACCTTCGTCGCTACTTGTTCCGTTATTTATACCTTTGTTATATATCACCATTTTTCCTCACCCTCCGCTTATTCTAATATTTTAACCCTCTCAATAAACGCTATTTCTGCGTATTGTGTCGGAATAACACCTGTGTTTGTCGCCTGTCCCGCAGTTATATAAACCTTTAGTTCGTCGCCTGCTTTAAACGCTAAAGATGTTGGCGGTATGTAAGGTTCTCGCCTGTCGTAAGCAGAGTAGTTACCAACAATACTAAACCCCCTGCCAAAGTATGTTCCCGCACTTATACCGCTAAAGGTCGGCTGATAAAACGGCAGTCCATTTCTGTCGTCGTCAAATAACACCTTACGCCCTTTAAAGAATTTTAGATATTTTGTATAGGTGTAATCATCAACATCATCATAATCTATACTCTCCGACCCCAACACTCCCAAAATCTCAATTTCGTGCTTTGACGGCACTGCGTCGCCAACAGGGAAATCAGGAAACTCCGCACTCGTTTTTACCGTCTTAATCTCATAATCTCCCGAATTTGCCAATAATGTATCTGGCTGTCCGTAATTGACGAAAACATACTCGCTTGCTTCGCTTCCGTTTGGCATGTCTTTCCTAATGTCTCCCGCATCATACTTCTCATAGATAATAGTAACATTATTAAGTTTCTTTCCCGAAGTGTAAGGTTTGACCCTAAAGGTTTGACCTTCTGCGACAGGATAACCGTCCATCCATCCTCGCTTAATCATATATGAGAGTAGCGTAACACTCCCGCCTGCCAATAGTCCTCGCAAAATCTGATTATCCTTCGTTACCGCCTGTGGAGCAGGAAGATGCGAACCCAAAGGATGTCCATCAACCCTAAAGAAGCCAACCGTTGTTTTCTCAATTTCCACCAATACATAAGTGTCGTCGCTTCCATCTATGATAATATCCTTAACCTTAAACGCTTCTCCCGTGTCTGCGGATAACTCAACCGCTTGGTCTGCTCCCTTTCCAAATGCGGTTTTTACCATAAAAGGTTCTATGAGAGCCATATTCGCACCACCTTCTTACCGCTTACTCGCTTAACGCTTCTTCCTCTTCTCTTCCATACACTTCGCCATCTCAATTTGGAAGCGTTTTGACTTCTCCGCCCTTTGCTCAACCGTCGTTGTTGGCATACCCTCAACCGCTTTCTTCGCCCTCTCTATACATTCTGCGACATCTCGCATCCTCTCCGCATATTTCTCGTTTGCTTCCTCTGATGTCGCACCCGTAAGCCACCTGTCCGCCTTGTTAAGTGTCGCCTTCTGCCAACCTTCCGTCCCAACACGCTCCGCTCCCGCCTCAAAGCGTCCCTCTTCCATCGCCTTCCTCAAACCTGCGTTGCGTCGCTCCTTCGCCTTCTTAAATTGCTCAAGCCAATCCTTTGATGGACTTCCCACGCCTTCCTTATAATACGCTTCGCTAACCGCTATACGCTCACTCCTCTTCTTAACCGCCTTCTCAACAATA
>Ga0190304_1001502_pt1 | contig 10370 bp, 8 predicted proteins | sample 48700712_MG_FD_161670 | JGI IMG/M metagenome (GOLD analysis project Ga0190304, IMG submission 161670) | Hydrothermal vent sediment bacterial communities from Southern Trench, Guaymas Basin, Mexico - 4870-07-1--2_MG | ecosystem: Environmental > Aquatic > Marine > Hydrothermal vents > Sediment ... | reverse complement strand
GAGGAAAAAGTAATAGAAAATGCCCTTCCCCATTTTCGGAAAATAGCCAAGGAATTTGGGCTGTCAAAATAATGTCAAAGGTCAAAACTCAAATGAAAGACAATAGACAGTAGACACCAGGAAATATCTATAGTCCACTTTTACCCTTGTAGACTTTGGTGCAACCTGTATCTCTGAAAATGTTGCTATAATTGTAATAATAGTTAAGAAAATGCTACAATAAAAAAATGAAAAAAGTAATAGTAGCCTTAAGTGGAGGAATGGACAGTGCAGTAGCTGCATATTTACTTAAACAAAAAGGTTATGAAGTTAAGGCGGTGTTTTTAAGATTAACGGATAATTATCCCCCCTACCCTCCATCGGCTATTGCCCAGTTTTTAGGAATTCCTTATACAGAGCTTGATTTAAGAGAAGATTTTAAAAAATTAATTATTGAACCATTTGTCAAATTTTACCTTTGTGGAAAAACACCAAATCCCTGCATCTGGTGCAATCAAAAGATTAAGTTTGGGATTTTACTGGATAAAGTTAAAAAAATGGGCGCAGATTATTTAGCTACTGGCCATTATGCTAGAAAAATCTATCAAAAAGGAAGATACCTCCTTTTAAAGGGTATAGACAGGAAAAAAGAGCAATCCTATTTTTTATTTTATGTCTCTCAACAAAAATTATCTCATATTTTATGGCCATTAGGGGAATTATCCAGAAATAAAGTTGAAAATATTGCTTCAAATATCGGATTTTATATTAATAAATTTAAGGAAAGCCAGGAAATTTGTTTTATTCCTGATAATAATTACCGATTATTTTTAGAAAACTACGCTAGAGATAAATTAGATAGATTAAAGGATAGGGGGGAAATCGTTAATGAACAAGGAAAGATTTTAGGTCAACATAGAGGTTTTTGGCGCTACACTATTGGACAAAGACATGGTATTGGGGTTTGCAGTAAAAAACCATATTATGTAAAAAAAATAGATGCAGAGAAAAACTTACTTATTGTAGCCCCTCGCCCTGCTCTATTTTTTAAAGAGGCTATAGTAGAAAAACCAAATTTTTTCCCATTTGATTATTTGAAATCAGTTTTAGAGGTTTCCGTTAAAATTCGCTATAGACAGGAGGAGACACCAGCAATAATCCAACCTTTAAATAAAGAGTTAATTAGGGTAGTATTTAAAAAGCCTCAATTTGCAGTAACACCTGGTCAGGCAGCCGTATTTTATCAAGGAGACATTTGTGTAGGAGGTGGCCTAATAAAATCTGCCCAATGAATATAGCCATTTTTACTATAGGTTGTAAAGTTAATCAGTATGAATCTGATTCCCTGGCTAGTTTGTTTAAGAAAAAAGGCTATAGTATAATTGATAACATAGAAAAGGCTCATATTTGTATAGTTAATACTTGCACTGTAACCCACCGGGCAGATTATGATAGCCGGCGTCTTTTGCGTCAAATAATCAAAAAAAATCCCCAGGCTATTTGCGTTGCAACTGGTTGTTATGCTCAAATAGCTTATAAAAAATTGGCTCAAATAAAGGGGATTGATTATATCGTTGGGAACAAAGAAAAGGCAGAATTAATAAAACTTTTGCCTTATTTAAAAAAACAATCTTTTCCCCAAATATTAGTGGAAAAAAATCCTACCACTTTAGATACTTTAGTTTGTTTTCCTCCTTCTGATAGAGACACTATAAAACGAACTCGGGCCTATTTAAAAATTCAAGATGGTTGTGATGCCTTTTGTAGTTATTGCATTGTGCCTTATGCCAGGGGAAGGGCTAGAAGTCTAAGTCCTGAAGAAGTAATAAAACATATTTATTACCTACAAAATCAAGGGTTTAAAGAGCTTGTGTTTTGTGGTATCCATTTGGGAGAATATGGGAAAGACCTTTCTCCACCTATTTCTTTTTTATCGCTCTTAAAACTAGTTAAAGACCAGGGATTGGATTTACGTATACGGTTAAGTTCAATGAATCCTGCCGAAATTAATTACCAATTTATAGAGTTATTTGAAAATTGGCCAAATCTTTGTCCCCATTTACATATTTCCCTTCAAAGTGGCTCTGAGAACATACTTCAGAAAATGGGGAGACCTTATACCGTAGATAAATTTAAAGAAATTGTGTTAGATTTAAAATACCGTTTTCCCTACTTTGCCATTGGTGTAGACATTATTGTAGGTTTCCCAGGAGAAACAGAAAGAGACTTCTTACAAACCTATAATTTAATAAAAGAAATGCCTGTATCTTACTGCCATATCTTTTCTTATTCTGATAGGCCTGGAACAAAAAGTGCAAAAATGAAAGAAAAAGTGCCATTAGAAATTATTAAAAAAAGAGTTAAAGCACTTAGACAATTAGATAAAAATAAAAGAGCCCAATTTTTTAAAGAAAATATGGGAAGAACAGTTCAGGTATTAATTGAACAAAAAGTGGATGGTTTTTCTAAGGGACATAGTGAAAATTATATTTCTGTTTATATGGAGGAAAAAACCGAAATAAATCAAATCATTGCAGTTAAGCTCATTGATTATTTTCATGATGGAGTATATGGAAAGATACACAGAGGTAAGTAATTGTGGAGAAAAACATTAAAGAAATTTTACAAACAGGCAGTAGCCTTTTAGGTATAAATTTAAATCAAAGGCAATTACATCAATTTCAGCTTTATCTATTAAGGTTGAAAAAATGGAATAAACATATCAATTTAACCTCTCTAAAAAATGACAAAGAAATTGTTATAAAGCACTTTTTAGATTCTCTCACACTAATTTCCTTTTTAAAACCCTCCTGGCAGGTAATAGACATTGGTAGTGGGGCAGGATTTCCTGGTTTACCTTTAAAAATTGCCCTACCCTCTCTTAAGGTAACTTTAGTAGAAGCTAGACGAAAACGTGTAGCTTTTTTAAAAGAAATTAAACGCCTTTTAGACTTAAAAAATATAGAAATTATTCAAGCCTACCTTGAGCCTAAGCGCTCAATTTTACCTCTGGCCAGCTTTGATGCTGTATTTAGTCGCGCAGTGGCACCATTATCTCAATATATAGAACTAGCACTTCCTCTGGTTAAAGAAGGTGGATTGATTTTATCTATGTTAGGAGAAAAAAAATCAAGAGAAACATTAGGAAATATTTGTCAAAAATACCCAGTTTCTATCGCAGAATGCAAAAGTTTTATACTGCCCTTTAGCAATATCAAAAGAGAAATAGTGGCATTTAAGAAGACTTAAAAACATCATCTAACATCTCTTTTAACTTGCCCTTATCAGGAATAAATCCAAATACCCTTTCCCATACATCAGGCAATTCCATACATAAATAAACCACCACATTGGGTGCATATTCTCTAATCCAACTCAGTATTTTTCTATAAACATGAATGCGAATAGGCTTGAAGTAACGGCGTTTACCATCTATAGCCGGGATGAATTCTCCATAAATAATGTCACTCTGGGGAAACCGACGCTTAATAATATGTTTTAAACGGGGCATAAAGCGAAAACTACCTAAACTAATCCAGGCAATACCTTCAGGTTGAATGTATTTAAAAAGCCAATCAATGGTTTTTTTATAGTCCTCTTCCCAGCCTGGATAATAAATTATGGGGTCAAAATGAAAACCTACCCAGTAACCCCATTTTTGACATTTAGCAGCCGCCTTAAGGCGCTCTATTAAGTTAGGTGCCCCGTGTTCTTCCTGAAAAGTGATTTTTTCTGTATTAAGAGACCAGGAAACCACCGTATGCCTATTGTGTCCCAATTGGGATAAGTTTTCTATTACTGTGCTTTTAGTCTTTAATTCTAAAATGAGATTATCCCGTTTAGCAAAATAAGGCACCAATTTTTTGCTTAAATGGGTGATATGGTCACAGAAAAGGCTATCTGTTAACTCTCCGGTGCCAATGCGATAAAAACCTGTTTTTATATTATCTAATTCTCTAAATAAATCTTTTAAATTGGTATAGATTTGGATAAAGGGCTTATTTAAATAACTTTGTAAAATACAATAACTGCAATCAAATGCACAATTTGTGCCCACTTCTAAGATGCGATATTCACAACTAAGATAAAACTTTTTATTTGTGCAAGGACAAGGGCGGAAAAAACGTCCTTTGTTTTTGGTAAGATAGAGAATGTGTTTGTCATAAATACTGCCATTTGATTTATCAGATAATACTATCTGTTGAGGAATATGAGATAGCCTGCTCAGAATTTCTTGAGTATAAGATAAATTTATGACCGATTTATCTATGAATACCTTTTGAGGAAAATAGCGTTTCAAACCATTGTTCACCAATCAACTCCTGCCAGGCCTTAGTTTGAGATATTTTAAACAATTGTTGCAATTTTTCCGAGAATTCAATAGCATTCTTAAAGTTTAATTTCAATTTATATTCACCATCTTCCCAATATAATGGAGGAATGATATCACAACCAGAAGGTAAATTTAATGATTTTAGTTTACTTCTAAAAATTTCTTCGGCTGTAAACAATAGAGGAAAACGCACTTGACGCAAATATGCTCTTATCTGATTTAATTTTTTCTCTCTAGGAATATTATAATTATTAAGGGTTTTTTCAATCTTTTGATTTATAATTTCCTCTACCGAAACCTTATCTCTTCCCCGAATATCCAAGATGTATTCTACTATCTCTTTTTGTAAAGAGTAACTGGGACCAAGCTCTGTAAATAAAACATGGATCTTTTCTCTTTCTTTATCAGATAAAGATGCTATTTGCTTAAGAATATCAGGGAAAATTTTAAAACTCATTATCTTCTCAATGTGGCTACTAACCGTTTAGGAAATAAAAATAAATCCAAGGCATCATTAATATTATTGACTATTATATGGGCATTGAGTAAGGCCTCTACTGCTGTCCCCTCTTCTCCTAAAATGCAAATACTGAGTGCGGCTTCCTTAAACATAAGGCTATCATTTACCCCATTGCCAATAGTTACGCAATATTTATTGTTCAAGTTTTTAATAAATGTTTGTTTTTCTACTGCACCATTTAAAGAAGCAATTCTATGAATTTGCACAGGCAAATTTTGAAAAACTTGTGCTACTGTGCCATAAGTGTCTGCGGTAAGAATAAAAATTCTCTCAAAAATGGTGCTTAAGTGCTTTAAACGTTTTTTTACACCAGGTAATAATTTTCCATCAAGGGCAAGAGTGCCATTTAGGTCCAAAATCAAATATCTAATATCTAATTGACCCCATCCAGGAATGGAGATATTTAATCCTTTTTTCATTTACTCACTCTCAGTTTTTTCTAAAGCAAACTCTAAAAATGCCTGAGCAAAAGGAGAAAGTGTTTTATGTTTTAGATAGACGAGATAAAAATCTCTACTTAAGGGCTTTTTGTCAAAATAAACAATTTTTATGAGACCTGCCTTTAGTTCTATTTCTATTGCCCGTTTAGAAAGAATAGAAATTCCTATGCCATTTATAATAGCCTGACGAACTGCTTCGGTACTACCTAGCTCAGCTACTATGTTCAATTTATCTATATTAATTCCTCTTTGGTTTAAAAAATGTTCCATAACCATCCGAGTACCAGAGCCCTGTTCTCGAAGGATAAATGGTAGATTTTGAAGAGAAGTAAGACTAAATTCTTTTGGAGATAGAGCATAATCACTAGGCATAGCTAGAACCAATTCATCCTTGGCAAAGGGCACAAAAGCCAATTTTGGTTCAGACAACTTTGCCCCAACTGTTCCTATTTCTATCTCTCCATTAAGCACAAAATCTACAATTTGCTTAGTATCACTAATTTTAAGAAAAATTTTTACATCAGGATAAATGGATTTAAATTTTCCTAATAACTTTGGTAAAATATATTGACCAGGAATAGTGCTTCCCCCTAATTTTAAATTCCCCTTTTTATATCCCAAAAATAAATTTACCTCATTCTCTGCTTCTTCTTTAAGGGCTAAAAGACGTTTGGCATATTTATAAAATATTTCTCCTGCCTGAGTAGGAATTACCTCCCTTCCCTGCCGATCAAAAAGGCGAGTGCCCAATAAATTTTCCAAGGAAGCAATATAACCACTCACTGAAGGCTGAGTGAGATATGCCTGTTGAGCTGCCTTAGAGAAACTGCGAAGTTCAAATACCTTACAGAATAATGAGAGTTTTTTAAAATCCATTTAATCCTTCCCCAAAAAGTTTAACCTAACTATTGATAATTGGCAATTGAGTCATGCCCATTTTCTTTTATAATTGAAAGAATACTCCCGTGGTAAAAAAATTCCTTTTTTAGTTACAATTTTATTTATTTTATTCCGCAAAATATGCCTCAAATCTATGCCAAATTGGCTAATTCCCAGAGATTGCAATTCTTTTAGATATGGCCCCAGAGATATAGGAGTTTCAGGCAAAATATAGGTTATTTCATCCCGAATAATAGGATAAAATGACTCTCCTAAAGGAGAAACAAGCGAGGCGTTTTGCCAAAATGGTTTTAAACTAAAACGAGATGTCCAAAGAGGGGGACGGGTATAAACCATTATAATTAAGTTCTGAGGTGACCAGTAGTTGATAATTTTTCTGATAGTTTCTCTATCCAGTTCTAAAGAAAGGGTTAAATTTCTTATCCCCAAAGACTTTAAACTACGCAATGCCAAATGATTGGCTATATTCAAGGTATAGTCACTACTTAAAATTAAATCTTTTATTCTATCAAGCAGCAGGAAATGACCAATATTAGCTAAGTGCCAGTGCTGAAATCCTAAATTAGAAAGATGGACAATAGCCCTCTTAAAAAAATTAAGTTGTTGAGGTAAAATTATTGGTGGAAGACTTAAAACAATATTGGGAAATTTATTCAATAACTTTCTAAAGTTGGACACTAACTTGGGGTAAATCTGAAAACGCAAGGACAGAATGGGTATACTATTAGAGGGTAAAGGATGTTGAAGGAAATAATCTATTTCCTCATGGCGAATCCACCATATAATTTTCTTTGATACTTTTTGGGATTTTTTTAATCCTTGAGTGTAAATCCATTGAGAAAGATGTTTTTCTTTTGAAGAAGAAGGTTTAAACTTTATGGGAGCAACCAATTGTTTTAGTTTTGACTTTAATTTTTTATCTGATTTAGCTATCTTTATTTCTGGAGTGATGGTTTTAAAAAGCAAGTATCCAAGCTCTATTTCTTCTGGAGCATTAATTTTTAATAAATTACCTGCCTTTTCTAACTTCTTTACTTTCCAAGACACTCCCTTGCCCACACTTTCGTTTTGTGCCCTTAACCTGTCTCCTATTTGGATTTCTGTCTCTGGGAGCAAGAAAATTTCTCCTTTTTCTTTGCGTATCACCCTACCTACATAGAGCCCAAATGCCCCTGGCTGTTTAGGATTGATTACATCCTTGGGATTAATTCCCAGAAAAAAACCTTTAGTAAGTTTTCTACCACCTGCTTGAAGGATTAAAGACTTAGCATATTCAAGGGCGGATTTCTTTTCATCTCCTGAGGCATCCCGGACTAGACGATAGGCCTCCACTACACTAGCTACATACTCAGCGCTTTTCATACGTCCTTCTATTTTTACAGAAGTAATGCCCAATTTCTGCAATTGAGGAATTAATTCCAGGGCAGATAAATCTCCACAGGATAAAAAATATCCCTTTTCTTTTCCCCATTGATACAAAAAGCGACAGGGCTGTCTACACCTGCCTCTAAGGCTACTCTGGCCTCCAATATAACTACTGGCTAAACAAAGACCTGAGTAGCTAAAACAAAGAGCACCATGGACAAATATCTCTAATTCCACAGAAGTGTTTTTTTTAATAGTAGTAATTTCATCCAAGGTAAGCTCTCGGGCCAAAACAACTCGCCTAAAACCCATTTCTGCTAGTTTTTTTACTCCCGTTAAATTATGACAGTTCATTAAAGTACTCGCATGTAAGGGAAGGTGAGGAAATTTATTTTTAAATAGCCAAAAAATACCCAAATCTTGAATAATAAGGGCATCAGGTTTAATTTGGTTTAGGGCCAAAGCAATTTTAATTATTTCAGGCCATTCATTTTCCTTTATTAAACTATTTAGAGCTACAAAAACTTTCCTCCCTTTTTGGTGGGCAAAGGCCACCAAAAAGTTTAATTCTTTTAAAGAAAAATTACGGGCATAAGCTCGGGCACTAAATCCTTTAATGCCTACATAAACTGCGTCGGCCCCTTTTTCTATGGCAGCAAAAAAAGCCTCAAAATTACCTGCTGGGGCTAAGATTTCCATTTATTCTTTTAACTTTTCTATAATGACCATCAACTTTTGTACTAATTGGGCAAAGAACTTCTTTCCTTTAGTAGGATTGGCTACCTTGGGATTACCCCAGATTCCGCTTGGCCAATATTTTCTTTTATTCTTAACAAGAAGAAAAGAAGGAAAATGCGGGTAATCCTCAATAGCTTCTCCTTTTACCCAATTAAGGTGAAGATATTGCATAAGAGATGTTTCTAACTCTCCAGCATGACTATCATTTTTTGTTTCCAAACCAAGTTTCTCATCAATTAAATCCAGAATGCTTAAAATCGCTATTTTTTCTACTACATTCTCTTCCAATAATTCTTCTCCTACTTCTTTTAAAGAAGCCATGTGAATGCTACCAGCATGACCAGAAAAAAGGATAAACCGTGTGCACCCCTGACTTACAAATCCTTTTATAATATCCCTGGTCAAATTCCTCAAAACTCTGCCAGAGATAGTGATTGTGCCAGGATGCTCTTTTGTACTCCGACACACACCGTAATAAATGGGTGGAGCAGCTAAAATATCAGTTTTTTGGGCTGCAGCTAAAACTAGCTCATAAGCAATAATGGCATCTGTTCCAAGGGGCAAATGTGGTCCATGTTCTTCAATAGAGCCAAAGGGAATGATAATAAGTCTTCCTTTTGTTTTTTCAAATTCAGACATGGTGAGTATTTCTAAACGCATTTCCTTTATTCCCATTCTATAGTGCTTGGAGGTTTAGAAGAAATGTCATAGACTACCCGATTGATTCCTGAAACCTCGTTAATGATGCGGTTGGAAATCCGCTCCAGGATATTATAAGGTAAACGTGCCCAATCTGCCGTCATGCCATCCACACTCTCTACCACTCTCAGGGCAATAACATGTTGGTAAGTCCGTTCATCACCCATAACTCCCACTGTCTTTATAGGGAGTAAAATAGCAAAGGATTGCCAAACTGTATCATATAAATTAGCCTTGCGCATTTCTTCTAGCACAATTTTATCCGCCTTACGAAGTATAGATAGACGCTGGGGGGTTACCTCACCAATAATCCGGATAGCCAATCCTGGTCCAGGGAAAGGTTGACGTTTAATGATAACTTCAGGTAGTCCTAGCTCTCTAGCCAATATTCTTACCTCATCCTTAAATAACTCCCGTAAAGGCTCTATAAGCTTTAAGGGCATACGTTCTGGCAAACCACCTACATTGTGGTGTGATTTAATTATGGCTGCAGGACCTTTAAAGGAGACACTTTCTATTACATCTGGATAAAGAGTTCCTTGAGCCAAAAAAGAGACATTTTTTATCTTCTTAGCCTCTTGTTCAAAGACATCAATAAAAAGGTTACCAATAATTTTACGCTTTAGTTCTGGGTCAATCACACCTTTTAAGTGTTTTAAAAATAGTTTAGTTTTATCTACATAATGGAAATTTAACGGAATTTTTTTAGTAAATACCTCTTTTACTTCTTGGGCCTCACCTGTTCTTAAAAGTCCATTATCCACAAAAATTGCGTGTGCTTTATCCCCGATAGCACGATGTAAAAGCACTGCTACCACTGAAGAATCTACTCCTCCACTCAATGCACATACCACTTTATTTTTACCCACCTCTTCTCTTAATTTAGGAATAATATACTCCATAAAAGACCCCATTGACCAATCTGCTTTGCATTGACAAATGCGAAATAGGAAGTTTCTAAAAATCTTTTTGCCCCGTGGAGTATGGACAACTTCAGGGTGAAATTGAACACCCCAAAATTGTCTTTTCTCATCCCCCATGGCAGCAACAGGCGAATTCTCACTGGTAGCTAACAGTTTAAAACCAGGAGGTAATTGGATAACCCTATCTCCATGACTCATCCAAACCTTCAATGGTCTATCCAAAGGGAGATTCCAAAATAGTGCGTTTTCTTTCAAAATCTTAATAGTAGCTGAACCAAACTCTCTCTTTTCTCCTCTCTCTACTTTTCCTCCTAAAATTAAGGTCATCAATTGTAAGCCATAACAAATACCCAATACAGGTATATTTAAAGAAAAAATAGAGTCATCACACCTTGGTGCTTCTTTTGCTAAAACACTAGAGGGACTTCCTGAAAGGATAATTCCTTTAGGGCAAAACTCCTTAATTTTTTCAA
>Ga0190304_1001501_pt1 | contig 10371 bp, 14 predicted proteins | sample 48700712_MG_FD_161670 | JGI IMG/M metagenome (GOLD analysis project Ga0190304, IMG submission 161670) | Hydrothermal vent sediment bacterial communities from Southern Trench, Guaymas Basin, Mexico - 4870-07-1--2_MG | ecosystem: Environmental > Aquatic > Marine > Hydrothermal vents > Sediment ... | reverse complement strand
GTTCAGATGAGGAGACATGGGGAGGGAAAAGGTGTGAAAAGTACTGTGATGTAGCAGATTTTTGCAGGGAGATGGAAAAAATTTAGGAGGTGTAAGATGTTTAGGAAGGCACAGAGAAAGAAGGCAAGGCTAAGGCTTGGTATAGCAGGCCCTGCAGGGTCTGGAAAGACATATTCATCCCTTCTTATTGCATTTGGCCTTGGTGGAAGGGTTGCAATGCTTGATACTGAGCATGGAAGCGGTGAGCTCTATGCAGATTTAGGTGATTATGATGTGGCCACACTTTCCCCACCATTTAGCCCGGATAGGTACATTGAGGTAGTTAAGGAGGCAGAGAGGCAGGGCTATAACGTCCTTATCATTGATTCTATCTCACATGCATGGGCTGGTGAGGGAGGACTTTTAGAGATGCATGATAGATACTCAAAGGCAAAGGGAAACTCATTTACTGCCTGGAGGGAGGTAACACCTGCACACAATGCACTGGTTGAGGCAATATTGCAAAGCCCAATGCATATCATTGCAACTATGAGGAGCAAACAGGAGTACATAATGACAACAGATGATAAGGGAAGGACAGTAATAAAGAAGGTGGGTATGGCACCAATCCAAAGGGATGGCATGGAGTATGAGTTTACCCTATTCTTTGAGCTAAGCCTTGAGCACCTGGCAATGGCAACAAAGGATAGGACGTCCTTATTTGATGGAAGGCCCCCATTTCTTATTACAACTGATACGGGTAAGACCCTTCTCTCCTGGCTTGAAGAGGGAATTGACCCAGTAGCAGAGAGTGAAAAGGCAAAGGAGGCACTGCTTGAGAGGATAGGGAGGATAGATAACATATTTGAGCTAAAGAACTGGTACAAAAAGCATGCACCTGAGATAAACGCCCTAATGCCTGAGCACCAAAAGGAGGTTATAGAGGCATGCACAAGAAGGAGGGCTGAGGTAGAGGGACAGAGGAAGACTGCTTAGGATATTTAGCGGGAGACTGGCTTTGTGACCCTCCTTACAGTCTCCCGCATAAAGGAGGAAAAATGCAGGTAAGGCTTATTAAGGGGCCTGATAGACTTCCAAGCCTTATAGATGAGGGCATACAGCTTTGGTCAGGCTATGTTGAGCCTGGGAAATATATCCCTACAGAAAAGGAGATCACAAATGAGATAAGGAAGTACTTAAAGGTAAATGGCATATTCCACTGGAAGCAGTGGGGAAACCCAATGATGATGTCAGGCCTATCTGACATAATCGGCATACTCCCAGATGGCCGCTTTTTGGCAATAGAGGTAAAGAGGCCAAGGGTAAGGGGATCAGGCAGCCACCACATAAACAGAAAGCAGAGGGAGTTTTTGCTTAGGGTAAAGGAGAGCGGTGGTGTTGCCATTTTGGCATTCTGCCTTGATGATGTGATAAAGGTACTCTCTCCTATCCTAGAAAGGAGGGTCCATGGATAGGCAGTTTAGGATAGGCGATGAGGTAAGGCTTAAAGGTAACTTTACTGGCTTTATCCTCTTGTGCGAAAAGGAGGGGGCGCTTGTTGACTTCCCTGATATCGGCGTCTTTTATGTCCCTTACCCATTTCTCTCTCATAGTGATATGGCCAAGGAGGGAAAATGCTTAGAAAATACGGGCTGAAGTTCCCTGTCGGGAACTTCTTACTTAGTTTTATAATCCTAACTAAGCTTGTCTATGCCTCTGACATAGACTACTGGGCATGCATCAGAAAAGTGGCCAACAAAAGGTTTAGGCACAACTTTAGTGTCAGCCTTACAGTGGGCTATGAGCAGAGGGCATACTTTGAGAGGGTACACCGCGGAAACTATGGTGACCTTACACTTACTGTCCCAATCTATTCATCTAATGACAGGAGGGCCTTAGAGAGGGAAAAGGAGGCATTCCTTGAGCACTGGGCAGGGATAATAAAGGATTATGAGGCATCTAAAGAGAAATTGGCCATTCTCAGGCAGCAGGCAAGGGCTGCCAAGGCGGTCATGGGTGATGGGGGCATTTCCGCAATAAATGCATACTTTGATATTGTAAAAGAGATTACAAAGACAAAGGCAGAGGTAAGGCAGTATCGGAGGATGCTAGATGCACTCTGTAGAGAGGGCAAAGGAGATGGCAAGGGCCATTGAGAAAAAGCTTGCAGAACTGGGTGTATCTGGCCACATAAGCGATATCTCTATTGGCCCATACATCATTACATTTTACTATAAGGCAGGAAAGGGGCAGAGGATAAGGCAGATAGCCTCCCTTGAGGATGACCTAAGTGCCCTATTTTCTATTGATGTACGTGCAGTAATTGAGAGGGGGCTTAGATTAGAGGTCCCAAGGGTCCCACCTCTAGATATCCCGCTTAAGGATATAAATCCTACTTCTGGTATCCTTATTGGCCTAGACAGGGAGGGGCTGCCATATACATTAGACCTTGATAAAGTACCACACCTCCTTATTGGAGGGACTACAGGGGCAGGAAAGTCAAACCTCATCCATGTCCTAATTAGGGGCCTAAAGGGAAGGGCAAGGCTCTTTGGCATTGACTTTAAGAGGGTGGAGCTTGGCATGTATAAAGAAAGCTTTAAAGTAGCAGTGGAAGAGAATGAGGTAAAAGAGCTCCTCTCAATGCTCCTATCTGAGATGGATAGCCGCTATAAGAAGATGGAGGAGATGGGCGTAAATAATTATAGGCATCTTTCCCTTCTGCCGTGGGTGTGCATAATTGATGAGTATGCAGAGCTTAAGTTTTTGTTTAAGGAGGCAGAAAAGGCCATTATAAGGATTGCACAGCTTGGCAGGGCATCTGGCATACACCTTATTGTCTCAACACAGAGGCCAGATAGCAGGATAATCTCACCAGTCATTAAGGCAAACTTTCCCTTTAGGATTGTACTTCGCCTTGCAAGTGCAGGGGATGAGAAGGTAATGGACTGCAAAGGCGCAAGGAGGCTAATACCACCTGGTGATGCACTTGCAAACCTAAAGGGGGATTGGGAGAGGATCCATGTGCCGTATTTCTTGCCTTCTCTTTTATGAGAAGTCAAATGGATAAGGAATAGTTTCTGGCAAGGGTAATTGAAATAAATGTAGGCTATATTTAGCCTATAGATAGCCTTTACGCTTCAATATCTCAACATACTCGTCCCTGGAAAGGCAACATTTAACTGCTTTTCTAAACTCGTCTTCATTTAGCTTTAATTGTTGCCGAATACTGTGTTGAAATGGAAGCTCTCCTTTCTTATGTGAACGTCGTGTTCGTAATATAAGCCTTCCCTCATATTCAAACCATGCTAAACGGTCATGTGAATCTCGTATTTTAAGTTGAAGTTTCTCTACAATATGATCAAAGTCTTTGGCCTTAATAGTCATCTCTCGAGGATAACTTCCTGTAACCGGTTCCATATTTTGATTAAGTACGGACCTAGTCTATTTTGTTCTTCTTTAAGCGTCCAGTATAGTTCAGCCAAAGTCTGTTGAAGATCAATAACACTTGTCATCGGGTCATCTCCATAGCCAAACTCCTCAAATACACCACACTTGGCAATATATGTCTCGTTTTCTCTCTCAATTTCCACTTCTAGGGGCATCTGTAATAGTAGCCTATCATCAAGTAAAGTAGAAATAGTAAACCGTTGGGGAGTAGCTTGTTGTATTTCAAATGATTCGGGTTCAATATCAATAGGGAAAGTGATACTTTTTTTAGTCTCACTCAGAAATTTCTCTTGGCCTGGTGTAAACTTAGTGTCTCTTAGATCTGAGTTGGCAAACGGGATTGAAAATGTGCAGGCAGGTCGGTCTGGTGTAAACTTAATGCCTCCTAGTTCTGGTATCATAGAAGACCTCCCTTCTTTGGCATTTTTTCTGCTATGAATCTTCTTCTGCCCACATAGTGACCATTTGCCCATAGTCGAAACTCATATTGACCTGGTTCTGGTATCGGGACCATGGGCGGTCTTAGTCTGAAGCTATATTCACAAAAAATTTCGGGAAAGTCTCTTTCGAATCTGGCTTGGAATAAAATCTTATCCGTTCTAACCTGCACATAATCTATTCTAAATTCATAGTGACCTATTACATTAGCTAACCGAAAATATATCGTCATATTTTGATCAATAGGAAATTCCTTAGAAATTACCCGATCAAAAATACCCACTAATGTATCTTTACCTGTTCCCTCTTCCCTAATAGCCATATCACACAAGAGAAAGGCAACCAAAAATGGTAAAGTTTTATTATCTTCTTTATCCCGTTGATTTCGCTCCATATTGTTTATACTTGAATATCACAGGCCTTCAAAAATTTCAATACATATTTACACAAGGCCCTTTCTTCATCCCTATCTCCCCAGGATTGCCATCTTGACCATATCTGTCTTGAGAAACTCCTCCCGGCTGCCCTCCTTTACAACCCTACCCCCCTCAAATAGATATGCCCTGTGTGCTACCTCAAGGGCAGCAAGGGCATTTTGCTCAACAATAATTAGGGATGTCCCCTCACTGTTTATCTCAGAAATCTTTTTAAAAACAAGCTCTACATAGTTTGGAGATAGACCAAGTGAGGGCTCATCAAGCAATAGAAGCCTTGGCCTAAGCATAAGTGCCCTTCCCATAACAAGCATCTGCTGCTCGCCACTTGAAAGTGTACCTGCCCTCTGCCCCTGCCTCCCATTTAAGATGGGGAATAGCTCAAATACCCTTTTAAGCCTTTCCCCTATTTCCCTTTTCTTATTGGCAATAAATGCACCCATCTCCAGGTTTTCCCTTACCGTCATACTCCTAAATATCCTCCTTCCCTCTGGCACAAGGCTTAGACCCATTTTTACAAGTTGATGTGGCATAAGTCCCTTGATTGACCTCCCCAGATACATTATCTCACCAGACCTTATCTCACCATTAAATGGCCTAAGCAGCCCACAGATAGCCTTTAGGGCCGTAGATTTTCCTGCCCCATTTGGGCCAATAAGGGCCACTATCTCACCTTCATTAATAAAGAGTGAGACCTTATTTAAGGCACAGACTGTGCCGTAATATACGGTTAAATCTTCTACTTCTAGGATAGTGTTTAATTTTTCCATCTTTTAACTGGCCGTCTGTGGCCCAGGTATGCCTTAATCACCCTCTCATCACTTACAATCTGAGATGGGCTACCCTCGGCAATCTTTTTCCCATAGTTTAGCACAATTATCCTCTCTGCCAGGTCTGTGACCGTGTGCATATCATGCTCAATAAAGAGGATGCCCTTTCCTTCATCCCTTAGCCCCTCAATGATCTTCAGTATCTTCCTTCTCATCTCTGGAAAGACACCTGCCAGTGGCTCATCCAAGAGCAAAAGCTCTGCCCCCATAGCCAGTGCCCGGGCAAGCTCAAGCAACCTCCTCTGGCCATGTGATAGCCTTTCTGCAATCTCATCCCTCTTTTCTAAAAGCCCTACAAGTTTTAGGTAGTGCATGGCCCTTTCCCTGTTTATCTTCTCTTTCCTACTTATTTCAGTCCTTCTAAAAAGGGCAGAAAAGAACCCCTCCTCCCTTTTATAATCTATTGCCAAAAGCACATTCTCTAAGACAGTTATCTGGGGAAAGAGCCTTATCATTTGAAATGTTCTTGCTATCCCCATTTTTGCCCTCTTATAAGGTGGAAGCCCTGATATCTCCTTTCCCTTAAAGAATATCTCGCCCCTTTCCTGCCTTAGAAAACCCGTTATTACATTAAATGCCGTTGTCTTTCCTGCCCCATTTGGGCCAATAAGGGCAGTAATTGTTGCCTTCTCTACCTTAAAAGAGAGGCCATCCAGCGCCTTTATACCATCAAACTCCTTTGTTAGGTTCCTTACCTCAAGTATTGTACTCATTTAAACTTATATGTACCTAAAAGCCCCTCTGGCCTCTTTATCATCAGGACGACCAAAAGGAGTCCATAGATCATCTGTCTAAGGGGGGCGGCAATGGCACTTGGAAGCCCCAAAAACCTTAAGGCCTCAGGGAATATAACCAGGATGGCTGCCCCCAAGACAGAGCCATAGAGGCTCCCCATCCCACCGAATATGACCATAAGCAGGATGGTAATGGACTCCATCATAGTAAAGCTAGATGGGTCAATAAATGTGATATAGTGGGCGTAAAGGCCACCGGCAATTCCAGCAAAAAATGCGCCCATAATAAATACCAAAAGCTTGTATCTGTCTGTGTCCTTTCCCAGTGCCTTGGCCGCAGTCTCATCCTCCCTTATGGCCCTAAGCACCCTCCCAAATGGGGAATCAACAACCCTTTCTATAGTAAAAAATGTAATGACTACAAAGATAGAGACAACAATAAGATAACTCATTATACTAGAGAGCTCATATCCAAAGAGGGAAAGACCGGGTATGCCTGGAAGCCCCATGGGGCCCCTGGTTAAAGAGACCCAGTTTTTGGCAACTGCATAGACAATAACAGCCAGGCCAAAGGTGGCCAGGGCAAGGTAGTCCCCCTTTAGCCTTATAGCCGGAAAGGCAACCACTGCCCCCAGGATAGAGGCAACAATTGCGCCAAAGAGGAGCCCAAACCATGGAGATAGGCCAAGCCTTAGTGCCAGCAGGGCAGATGTATATGCGCCTACACAGGAAAATGCCCCATGCCCCAAGGCAGGTATGCCAGTAAAACCTACAATCAGGTTAAGGCTTAGGGTGAGGATGATATATATGCCAGAGATAATGAGGATATGCAGCAAATATTCCAATTATATCTCCTCCTTTTCAACCCTTATCCCAAGAAGGCCCGCTGGCCTAAAAAGCAAAAAGACAATGAGTATCAAAAATGAGACGCAGTCCTTCCACCCAGCGGATATCTTCCAGATACCTAGATTTTCAGCCAGCCCAAGGAAATAGCTGCCAAGTACTGCCCCTGGGATACTCCCAATGCCCCCTACAATGGAGGCAATAATGCCCTTAAGCAGGGCAGGAAATCCCATTGTAGGCTCAATGTTTGTCTCATAGGAGATAAGTATGGCGGCTGCCCCTGCCAGGGCAGAGCCGATAGCAAATGAGGAGAGGATGATAGTTTCTGGATTTATCCCCACGACACTGGCCCCAATAGGGTCATCTGCCACCGCGCGCATGGCCTTACCAAGCTTTGTTCTTTTCATAAAGACCCATAAGATTATAAGCAAGAGGGAGCTAACAATGAGTATCAAGACCTGTATCTCAGTAATTACTGCCCCAAATATATGGTAACCCTCTTTAACCGGCCCCCTCCTTATAGTAACTATCTGGGCACCAAAGATAAGTTGAATTAGGTTTTGGAGGAAGATAAAGACACCAAATGAGGCCAAAAGCAATATCAGATCAGATGCCTTCTGCCTCCTTAATGGGAGGTAGACAAGCCTATCTATAGCTACCCCAAGGAGGGAGCTAAAAATGATAGATAGGGCAAAGGAGATAAATGGGTTTATATGCAAGAGCACTATAAATGTGTAGGCAAGGTAGGCACCTGCTGTATATACTGCCCCGTGGGCAAAGTGAAAGAACCTTACTGTGCGGTAGATGATGGTAAATCCAAGGGCAACGAGCGCATAGATACTTCCTGCAATAACACCATTTAAAATGAGTTGTCTTATCACTTAACACTACCAGAGTGCCTGGGTTCTATTATTTTCCTCTTTATATCTATTAATTCCATGGCTATTTATGCATAATTCTTTAGTTTATGGCTATAATATATGGCCTAATACTCTAAGTCAACTAATCCCTTCTTTGCAAATGCCGATTTTCCATTTATTCACATTTCTACTTTTCCTCCAGTATTTATAATAATAAAATTTATTTCTATCTCGGACTTTGCCCACCAGGGACAAACCTTTAGATTTATAGATTTATAAAGGGATTTTTTCTCTAATAAGAACAATATTCTTTTTTGAGAGCCTCAAATATATCCGCTACTGTTTCCTTTTGTTCATGTACATCTAAAAGCCTAAACTTATATTTTGCATATCTTCCTAAGTATGCGTAGTTACCACCGGCAAGGATAATTATTATACCAGTCTGGATAACATAAGACGCATCAAATTTCCTAATAAAATAAAATTCTAATTTATCTGTGCCATTTTTCAGGTCGTTTAATCCCCGGACAAGTGCTTTCACATTGGACTCATAAGTTACATATCCATCCTCAGAACCCCTTTCATTACTATAATATTCTTTAAGAAATTTACCCATTTCTCCTAGATCATTCTGATTATTCCATGGTAAGATTACCATTTGGATTTTAGAATTTTTTTTTAATAAAGCCTCCTTAATGAGGTCCTTGAGCTTTTCAACATAATCTCCCCAATTAGGAACCTTGCTGCTGCTGGGATAATTGAGATGTCCTGGGTTTGGTGTTGGAAGAACTATCAAAATTTTGTCGTTATTTTTTGCCTCTCTTAAGATATCAAAAAAAATTTCCCTGATTTCCTCAACGAGCTCATACGTTCGCCTGGTAACGTTAAAATAAACGAGGATTGACGTAAAAGCTCCTAAAACCGTTACTAGTCCAAATGTTAAGTAGGTCCATAAATGTGTGCTCCGATAAGTATCAGATGAAAAATATTTCCGAATAAAATCCACAATACAGAGCACAATAATGAGCATTCCAGGATAAAACCTGAGAATTCCCATTACAAGGCTACCTTTGGATATTTTCTCGATCTTAGCTTTAATTTTAGACCACTTTATTAAAAAAATTACCTGTATGAATGTATAGAGCACGAAAAGAATGATGAAGGTAGAGGTATAAGGTAAAAATAGTGGTAAAGGAGCTCCGGCGAAAAGTATAACTAATAAGGCCAAAAACCCTTTCATTTTTCTATTTATTGTGCTAGTTACTTTTTATTCTCGAAAGGGTGATGAATCGGCCACAATGTACAGTTTTTAAAATTATAGGAATATTAATATCACCCTTTTGATCAAAGCTAACTGGTCCGAACAAGCCAGGAAAATTCTTGATAGTGTAAAGTCTATTTTTGATATCTTCTGGATTAAATCCAACTTCGTTCATTACATAAATTAGGACAAGCATACCGTTGTATGCTTCTGCTGCAAAACCCTCTGATAGACGTCCATATTTTTTTTGGTACTCTTTTTGATATTGCTTCATTTCAGGAATATCAGATTCTGGATCAAAAAAATGTGGATAAACAACACCTTCTGCGGCTTCTCTAGCTGTTTTCAAAACTTCTACATTTTCAAATGGAAAACTTGAATAAAAATGACCAGCAATACCCAATTCTTTTGCTTGCCTTAATATTCTACCTACCTCATTGTAACCTACCAAAAAAATTCCGTCTGGTTTCAATTGTTTAACCTTTGTAAGAAGAGTTCTGAAATCGAGTGATTTAGAATTATAAGCTTCACTCATAACTATTATGCCACCAGCACGTTCAAATTTTTCCTTAAATACCGCTGCCTGATCTTTACCAAAATCATTATTAATGTATAAGATTGCGATTGTTTTATCTCCACGCTTTATAATAAATGAAACTAATTTAGGTAGTGGAAGACGGGCATCCGGAGCCACGCGAAAAATATAGTCTCCTGCATCACGTATCTTAGGTGAAGCAGCTAAAGCTATGAGAACTGTATGCGTACGGTTTGCAATTGGTGCTTGGGCCAAAACACATGACGATGCCCATGAACCTATAACTACAGGAACCTTGTTTACCTTGCAAAGTTTATTCATGGCATTGGCTGCTATGGTTGGAATTGCCTGGTCATCTTCATAAATTATTTCTAATTTTCTCCCTCGAATACCGCCATGTTTATTTGTTCTTTCTCTAGCTAATTCAAGGGCTTCCTGTATCCATTTGCCGTACTGAGCAGCATATCCACTTAAGGGCAATATTGCTCCGATCTTTATCTCTTTTTCTTTCTTCGTACAGCCAAAAATAAGCAAACTAATAAGGAAAACAGCCAAAATGGTTAATGATAAAAGCCTTTTCATAATCCCCTCTTTTTTGACTCATTTTATATACAAATTCTGTTCCGTGTCAAATAAAAATTTACCATAAGAGACATTCCTTTGACAGTAAAAGGGATAAGTTAGGCTCATTGAAAATTCACCCATTTTTATTTAACTTTAGTACATGCTGGCCTCACTAAAGATAAAAGACATAGCCATAATAGATGAGCTAGATATAAAATTTTGCCCTCACCTAAACATAATTACAGGTGAGACTGGGGCAGGTAAGTCAATTATCATAAATGCAGTAAAGCTGCTTTCAGGTGAGAGGGCGCCAAGGGATATGATAAGGTATGGGGCTGATAGGGGATATGTCTATGCAGAGTTTTTTGAGAAAGATAAAAAGATAAAGATTGAGAGGACAATATATGCATCAGGAAGGTCAAGGGCAAGGATAAATGAAAGAG
>Ga0190304_1001497_pt1 | contig 10379 bp, 8 predicted proteins | sample 48700712_MG_FD_161670 | JGI IMG/M metagenome (GOLD analysis project Ga0190304, IMG submission 161670) | Hydrothermal vent sediment bacterial communities from Southern Trench, Guaymas Basin, Mexico - 4870-07-1--2_MG | ecosystem: Environmental > Aquatic > Marine > Hydrothermal vents > Sediment ... | reverse complement strand
CCACCAGTTGGAAACACCCACATGGACAAATTTTCTGCTTCCCTCAACTGATAATATGCCTTTCTTTTTAAGTACTTCACTAATGCCAATGATGGTGAAAACAAATATAAAGGAGATAATAACACCAAAGATGTTTTTTGCCACGTTCATATTTGGGGTATTATAAAATATGTCTGATAGAAGGTCAAAGAGAATTATACCTTTTTGTTGACAAAACCATAGCAATTTTATTATAATTATTATTTAAAAAAGGAGGGGCGATGCGTAAATATTATCTACCAGTCCTGTTAGGGATCCTCCTTATTGGAGGGAATGCGTGGGCTTCCAAGGTTAAAAAACCCAAAGATACATGGAAGCCCTATAAAAATGCACGTGCTATCCAGAATTACATACTACCAGAACAAATAACTCCAGAACCATCCAAATCCCCCGGAGATACTCTACACTATGACGGTGACAATTATGACGCTATAGGTCTAACCAGTGGAGGAACTTACCAGGCCGCAGTGCGTTTTACACCAGATGAGCTGGCAGGCTATAATAACTGGGTATTAAACGAAGTTATCTTTTTCCACTATGAATCAGGAACTCACTCTGGACGTGTTATTATTTATGGCCCGGGAACAGCAAGCTCACCAGGAAGCATAATAACAGAGGAAAGTTACAGTGTTACAGGTCAGGCATGGGTATCAGTTACGTTAACAAATCCTGTATCAATTGACGCTTCGCAGGATATATGGATCGCTGTTGAAGTTACACATCAAGCAGGTGAATATCCAATAGGAGTGGATGCAGGTCCTGCAGTGGCAGGTAAGGGAGACTTTGTCTCCACGGACGGAACTTCCTGGTCCGAACTCTCAGATTACGGGCTTAACTATAACTGGAATATAAGAGCCATTGTTGAGCTCCCGGGAGATTCTTTAGACCCGCTTCCACCACAGAACCTTACAGCCTATTCCGACTACACAACTCCCACCTCCATTCTCCTTACCTGGGAGGACCCAACACACTATGTAGGTGGTGATACCTTAACAGATTTTTATATTGAAATATGGAGAGATTCTGCTCTTGTAGATACTGTAGCTAAAGGTGTTCAAAGTTACACCGACAACGGTTTAACAGATGGCACACTATACACCTATCAGATAAGAACACACGACCGCAACGACTCTACGAGCGCTTTTGTAGAAACATCCTGGTATGCAGGTGGTTCACCCTGGCCTGCTTCTCCTCAATTAAATGCCGTCAATGTTATTAATGATTCCGCCATAGAAGTGGTTGTAACAACCCCTACAACTCAATCTGACGGTACACCCTTGGATGACCTTGCTGGTATATACATCTATGTGGACAGCCTCCAGACCCTTGATCACCCTACCACAGATATAGGAGTTACCATTTATGATACTGTTACAGTAACTCCAGGAAGAAGAACTGTCTTTGTCACAGCATATGACAACGAAACTCCTGTCCACGAATCAGAAGCATCCAACTCTATAACAGTCATTACAAATGTCCACAGTGGCGGTCCAGATGGGTTCGGATATGTATTCTATGATTCGGATCATCCTTCCGGTCCTTCTTTCGAGTGGATTGATGCTTCTACAGGTACAGTGTTAACCCTTGATGATGAAGACTACACCTTGATTGACTTACCATTCCCCTTCCCATATTACCAGGAAATCTTAAATCAAATCTATGTATCTTCAAATGGTTTTCTCTCATCAACAGGTGTTTCAGATTGGTCCAATGATTCATTACCCGATACTACAAAACACAATATAATTGCACCTTTCTGGGATGACCTTGACCCTTCATCTGGAGGAACAGTTTATTATCTGAGCACACCTGATTACGCAGTAATAGAATGGTATCAGGTTCCCGGCTACTATTCTGGTGGCCCGTACACTTTTGAGGTTGTATTGTATCCTAACGGAAATATAGTGTTCAATTCCCTGCAGATGATGGACCCGATAGATGAATCCACAATTGGAATCCAGGGAGCCGATGGCAGCAACGATTATTACTTACTTTATTCTTACAACGGAAATCCTATTACTGTTCATGATTCCCTCACTATTCTCTTTATAAGGCCTGTGTTTAGTCATGACGTCGCAGTTACATCAATTAGCTCCCCTCCAGATCTACTCCTTACAGGAACTACCGTAACTCCGCAGATAGATGTACACAATTTCGGTACATCCACAGAAAGTTTCGATGTCGTAATGGATATCTATAAAGGTGGTAACCTCATTTACTCTGATACACAGACCGTCTCAAGCTTACCACCCGACAGCACCCTCCCCGTTTCTTTTACGCAGTACACATTTGATTCTTCAGCCTTTGATTATCAAGCAATTGCATATACGCTACTTGTGGGTGATGAAAACACTTCCAGTGATACCTTATCCAAAGACTTTGCTGTAGTAGAAAACATCATAGATTTTGAAGCCAACGATGGAGGCTTTACTGCTGATCCGGTAAGTGGAGCCTGGGAGTGGGGAGCTCCCACCACAGGACCCGGAAGTGCTCATTCAGGAAACAATGTCTGGGGAACTGTTCTTGGAGGAGAGTATCAAAATGATGCCGACTGGAGTCTCTATTCCATAGACCTTTATGCCACCCAAGACAACCCTAGCATAGCTTTCTATCACTGGTACAATATAGAATCAGGCTATGACGGTGGAAATGTTTCTATCTCTACAGATGGAGGGGCTACATGGACAATTATCTATCCTGAAGGTGGATATCCTGAGTCAGATATATCCGGTCTCAATAATGAACCTGGCTTTAGTGGCACATCTGATGGTTGGCAGCTTGTTAAATTTAACCTCAGTGTGGCCCAAGGAACTTACTTTAAACTGAGATTTCATTTCGGTTCTGATGCCTCAATTAATTATGATGGGTGGTACATCGATGACTTTATCACAAGTGGTGCTATAGTCGGCATTGGTGAAAATGACCATGCGCAGAGCTACATAAACCTTCTTTATGGACCAGCTAGCAATCCTGTATCAGGCATTGGAGTGATTAAATTCTCAGTGGCACAAAAGACAAAAGTAAGCCTCGAACTCTTTGATGTCACAGGTAGAAAGGTGAGGACTCTATATAATGCTCTGACAGAGCCGGGAATCCACTCAGTAAAGTTCAACTCTAAGGGACTCCCTCAGGGCATATACTTCCTCAGAATGAATGCTGGTAATACATTCAACAGCACAAAGAAAATACTTGTTGTAAACTAAACTAAAAACTCCCCCGGTCCTCAACTCTTTGGGGATCGGGGGAGCCTTTTATTTAATAAAGTTTGGACAGGAGAAATTCAATTTCCTCTTTGGTATTATAGAAATGAGGGGATATTCTTATGGCATTATTTCTCAGGGAAGTTATAATATTAGAATTTTTGAGTCTCTCATGAAGTTCTTTCATATCTCCTTCCTTCCTGAAAGTAACTATGCCGGCCCTCTTATCCAATTCCTCAGGTGTCAGTATCTCAAATCCTCTCCTTTTTAACTCTGAAAAGAGAATCTTAGTGTAGTAAGAAATGCGATTCCATATTTCCTCAATACCCCATCGAAGTATAATATCCAGTGAACCATTAAAAAGAGAAAGTGCTGCATAATTTTTTGTTCCACACTCTATTCTCTTAATTTCACCAAAAGGTTCAGGCAAAATAGAGAAATCAGAAAAATCTTTCCAGGGTGCTGAAAGCCAGCCAATACTTGTAAATTTTAAATCCGAAAGGCGTTCAGGATTTACATACAAAATACCCAATCCTTGGGGTCCCAGAAGCCATTTAGCTGTGCCAGAAACAACAAAGTCAACGCCTATCCTATCTGGATAAAGAGGCACAGCACCAAGACCCTGTATTGCATCCACGAGAACGTAAATACCTCTTGACTTTGCGAATTCAACTATAGGAAGAGGATCAATCCTTTCTCCTGTAAAATAATTTACCCAGTCAAATGCAATTAATTTGGTTTTACCTGTAATGCATTTTCTAAAATTCTCAGTAAAATCTCCATCAACAAACTTTACCGCAACTCCATATTTGTTATAAAGCCAGGGGTAGACATTGGCTGGAAAGTTGCTTTGGGGGATCAGGACTTCATCGCCTTCCTTCCAGGGTATAGAATCAATAATTATGTTAATCCCGTGGGATGTATTGGAGACAAAAGCAATGTTATCTTTATGAGTCTTTAGTAAATCTGCTACTTTTTGTCTTGTTGACTCACTTATACCTTGAAGATAGCTCCATTCCAGATCTCCTTTATCCCGTAAACAATGGAGATATTCTCCCAGTTTTTTAGTGGAAAGTGTATTCAAAGGTGCTGTGGAGGCGTGATTCAAATAAACATATCTTTTTGTAACTGGAAAATAATCACGGATACTATCAATATCCACTACTCGGTAAAACTACGCACCCGGGGGGACTCGAACCCCCAACCCCGAGATCCGGAATCTCGTGCTCTATCCGGTTGAGCTACGGGCGCATTATAAAAAGACATGCTCGAGCTTCACAATCTTACCGTCTTTAATCTCCAGGATACCGTATGACCTCTTGGGGGCAAAGAATCTGTCCGTTGGACTTCCAGGATTAAAGAGAATGGGTTTACCTTCCTTTTTAAGTGCTCTATGAGAATGTCCAAAGATAATAAGATCAAGCTTATTCTTATCTTTAAATTTAGCAAGCACCTTCTTCTCAATACCCCATGGAGCTCCTATACCATGATAAAGACCTATACTAACCCCTTCTAGTTCAAATATCATGGTTTCAGGTAGTTTATCATAAACATCATCGTCGTCCATATTTCCCCTCACCGCATAAATGGGCTTTAAGGCCTTAAGTTCAAGATAAAGATCATAGGCGGTAAAATCCCCAGCATGAATTATGATATCCACATTATTGATTTCTTCTTTTATCCTTTCTGGCAGATCTTTAGCTCGGTGAGGGATATGAGTATCTGAAAGCACAATGGCTTTCATCTCTTCTTCTTTTTATGCCTGTCTCTTTTTCTTCTTTTTTTAAGTTTATGCTTTTTAATCTTTTTTCTCTTTCTTTTCCTGCCACAGGGCATACTACCTCTCCTCTTTGATTACTTTGATGAGTTTAGATGGCTTAAAGGTTATAACCTTTCTTGCCGGGATTTTTACCTCTTCCTTAGTCCTGGGGTTTCTTCCTATCCTTGGTTTGCGTCTCTTCACTTCGAAAACCCCGAAGCCCCTTAATTCGATCCTTTCCTCCGCCTTGAAGGCTTCCTTCATTGTTTCAAGAAAGGAGTTTACTACTATCATAATATCCTTTTTAGGTAAACCAGTTTCCTCATAGATTTTATCAACTATGTCCTGCTTCCTCATTTTTTTCCCCCTTTTACAAGTGCTTGATATTATAACAACTTATGATAGTACAGTCAAGAACTACTTCCTCACAGTTCCTTCCTTATAAAAGGGTAACCTCACAATCTCTCCCTTTTCAAATTTTCCTCTAATTTCAACATCTATCTCGCTTTCTTTCTTGGAATATTCCTTCTTCACATATCCCATACCAATGCCTATGGAGAGTGAAGGGGAAAAGGTCCCGCTGGTTACATGCCCTATTTCTTCATTATCTTTATAAATTTTAAGGTGGGGCCTTGGAATTGCGCGCTTTTCTCTCATCACAAAGCCGACCCTTTTCCTCTTTAAACCTTTTTCCTGAATTCTGAGAAGGGCTTCTTTACCGATGAAATCTTCTTTATCGAGTTTTGTTATCCATTTAAGTCCTGCCTCCAGGAGATTGGTGGTCTCATCTATGTCATTTCCATAGAGACAATAGCCCATTTCCAGCCTTAGAGTATCTCTGGCTCCAAGTCCAACAGGTTTAACTTCATCGAATTCCATTAACTTTTCCCATACATCCTTGATAGTTTCATTATCAGCATAAATCTCAAAACCATCCTCTCCTGTATATCCAGTTCTGGAGATGAGCATTTCCTTACCGAGAATCTTTACTCTTTTTGCCCAGTAGTATGGTATCTGACTTAGGTCATCTTCGACAATTCTTTGGAGCACTTCCTCTGCCTTGGGCCCTTGAAATGCAATCTCTCCTATTTCATAAGATTTATTTTCAATCTCTGCCCCTTCTAACTTATGGGAAAGAATCCAGTTATAATCTTTTTCAATATTGGCAGCATTTACAACAAGCATAAAATGGTCTTCCAGGCGGTATACAAGAAGATCATCCACTACAGTTCCTTTTTCTGTGGGGAGTGCAGAGTACTGCACCTGCATAACTTCAAGTTTAGAAGGATCATTGGATGTGATATAATAGACAAAATCTAGAGCCTTTGGACCTCTTATAATTATCTCTCCCATATGGGAAACATCAAACATCCCCACATTTTTCCGGGTCCATTTGTGTTCTTCCACAATACTTGTAAACTGGATTGGCATTTCAAAACCGGCAAAAGGCACGATCTTTGCTCCAAGCTGCTTATGGTATTCATAAAGCGGTGTTCTTCTTAACTCGGGCATCCTTTCCTCCTTTTTGAAAATTATAGTTTTTCCAGCATGTCCATTCAAGATTGAAACAGCCCAATACCAGGGACTTTCAATCAGATATCAGAAAAAAACGGGCTAACTACCTTATACCCTCAACAAAAAGATACCGTTTAATTTTACCTGAAGTGGTTTTGGGAAATTCCTCGTCCCTTATAAAAAACCTCTTTACCCGCTTATAATCTGCTATATCTCTGGAATACCTCTCTATCTCCTCACCGATAACCCGATAAATATCTGATGTTTTAGGATTAGAAATTCCCCTCTCGGTGAAGTAATCATCCAGCGCTGTGAAATTGGGATATATGATTGCCTGAATCTCTTCATCCCCTGTGGTGGGATTTCTTCCTCCCAGAACCAGAACCTCCTCAATAAAATGTGAACGTAAAAGTGCAGCTTCAACCTCTTCAGGATATATGTTCTTGCCTCCCTTGGTGACTATAACTGACTTCTTCCTGCCTGTTATGTATATGTAACCATCTTCGTCTATATAACCCATATCTCCGGTTAAGAACCATCCATCTTCTGTTATAACTTCTTTTGTAGCTTCCTCATTTTTATAATAACCTTTCATAACATTGGGACCTTTTACAGCTATTTCACCCACACCATCCTCACCAGGGTCCATTATTTTAACCTCGATACCGGGCAAAGGGATACCAACACTTGCATTTTTTTCAAGGCCCTTGGGATTTACACTCACTACAGGAGAAGTTTCTGTCAGGCCATATCCCTGCATGATAGGAAATCCCAGTTCTTCAAGCCCGTGAGCAACCCAGAGTGGAAGTTTTGCTCCACCTGAGATGAGATATTTCATTCTTCCAAAGCCTATTTTATCCCTGATGCCTTTGAAAACCTTCTCTCTTACTTTTCTTCCTCCTATTTTTCCCAGTCCTCTCATGGAATTGAAAATCAACTTCTTGGGAAGTGCAGATTTTTTTACATTTCTGTGGATTGCAAGAAGAATTTTCTCAAGAAAAATGGGAACTATGAGCATGATATTTGCACGGGATTCCCTTAATTCCTCTATTATCCTTTTGGATTTGAAGGATGTGGCAAAGGCTATGGTTGAACCACTGGATATTGGTGCAAGAAGACTCACAGTTATACCAAAGGAATGGGAGAGAGGAATAAGAAGGTAGAATACATCTCCTGGTCCATAATCAAAGCCTTTATAGAAAGCATCCAGATTTGATGCTATATTTTTGTGGGTGAGCATAACCCCTTTTGAACTCCCTGTGGTACCTGAGGTGTAAAAAAGACAGGCTGTATCTTCAAGATCTCTGTAATAAGGTGTCTCCACTGGTTCCAAAAGTGCGATTTTCTGGGTTATATTGTCAAGCTCTATTATCTTCAGGTCTATATCTTCCAGATGTTCCTGAATTTCTTCATACTTATTCGATGCAATTATCAGGTATCTGGTCTCGGAATGTTTGATAATATGGCGGATTTCGGTGCCTTTCAATCTTGTATCTACAGGGATTGCCACTCCACCAACCCACTGGATGGCAAAAAATGCATAAACCCATTCAAATGTATTGGGAGACACAAGGGCAACCTTGTCTCCAGCTTCTACACCCTGTTCCTTCAAATATCTGGCAAGTCTTTTTGTATGCAGTCCCAGTTCCTCATATGTCACTTCTCTCCAGGTATCTGCTTCTTTTCGCTTAAGGGCTACATATGGCGAAAATTTTTCCACTGCGTTTTTAAAATAAAAGGGAAGTGGATGAATTCCAAGTCCATCTCTAACAATAGGAAATTTCATACTACCTCCTTGGTGTGTAATATTCATTTTCAAGCATATTTGGGGGAAAGTAAAGAAATTATTCGAGAAACGGAAAGCGTAAAGCGGGAAGTGGAAAGGGAGGGGGATTATTTAGTTCGGGAAACGGTAGACGGGAAACGTATTATATAAAATTAAAAAACTTATTCCTCTACCGTTTCCCGTTTACCGAACTCCTTGTCATTCTGAGCGAAGCGAAGAATCTAAAATGTATAAATATCCCCCTCACCCTAACCTCTCCCTCAAAGGAGAGGGAATTTCTCTTTATTTCCGTCTACCGTTTACCGTCTACCGAAAAAACCTACACTACTATATGGGTTCCCATGCTGTTGTAAAGGGCATCGTGGGCTTTTTCTATGGAGGTAATTATAACTTCCTCACCCCCATTTTTCAGAAAGTCTATGGCAGCTTCAATCTTGGGTCCCATACTCCCAGGGGGGAAATGCCCCTCGCTATAAAATCTCTCTATCTGTTCAAGGGTGACCCTCTCAAGTGGCTTCTCATTGGGTTTACCAAAATTTAAATAAACATAATCAACTTCAGTAAGTATCATCAATAAACTGGCGCCTATCTCTCTGGCCAGCACACTGGAGGCCCTATCTTTATCTATAACCGCCTCCACACCTCTAAATTTTCCATGGTTCTCCCTGACAACAGGTATCCCTCCTCCTCCAGATGCAATAACAATTGAACCTTCATCAACAAGTTTTTTAATAATCTTTCCCTCGACAGTACCTATGGGTAGTGGAGATGGAACTACTACTCTGTAACCTCTCCCTGCATCTTCCACCATCTTCCAGCCGTATTTTTTCATAAGTTCCATAGCCTCTTCTTTGCTGAAAAAGTCTCCAATGGGTTTTGTGGGATTGGAAAAAGCGGGGTCATTTTTATCCACTATTACCTGAGTAACAATGGCCACCACGTCCCTGTCAATTCTGTCTTCATACAACTGTTCTCTAATAGCCCTGGCTATGATATACCCAATCCACCCCTGTGTTTCAGCATTTAAAGCATCCAAGGGATATGGTGGAAATTTATCTCTCGTATAAAGATTTCTAAAGAATTCCACACCCACCTGGGGACCATTCCCGTGCGTAATTGCAATTTTAAACCCTTTTTCTATTAATTGAACCACCGGTTTTATCACCTTTTTCACATTCTTATACTGGTGTTCAATGGTAAAGGGCTCACCCTTACGTCTTAATGCATTTCCTCCAAGAGCCACAACTGCCTTTTTCATCTTATACCTCCCTCAAGGATGACGCAGACCGCGATTGCATAATCTTTCTCATGGGAAATGCTCAAGCCTATCTTATGAGGTGGGTACTCTTTCCCATATACCCTGAGATAGGGTCTTCCTCTTGTATCATTTAAAATCTCTATTTTTTTCAATATAAGGCCCTCCACGCCTCCCTTGGCTTTTATAAAGGCCTCCTTAGCAGCAAATCTCCCCGCAAAACACTCAGCGCGTTCTTTCTTGCTCATACAATAAGCAATTTCATCATCAGAAAACACTTTTTTTAAGAATCGGCCTCCATATCTCTCTATCAAAAAAGAAATCCTATCTTTTTTCACTATATCAACCCCTATACCATACATGTTAGAAGGAATAATCTAAACTGAACTGAATCGAATACACTTTAGAAATATCAACAAAAGAACTGTATAGTTCCTCACCACCTGGAAGATGGAGGCCCTGCCCCCAGATCCCTGTATGGGGATAATCTGACTCTTTATATTTAAGCTTCAATCTCATACCCAAATTGGGGGATAATCTCTCCAGAAAACTGAGATAATACTTGGTTCCATCACCGTATAAGAAATCAATCCCCACATCTTCAAAGTTCCACTGAGACAATCCATTGGTCTTCCAGACCACAAATCCACCCTTAACCTCAAATTTATTAGAAAAAGTCCTGTCGAAGGTCACTGCTAGAAATCCACCACTTATAGCAGCTTCAGGATAATAGGTCTTTGGAGTGAGATCTACCTGAGAATACCTGAATTCAATTCCAAGGGATGTCCATCCTCCCAGAAGGAAAAAGGTCCTTATGGAACTCTC
>Ga0190304_1001496_pt1 | contig 10389 bp, 6 predicted proteins | sample 48700712_MG_FD_161670 | JGI IMG/M metagenome (GOLD analysis project Ga0190304, IMG submission 161670) | Hydrothermal vent sediment bacterial communities from Southern Trench, Guaymas Basin, Mexico - 4870-07-1--2_MG | ecosystem: Environmental > Aquatic > Marine > Hydrothermal vents > Sediment ... | reverse complement strand
AAGAGTTAAGAATAATTTTTTTGTAATCAATATATGAAAAAAGGTTTTATAGACTGTTTTTGAAACCACGACACAGACCAAAATCACTGCGTGGATTTTGTGTCTCAAAATTTTTCAAAATTTTCCTCAAGTCGTGGATGCCTTTTCAAAAAAGATTGTGCCGGGAGCTTTGGCGAGACGGTATTCTCGAAGGGTGAGCGTCACATTGTCGAGGGTGAATGTAAAAATTCGCGCCTCAAAAAGTTTCAATCAAATTCTATTTTTGAAACTTTTTCTTTAGTAAAATCTGCGGTCAAGCCCACAACTTAAGTTGTGGGATATCAGATTTTAGCGAATTTGTGACAATTGGAGGTTTAATTTTTTTAGCAATATTGATAATAGTATATCCAATTTCTACAACAAATTTTATAGAAATACTCTTTGTAGAAAATATAGCCGATTCAAACAATTTAATCAATATCGAAAATTTTGCATATTCACCTTACCAATTAATTATAAACGTGGGAGAAAAAGTTCAAGGAATTAAATTAGATACAAGCAAACATACAGTAAATTCTATTGGTGAAGGCCCTTTAAATTCAGTTATAATCAGGAAAAGAGGAAACATATTTCTATACATTTAATGAAGTTGGAGAATATTCTTATCGCTGTTATCTTCACCCATATATAAAAGATAAGATTATTGTTGAATAATTCTAAAAATTTTTATAAAAAATATTTACAACAAAAATAAGTAGTAGAGAGTAACTCAAACATAAGAAAGTGTGTTGTAGTTTTCAAATTAATGAAAACTAAAAAAACTACAAATGAGGCTTTTAGTAACTCTATGCTGAAATTCTCGGCGAACCTCAAATCTTACACAAGAGTTCTATCAACGTTATCTTCTATAACGGCCTTAATTGTCTCGTTTTGCGGTTGGCTTCGAGCTTAGATGCATTCAGCTCTTATCCATATAGTGCGTAGCTATGCAGCCTGCCATGTGACAACTGCTCACCAGAGGCACCCAAGTTCCGTTCCTCTCGTACTAGAAACTTGTTCCACTCAGACAATAACACACCTAGTAGATATCATACAAACTGTCTCGCGACGTTCTTAACCCAGCTAACGATCCCTTTTAATGCGTGAACTCCGACACCCTTGGTTGCTTCTGCACAACCAGGATAGGGAGAGCCGACAGCGAAATACCAACCCGCTCCGTCAATACGGACTATCGGGAGCGACCAGCTTATTATCCTTGGGGTAACTTTTCTATCAGACACGGCTTCTATTAAAAAAGCACGTGGGTTCACTAGGCCCAACTTTCGTTTCTGCATTTCTTACTGTTCAAAATACAGTTAGACAGACTTTTGCCCTCGCACTCATCCCTAGATTTCCAAGCTAGGTGAGTCTGTCTTTGGGTCCAACCGATATCTTTTCGGCTGGGCACCGCCCCAGTCAAACTGCCCGCCTGCTGCTGTCCCCATAAAGAGTCAAGCAATTTTGAAAAAAATGGGTAGTATTACAAGATTGCTCCAGTACCACCGAAATGATACCTTCAACGCTCCTACCTATGCTATGCATTTCTGACAAAATTACAACAACAAGTTGCAGTAAAGTTCCACAAGGTCTTAGCTTCCCACTAGGCGTCTCCGGTCTTTGCACCGGAAATATATTTTCAGAGGACTTCTTCCAGGGACAGTGACAACCTCGTTAAACCATTCATGCACGTCACCATTCAGATGACAAGGCATTACGCTACCTTAAGAGGGTCATAGTTACCCCCGCCGTTTGATGGACCTTAGCTCCCTTGTAAAAGAGTTTTAGACACCACCACTGGGCAGGTCTCACCAAGTATACAAGTCTTTTCAGATTAGCACTTGGCTACGTTTTTGGTAAACAGTCGGGCCGTCCTTGTTACTGAGATCTATCAATGCACACACATTTCTGAAGCACACAAAGATAGACATCCCTTCAGCCGAAGCTACAGGACTAACTTGCCGAATTCCCTTGAAAGATTTTATCCTACACGTCTTGGCCTACTAAGCCTGAGCACCAGTGTCGGTTGTGGGTACAGTTAATTAATTTAAGAGTGTGTGTTTTTTCACTGGCTCCTGGAGTCAGCGACGAATCTAAAGATTCAATGCCGTCTATGGATTACCCTCTGACATTTTCTCTATTAAAACATTCTTTCGAATGCTCGCTTATCCGGAAGCATACCACACTATATAAAAATTAATTAGTACAGGAATATTAACCTGTCATCCATCGTCGTACTCAGTTAAGATACGACTTAGGTCCTGACTAACCCTTGGCTGTCATACATTGCCAAGGAAACCTTGCTCTTTCGACGTTTTCTGTTCTAAAGAAAATCACATCCTACTATTACCAGGATTCTCGTTGCTTCCCGCTCCAATCTTCCTCTCGGAAAATCTTCTGCGCAGAAAGCACGCCTACTTACCAGAACACTCAATCTTGAGTGCCTCCAAAGTATCGGTATAATGCTTAGCCCCGTCCATTTTCCGGGCTCTGAACCTCAATAGGTGAGCTGTTACGCTTTCTTTAAATGATAGCTGCTTCTAGGCTTACATCCCTAGTGTCTCAGGTTCAAAACACCGTTTGATACACTTAGCATTAATTTTGGGACCTTAACTTTGGTCTCCCTTGTTTGGGTCTCGTGGCAGTATCTTACATACTGACACTGTTTCTTATTTTACGCAGTTAACAGATTCTGAGTTGAAAAAAATTCCGTAGTCATTAGACCCTGCAAATTTTATCCGTCCTTTACGCCGTTAACAAACTAAATAAGACTATACGGAGGCATATTTCAGTAGGAACCAGCCATTGCCAGATTAGATAGGCTTTTCACCCCTATACACAAGTCATCCGAGTACATGTCCATAACACCGGTTCGTCCCTCCATCCTCCTTTCGGAAGACTTCAGACTGCTCATATATAGATCATCTGGCTTCAGGTCTTATCTTCGTGACTAAACGCATTTTCATACTTGCTTTCGCTTTGGTTACACAACATAGTTGTTTAGCCTCGCCACAAAAACAAACTCCCTGGCCCGTTTTTCGAAACGTACGTTACAACCCTTTCGCTTACGCGGTAAGAGCAGTAACCAACTGTAACTATTAGATTTCAAGTCTTTTAACCCTCTGTTAAGAGTACTTTTCAGCTTTCCCTCGCGGTACTAGTGCACTATCGGACTTTGGTTTTATTTAGGGTTGGCAGTTAATCCTGCCATATTCAGACTTCTAATCCAAGAAGCCCTACTCTTTTAAGGAGCAACATATCGATTTAATCTACGGGACTATCACCCTCTAAGGTAAATCATTCCAGATTATTTTGAATCATCGACTTAGTCACTTATCCTCACCACATCTCTACCTCTTTTTCAAGAGGAGATTCAGCTTGCCCTCTACCCTTTTCGCTCTCTGCTAATAAGGGCATCACATATTGTTTTCTTTTCCTGCGGGTACTAAGATGTTTCAATTCCCCGCGTTCTCTCTCCGTTAGGAGTAATTCAGAAATCTCGGGATCAAATCCTGCATGCGGATCCCCCGAGCTTATCGCAGCTTGCCACGTCCTTCATCGAAACCAAAACCAAGCTATCCATCTAATAGCATAAATTTAGTAGTATAATTCATTATGAATTATGATTTTCTTATGCCTATGTTATAAAAATTAATTTATAACAGAATAAAATATATAATTTTATTGTGAGTTACTCTCTACTACTTATTTCATTGAACATAAAGTTGTGAACTTACAGTTCTCAAAAAGATCCCAAATTTGCATCCGGAACCCTTTTTCTTCCCTTGCGGGTTGAATATGATGTGTGATAAATTAACTAAGTGTATGTTATTTTTATTTTGGACGAATGGACCCTGAACAAAATGACTGTGTTGATTTTGTACAAGTGGGTCATTTTATTTATAAAATGGACCCGCCGTGAATTGAACACGGGTCTCCTCGGTGCAAGCGAAGTATCTTAACCACTGGACTACGGGCCCAAAAATAACAAGATGAGTATGTAGAAGAAGTTTATTATAGCATGATCGTCAATAAAATAAAAATTTTATATTATCTTTAATCAAAAATTTTGTTTTTTTATCCGCCGCAATTTTGAGATTGCAAGGAGGTAAAAAATCAAATTTGTGTCAAAGAGAATAAAAATAGGAGGTGATCCATCTGCAGGTTCCCCTACAGATACCTTGTGACGACTTAACCTACCTTGTCTAGCTAAGGTTCTCCATCGAAATGTTTCACCATAACTAAGCTCGGTTGATTTGACGGGCAGTGTGTGCAAGAGACAGTGACATATTCACCGTTCGTTGATGACAAACGATTACTACGAATTCCAGCGTCACGAGGCTGAGTTACAAACCTCGATCTGAACTAAGATGGACTTTAAGAGATTAGCTTCTCCTTTCGGAGTTGCATCCCGTTGTATCCACCATTGACGCGCGCGTGTTGCCCAGGGGATTCTGGCTGTACTCACCTAACGTAGCCCTAACTTTCATCCTCGTTACCAAGGCAATCCCTATATTGTACACTTAGTAAATATAGGTGAGGGTCTTGCCTGTTACCTGATTTAACAGGTCACCTCACGGCACAGGCTGACGTCGGCCATGCAGCTCATCTCAGCGTGTCAGGTAAGCCCTTCAGACTGACCTTCATTCTGCTGTCGCTCCTGGTGAGGTTCACGGTGTAGAATCTAATTGAACCGCACGCGTCACTCGTTGTAGTGTCTCCCCGCCAATTCCTTTAAGTTTCGGCCTTGCGACTATACTTCCCAGGTAGCACACTCTTCGGCTTCCCTTCAGCACCAATACCTCTCGAGGAGGTACTAATGTTTAGTGTGCAGTGTTTACTGCTAGGACTACACGGGTATCTAATCCGTTTTGCGCCCCTAGCCTTCATCCCTTACTGTCAGAACTGTCCTCGGAACGTGCCTTCGCTATTGTTAGTCCGTTTAAGATTAACACATTTTACCGCTACTTTAAACGTACTCGTTCCGTCTTCCAGTCTCTAGCTTAACAGTACTCCCTGCGCGCTCCATATTTGAGATATGGAATTTCACAAGGAACTTATCAAACAAGCTACGGATGTTTTAGACCCAATAAAAATGGTTGCGACTTGGACCGCGAGTATTACCGCGGCGGCTGGCACTCGTCTTACCCAGTCCTTATTCGTGAAACTTTTTACATTTCATAAAAGCACTCCAAAATGAAGCGCACTCTGATTCAATCTGTCACGCTTGCGCGCATTGCAGAATATTCCTAACTGCTGCACCCCGTGGGGCTGGGAATAGTGTCTCAGATTCCCTCTCAGGGCTTCTCCGCTAAGAGCCCTTATGGATTATCGGCTTGGTGGGCTATTACCCCGCCAACAACCTAATCCACCGCAGCCCCATCCTTAGGCTCGAATTTTAAAGATAAATCCTTCCAGTATAAATCTTCTATCAGATATTAACCTCAGTTTCCCGAGGGTATGTCTGACCTAAGGGTAGGTTAGCTACGTGTTACTGAGCAGTTCGCCTTTCAACTTCCGAAGAAACTAAAAAAACTTGCATGTCTAAGTGCAAATCAGAGAGCCGCAACCGCCAGCAGGATCAACTGGAATTAAACAATTTTGCCCTTTGTAAATATTTTTTTAAAAATATTTAGAGGTACACCCTTGGGTGTTTACTCCTTGAGGGTACAAATTCATAATTATAAAAAATTTACTAGAATTTTCAATTGCGCAATTTGTTTTATAAGTTAACAAATTACTTCACACAAACTCCTACTATTGGTTTTACATCGAATATTAAATTCGAAAAAATTATTGACTACAAACATATAACTTAATACTATAAAATCACTTTAAGATGACTTAATCATTTATAGAATTACATGACTACTTCTACATACATCATACCTTATATGTAAGCATACAATTTGTTAAGGCACTCATCTTAGTTAATTTTTAAAGTAACTAACCGAAGTTAGTTAATATTAAATCGAGAAATTTTGCATTTATAAATGTTTCTGCAAAATAAAATATCCAAGATAAATAATACAATTAATATATGAATTTTACCTAGATAATTTATGTCTCTAAAAGAATATAAACAAAAAAGAAAGTTTAAAAAAACTCCTGAACCCGACGGTAAAAAAAATATTTCTAAAAAAAATATTTATTGTATCCAAAAACATTCAGCATCACATCTCCATTATGATTTACGTTTGGAATTTAATGGAGTTTTAAAATCTTGGGCAATTCCAAAACTTCCACCAAAAAGAAAAAATATTAAACGTTTAGCAATTGCAACAGAAGATCATCCAATAAAATATGCAAACTTTGAAGGAATAATTCCAGAAGGAAATTATGGTGCAGGAAAAGTAGAAATTTGGGATAAAGGAACTTTTATCCTCATAGAAAAAAAGAAAGATTTAATTGTAATTAATATAAAAGGTAAAGTTCTCGACGGAGAATATTGTTTAGTTCGAACAAAATTTCAAGGAAAAGAAAATAATTGGATATTTTTTAAGAAGTGAATTTAATATATTTCAAATTTTATAAAATTGAACTGGAGAACCAAAAATTCAAAAAGATGATTATAATGGAGAACTAAAAGATATTGGATATGGGGTTGTAACTAAAAATTTAAAATCTTTAGGATTAATAAAAAATCCAAATATTGTAACCTATAAAATAAATCATTGGACCTATCTAGTCGAAGAGGAAGTTATTGAAGGAATTTTTGATGAAGGAGGCCTATGGCTAGCAAGAATAGAAATTTCTGCAAGAACTTATCAAAAATATATGCTTAAATAAAAAAAGAATAGAGCAGCAATGGAAACAAGAGTTTTCAAATCATTAATAGGAAGAATTCTTTATGTCAATCAAGATAGAATTAAAACAGATAAAGTTTTCATGTTCGAAGAAATGTTTTTGTTATAAAAAAATTACCTTATATTTTTATCTTCGATAATTTTTTCCAGTGTATTATTCAAAACAAAATCTACTTTGTAAATTCCTCTTTTATTTTGATCATAAAAGACATTTTGAAACCCTCTAAGTCCTGCTGGTTTTCCAATTGATTCAACAAAATTATTCATTGATTGGTATCCTGGATGAAGTGTAATAAAATGATTATCTGCATATCCTGCTCCTGTTTGATGAGCATCTCCAGCAAAAACTATATCTGCATCATTGTTTCCATTTTTTAAATGCGTCATTATTCCATAAATTTCATCCATTCTTCTAGGAAATTTATGCATAGCATTAAGTTTTTGTCCTCCTGGAAGAGTCATAGTACCATTCCCAACATCATTTGCCTTTCCATCGAATATTTGAACTCTCCCATTTTCTCTATACTCTAATGGAAATTGTAATGAAAATTCTGTTGCTTCATCAGATTGTCTTTGAGATTTGTTATAATGATTTCCACTGAATAAAATTAATTGACTATTTGGAATAGATTCTAACATTCTATCTGCATGGGGTTTCAATATATATGAAAAATAATTTTTTTGTTCAGAATAATTAGAAACAGGAATGGCTCTTTGATTTCTTAAGGATTCTTTCATTACCAAATTTAATTTTTCCTTGTCAGATAAATCTTTTCTTGATTCAATTACTTCTAAATATCTTTTAAATTTAGGTGCAATATCTCCCATATATTCTGCCTCTGCACCATGCCAATTTTGAACAGCATTTGAAATTTCATCCCAAGCAATAATATGGGGAAGTCCATTTTTCATTTGGTAAATATGACTTGCTTCTATTAATTGATCTGTAGAATATCGATCTTTATTTGCGGGAGCACATAAATGAAAATCTCCTGCAGTTTCCATTTTACTATAATTAATTTTAACCTCAGATTCTAAATTTCTAATTGTTTTTTTTAATTTATTTTTATTTTTTTTAGAAATTTTTTCATCATTTAATGCTTTTTTATAAATATCTACTTGTGAAGATATTTTTCCCCACTCAATTAGTTTTTGAGTATCCCAAATTTCAAATCCATTAACTCTATCTTCTTTTTCTGTATGAATTACTGCTCCAGAAGCCCAAGGTCCATTCAAATATCTTTTAATATGCCATCCACTAAAATTATGATCTACGGCCCATTCCAATTGATTAATATCTTGTAAGGTTGGAAGTGAAATTAACCATGCGATATCTTGATTTTTAACAAAAACTCCTTTTTCAGATCTTTCTGATTCTTTAAACCATGGTTGAACTCTAAATCCTCCTCCATCATGTCCTCCTAATAATAAATAATCTGGACTCTTTGAATTTTTTACCATTTTATTTATGGTTAGATTTCTTTTATTTAAATCCAATTTTCCTTCTCTAATAGATTTTGGACTAATCGCATCAGAAAAAGCTTGTCTTAAATTATGTGTCATAAATATATGTTTTCCTTCCTGATTTCCAATAGTTGTTTTTTTACCAGTTTCTTCATTTACTTTTATTTTATCTCCAGTAAAAAAATTCTTTCTACCAGTAATATGAAAATATACTGGTTGTTCAATTCCTAATTCTTGGAATCTTTTTGTATAATCTTCTTTTGCACTTGCCCAATAAATTTCAGATTCTCCAGAACTAATTGGAATTTGTTTTGTAAAATAAGCAACAGCTTGTTTTGGACCTTTATCGAGTAAATTTTGAGACCATTTAATATTTCTATTTATTGATTGAGCACTTCTTTTCAATTCATCATCTTGCTCTTTAATAAATGAAATCAAATCATCAAATTCTTTCAATTTTTCTTCAGTTTTTCCTCTTTCTTGAGCCCATTTAACATGTTTAATAGCTTGAGAAATTTGCATATCTCTTTCTTCTAATTTTTTCTTTTGTAATTTTTTAGATTTTTCTGCAGGAGTTAAATTATTATAGATTCTAGTAACATCTTTTTTAAAAATTGGAGTCAATCTTTCATAATATGATTCTCTTGATTCATTTGAATTAACTAAATATTCTTTATTTTCTAATACTTTAGAAAAAACATATCGCTTTATTTTTGGTTCAATCAAATCTTCAGTTAATTTTAATTTTGCATTAATAATTCCTTCAAATTTCTTCCCTAATTGTTCATTTCTATTTTTGCTAGCATTTTTTATTTTCAACATTTCTAAATATCCAATATTTTTTATATCCTCCTCTCCTGCTTGAATTCTCAATGAAATATCTTTTGGAAGAATGTTCATTAATGTTGAAAGTTGTTGTCCTGTAACCTCAAATGCATCTTCAATACTACCGATTTTTCTAGTATTTTCTGTGTTTACATATTTATGATAATATTCTTTTTCATAAGGACTCATCAATCTATCCTCTAGCATTACATCAGAAACTGTTTGACCTTCACCTTCTTTTTTTTCAATATGATCTAATAATTTTAAATCATTTAAATAAGATTTAGAAGTATAGGGAGGAATATGGGGAATCACTCCTCCTTGAATTAATACTCGTTCAATTTTTGAAGATAATCCGTTTCGCTCAAGTGCAAAAGCTAAACCTTTCATAGTATTTTCATGATCAAATAATTTTGTACCAAATCCTGGTTCAGCAAGATATAATGAACAATAATTTGTTTTTTTCTCTTCTTTTTTCTCACTCATACTTGGTAAAAAGTTTTCCCCTTTTTAAAGAAATATCTTCTCCAAAATATAGTAACAAAAATACATGCAATATGTTGTAGAATTACCTATAAGAAGTTACAATAAATTAATTAATTTAATGAGTCATTCTGCTTATCAAATTTTTATTATTTTTTATTTTCCACTTAAAATCTTCAAAAAGTCCATTTTTTTCAAGGAATATTTTCATTTTTTTATTATTACATAAAATATCACAAATAAATTCTTTGTTCAATTTATTTGCTATATCTATTCCAACATTAAGTAATTTATCTGAATAATAAAATTCTTCAGTTAATTTTTTTTCAGTAGGATATTTAATTTTATTATAATTAGGTTTTATGATAAAATCTCTTAAATAAACATAATTTAATTCCTTTCCAAATTTAGTTTCATCTCCAATTGGTTTAGCATTTGAAAAAATATTAAGAATAGAATATCCTACAAAAGAATTTTTAGATTCATTCATTAAAGGGATACCAAAAATCACTCTTTGTCTATTAGGTAATTTTTCTGATTCCAAAAATTTAAAATAATTTTCAAGATTTCTTTTTATAATTTTTTCAGAATAATTATTAGGTTTGTATTTCCAAAATTTATTTTCTTTATTATGGAGTTTTAATATTGATTTTACTAATTTAGTCATGTAATATATTGTTAATAACATTATTTAATTATTGTTATATTGAAATATTGTCCAAAAAAATCTATAAAACTCAAAAAAGAATCAAAATTTTATTCCTCTTCAGTCCTCTTCAATCCACCAATAAAAATT